>Ga0190265_10001292_pt1 | contig 16356 bp, 6 predicted proteins | sample Popmic124T_FD_133135 | JGI IMG/M metagenome (GOLD analysis project Ga0190265, IMG submission 133135) | Populus adjacent soil microbial communities from riparian zone of Indian Creek, Utah, USA - 124 T | ecosystem: Environmental > Terrestrial > Soil > Riparian zone | place: USA: Utah | collected...
CTCTCGGTCGTCGCGCGCGGGCCCCAGGCGATAGTCGTCTCGGGCGGTTCGTTGTCGAGGATCGTCCACTCGTAGACAGTCGGCACCGGATCGACGAGCAGCATCGGGCTTAGCGCCGTGACCTCGAAGCTGTGCGGGCCGGGATGGAGTTTCGGGAAGACGACCGGCGACTCGCACGGGGTCGGCTCGCGGCCGTCGAGCGAGCAGACGTACGTCACCCCAGGCTCGTTGGCGCTGAAGACGAACTCCGCGCTGTTGACCTCCGAGTTGAAGTCGGGGCCGGAGGTGATCGTCGTGATCGGCGCGGTGCCGTCACCCGTCTCCCACTCGTGCTCCTCCCACTGGCCGATCGCGCCGCCGGCGTTGATCCCGCGGACCGCGAAGAGGTGCTCTCCGGCCGCGAGGCCGGTGTAGGTCACGCCGGACGCACACGGTTTGAGCGCTCCGTCGAGCCAGCACTCGAAGACCGCTCCGGGCACGTCCGAGGTGAAGGTGAAGGAGACGGTGGTGCGCTCGTCGATCTCGTCGGGGCCGGAGAGGATCGTCACGGTCGGCGCCGGTTCGACGCTCCACTCGTAGCGCGCCGGGGTCAGATCGAAGTTGCCGGCTTCGTCGCGAGCGCGGACGAGCAGGACGTGCGGGCCGTTGGTCAGATCGGAGAACTGCTCCGGGGAGCTGCAGGAGTTGAACCCCGCGCCGTCCAGCGCGCACTCGAAGGTGAGGTCCACGGGCGGGGTGCGGTTGTCGCTGCCGGTGAAGGTGAAGTCGGCGATCGTGTTGGTCGTCGAGGCCGGCGGGCCGGAGCTGACCTGCGTGTCGGGCCGGCCGACGTCCGGGCCGAGTTCGGCGGTCCACTCGAACGCCACCGGTGGATCCTCGACCACACCCTCCGGGTTCGTGGCGCGGACCTCGAGCTCGTGGCTGCCGTCGCTGACGACCCAGAAGGCCTGCGGCGAGACGCAGGGGGCGAATTCGGCGCCGTCCAGCGAGCACTCGAAGCTGGAGCCAGCCTGGTTGGCGGAGAAGACGAAGATCGCGCTCTCGCTGGCGCTGACCGCGCTCGGTCCCGAGGAGATCGTCGTCACCGGCGCCGGGACGACGGTCCAGGTGCGGGTCGCCGGGGTCTGGTCGGCGTTCCCGGCCAGGTCCACCGAGCGGATCCGCAGCGTGTGCTCGCCCGGCTCCAGACTGGACACCGACTCGGGCGAGTCGCAGGACTCGAACGGCGCGCCGTCGAGCGAGCACTGGTACTCCAGCGAGAGATCCGGGGTTGCGTTGTCGGAGCCGGCGAATTCAAAGCTCGCCTCGTCTTCGCCGGTCCGCTCCGCCGGTCCCAACGTGATCGCCGTGGTGGGCGGCGTGGTGTCCGCAACCGACGTCCAGGCGCGGACCGCGGGGGTCGGATCGACGTTGCCGTCGAAGTCCGGGTTGCTCGGATCGGGGACTTCCGGATCGGCCATGTCGATCGCCCGCACTTCGAATTTGTGCGGCCCCGGCGCCATCTGCGGATCTTCGTAGGTGTAGACATCAAGCAGGTTGAACGGGCTTGCGCACTCTTCCCAGTCGAGCGCGTTGCTGCTGTCGAGTCGACACTCGAACCGCAACTGGGCCGGCTGGGTCAGGTCGTCGCTGCCGACGAACTCGAATTTCGTCGAGCTCGATTCGTTTGCCGGCGCCAGCTCAATCGAGGTCTCGGGGGGATTCGTGTCTTCGAACTCGAGGATCTCCCACTCGTATACCGCTGGCTCCATCTCTTCGCCGCCCTCGACGTCGGTCGCGATCACCCGTAGTTCGTGGTCGCCCTGGCTCAAACCCGTGTAGCTGACCGGCGGGGAGCAAGCCGCGAAGGACTCCAGGTCGAGCGAGCACTCGTAGGTCGCATCGGCGACGTTCGCTTCGAAGTCGATCGTCGCGCTGGGGCTCGTGGTTTCGCCGCCGGTGGCGGGCTCGCCTTCACCAGCGGGGGTGAAGCCCGGACCGGAGGTGAAGCTGGTGAGGACGCCGAACAGGCTCCACGTGTAGGTGGTGACCGGCCCCACGTTGCCTTCGAAGTCGCGGGCGCGGACACGGAAGGTGTGCGGCCCCACTTCTTCTTCCTCAAGGCCCCATTCGAAGCCGCCGCGCGACATCTGGCCAGCGGCCTCAAAGCCGCAGGTCTCGAAGGGCTCAGTGTCGACGCGGCATTCGAAGGCGACGTCGGGCTCGTCGGCGTGGAAGGTGAAGAGGGCTTCGAGCGCCCAACTTTCGGGCTGGGGCGTCATGTCGAGCGTCACCTGCGGACCAACCCCAGCCGGCAGCGGCTGGTAGATCCAGGTGTGGGAGGCGGGGGTCGCGTCGGGTATTTCGTTGATGTCCACGGCGCGGATTTCAACCGTGTGCTGCCCCTGGTTCAGGTTCCTGACTTCGTAGGGGTACTCGCAGTCCTCCCAGGCCTCTTCGTTTTTGCTGTCGATCCGGCACTCGAAGGTGAGTTCGTGCAGCTGCGTCGTGTTGTCGGTGGCGGTGTAGGTGAAGCTGGCGTTGCGGCTGTTGCTCGGGTTCGACGGCGCCTCGAGGATGAAGGTGTCGGGCGCGCCGGCCACCTCGCCGATCTGGCAGACGACCCCCACGCACTGCCCCGGTTCGACGTTGCCGGCGGCGAAGTTGCCGCCTCCGTCGATCGGTCCCACCGGCGCGTAGATGCCCCAGCCGCCGTTCATCTGCGCCCGGTTTTCCTTGATCGTGTGGCCGGCCCCCTCGACGATGATGCCGTCGCCGCCGTTGGAGTCGGTGATGTTGCGCTCGATCAGGTTGCCGGCGCCGGTCAGCGCCGAATCGGAGACCTCGATGCCCTCGCCGCCGTTGCCGCTAGCGGTGTTGCGCAGGATGACGTTGTTGTTGGACAGCTCCAGTGCGATGCCCGAGCCGAGGGTGCCGCTGGCGTTGTTCTGTTCGATCGTGTTGTTGTTGGATTCGCTCAGCGCGATCCCGCCCTTGTTGCCTCCCAGGTCGTTGCCGCGGATCACCGTGTCGCTGGAGAGCTCGACCACGGCGCCTTCCCCAGTGCCTTCGGTGACATCGTTGAAGAGGACCTGCGAGCCGTTGGAGCTGACCACTTCGATCCCGGCGCCTTCGTTGGCCTCGAGCTCGTTTTCCCTGACCAGCGTGTTGTTGGCGGGCAACAGCTCTTCACCGGCGAGGATGCCGCCGCCGTGGTTGTGGCTGAGGACATTGTGGGTAATCGAGTTGCTGGCGCCACCGGCCACCGCTATGCCCGCGCCCGAGGAGTTCGCGATCTCGTTGAGCAGCACCCGGTTGCCGCCGGAATGCTCGATCCTCACTCCTTCGCCAGCGCTGGCGCCGAACTGGTTGTCGCGCACCGTTGCGTTGCTGGTGCCACCGAAGAGACCGACGCCGACCTCGTTGGCGAGGAGCGTGTTGCCGCGGATCGTGTTTCCGTCGCCGCCCTGATCGGCGTCGGAGAGGGTGATCCCGGATTCATCGTTCATCTCGACCCGCAGCCCGCTGAGGACGTTGTTCGCCGTGCCCGGGTTGAGCAGGACGCCAAATTCGAATTCGTGGACGTGGCCGTTGGTGATCGTGACCCCGTCGTGGCCGTTGTTGAGAATGCCGGAGTCGAGCCCCTTGCCGTCGATCACGTGGCCGTCGAGGTCCACGGTGATGTTTGGCGCGCCGATGATCAGGCCGTGCCCGAGGCAGTCGATCAGGTCGTTCGTCACCAGCGTGCTCTGCGCCAGAACCTCGCCGCAGGACACTTCCGCCGCGACAGGCGGCGGCTCGACCCGCCAGGAGTGGGTCGCCGGCGTCTCGTCGGTGTTGAACTGCGTATCGGTTGCGCGAACGCGGAAGGTGTGGGCGCCGACGCCGAGGTCGGCGTAGCTGACCCGGACGCTCTCCGGCCCGGCGGGGATGCTCGGCAGGCCGCCGACGAGGACGCAGGGCGCGAACGGGGCTGCGTCGAGCGAGCACTCGAAGCTGGAACCGCGCTCGTCGGCTGAGATCTCGAAGTCGGCGGCGGTGCTCACCGTCACCTTGTCGGGCCCTGACTCGATCGTCGTCTCCGGCGGCACGCCGACGGGGGGCACGCCGACGCCCCAGGCGAATGTCTCGGGCGACACGTCTACGTTGCCCGAGCCGTCCACCGCCCTGACCGCGAAGTTGTGGGCGCCGATCGAGAGGCCCTGGTAGACGATCGGCGAGGCGCAGGGGGCGAAGGCCGTTTCGTCGAGCGAGCACTGGAAGGTGACGCCGCCCTGGCTATCGGAGCCGGTGAAGCGGAAGCTGGCGACAGTGTCGGTGCTCGGGTCCGCGGGGAAGTCGATCAGCGCGGTCTCCGGTGGCGTGATGTCGACGGAGACCGGCGGACCGCCCTCGCAGGAGACCGACCAGCACTGCTGCGGCAGCAAGGTGAGCGGGTGGGGCGGACCGAGATTGCCCTGTGCCCGGTTGCCGCCGGCGTCGACGTTGAAGCGTCCGTTGCTGCCTTCGCTGGCCCAGATCCCCCAGCCGCCGTTGTCGTTGGCGATGTTGCCCTTGATCGTGTGGCTGACCTTGGGCACGGAGATGCCGTAGCCCTTGTTGTCGTTGGTGACGTTGCCCTCGATCAGGGTCCCCGAGCTGCCCGCCGTCTCGTCGCCGACGTAGATCCCGTCGCCTTCGTTGTTGCTCGACGTGTTGCGCAGCAAGACGTTGCTCATCGACCCCGCCTCGAGCGCGATGCCGGTGCTCTCCGATTCGCTGGCGTCGTTTTCCTCGATCCGGTTGCCGCTCGCCGCCTTCAGCGTGATGCCGCCCTTGTTGCCGCGCACGTCGTTGCCCCGGACGAGGTTGTCCTGTGAGTACTCGAGGTGCACGCCGCTGTCGTTGGCGCGCTGGACGACGTTGTCGACCAGCTCGTTGCGGGACGACTCGATCACCTCGAAGCCGCCGGTTTCCTCGAGCGCATTGCCCTCGACCCGGTTGTCGTTGGAGGGGATCCCGGTCGTGTTGGTGCGGGTGACGTCGATGGTCACGCCGGCGTCGTTGTTGGTCAGCACGTTGTCGGCGACCGTGTTGAAGCTCGAGCCCTCGAGGCCGACCCCGGCCCCGCTCGAGTTGTCGATCTGGTTCTCGAGGACCCAGTTGCCGCTCGAGTTCTCGAGGAAGACGCCGTCGCCGCTGGTCGCCGCGATCTGGTTGTCGCGGATCAGCGACGCTTTCGTCTCCCGGGTCAGCCAGATCCCGTGGCGGTTGGCGACCACGATGTTGCCGCGAACCGTGTTTTCGCTCACCCCCGACTGCCCGGAGGGGAACGGGTCGGGCGGCTCGACCGGAAGGTTCGGATCGTGTTCGGCCATCGGCCCCAGGCCGATCCCGGCTTCTTGGCTGAGTTCCACCCTCATCGCCTCGACGATGTTGCGTTTGGTGCCGTTGTTGAGGGCGACGCCCCAGTCGAAGTCGTTCGTCCTGCCGTTGCGGATCGTGACGTTGTCGAAGCCTTTGTTGCGCACGCCGGCGCCGAGGCCCTTGCCGTCGAGCAGGTGCCCGTCGAGGTCGACGACGATGTTGTCCGCGCCGATCACGAGGCCGTCGAAGAGGCAGTCGCCGAGGTCATTGCGGACCAGGGTGCTCTGCGTCAACACCTGGCCGCAGGCGACGAAGGTCGGCACTGGCGGCGCCGCGACCGCCCAGCTGTAGGTCGCGGGCGTCAGATCGGCGTTGCCGGCCGCATCGCGGGCGCGGACGCTGAGCTCGTGGAGGCGGACCGAGAGGCCGCTGATCTGGTGCGGCGAGGGGCAAGCCTGGTAGGCGCCGCCGTTCAGCGAGCACTCGAAGCCCGCTCCCTGCTCATCGGTGGAGAAGGTGAAGGTGGCGGTCGTTTTGACCCCGACCGGGTCGGGGCCGGAGACGATCGTCGTCTGCGGTGGAGTCGTGTCCACCGGCGGCGGCACGTAGCTCCAGACGTGCGAGGCCGGCGAGGAATCGACGTTGCCGGCGCGATCGACCGACCGCGCCTCGAAGGTGTGCTGGCCGGCGCCGACGGTGTGCTGCTGGGGCGAGGCGCAGGGAGCGAACGACGCGCCGTCGAGGCTGCACTCGTAGCGCAGGTTGTGGCCGCGGGTGAGGTTGTCGCTGCCGGCGAAGGCGAAGTTCGCCGTCGGGCTGTTGGTCAGCGCCGGCGGCGCGGCGGCGAACCTGGTGGTCGGCTCGATCGAGTCAGGCCCGGCTTCGTCGTCGACCACGCCCGGGATGACCTCCCAGTCCCAGGTCGCCGGGGTCAAGTCGCGGTTGTCCGCCTGGTCGAGAGCGCGCACCTCGAAGTGGTGTTTGCCTTCGTCGAGGTTGTTGACGAAGAACGGGCTGACGCACTCGACCCAGCCTTCGCCGTCGGGCGGGTCGTTCGGGTCCGGCGGTTCGCCCGGCTCCGGCGGCTCGAGGTCGGGCTCTTCCGGCGGGAAGGGCGGATCCGGCGGGGGGTCGAGGCGACATTCGAAAACCATTGCCGTGGGCGGGGTGACCGCGTCGGTCGCCGAGAAGCGGAAGATCGCCGTGGTGTCGGCGGTCGGGTTCTGCGGGCCCGCGTCGATCGTGGCCTCCGGCGCCGTCAGGTCTTCCGGCAGCAGCGCCACCGACCCGGTCGTGATGCAGGCGACGCCGCGGCACTGCTCTATCTCTTCGTTTCCGCTCGCCCGGTTGTTGCCGCCGTCGACGTTGCTGGTGCCGCTGGGCGGCTCGCCTGGCTCCCCCGGGGTGGGGTTCTCGCCGGCGTCGATGCCGAAGCCGGCGTTGTTGTGGGCCTCGTTCCCCCTGACCGTGTGCCCGCCGTCGGCCACGGTAATCCCGTCGGCCAGGTTCTGGTTGGCGGTGTTGCCTTCGATCAGGCCGCCTCCCACCGGCGCGCCGAGTTCGTCGAAGGCGGCGCCCTCGACGGAGATCCCGGTCCCGCCGGTCTGGTTGGCGACGTTGTCGAGCACCCGCAGGCTGACGCCGTTGCCGATCTCAAAGCCGGCGTCGAGCGAGTGGTTGGCGTTGTTGCCTTCCACCAGCAAGTGGTTGGAGTCGGATGCATCGACCCCGGAGGGGTTGAAGCGCAGGTCGCTGCCGCGGATCGTCGTGTGGTGGCCGTTGTTGACCACGACCCCGGCGTCGGATCCCTGATGGGCGACGACGTCGATCACCTCGGTGCCGTCCGAGTCCTGGATCGAGATGCCGGCGTCGCCGTTGCGGGGCAGCACGTCGCCCTCGATGCGGTTGCGGTTCGACCCTTCCATCAAGGTGATCCCGGCGTCGCCCGAATCGGACATCGTGTTGTCGAGGAAGACGTTGTCGCTCGAGCCTTCGAGGTGTGCCCCGCCGTCGCTGTCGATTTCCGGATTGCGCGAGAAGCCGTCGACCAGGTTGCCCTCGATCCGGTGCCCGCTCGCTTCGATCATCTGGAAGCCAACGCCGCCGTTACTGATCAGTTCGTTGTCGATGAAGTGGCTGTTCTCGGCGCCGCTGACGATCGAGATCGCCGACTCGCCGTTGAACATGAGCAGGTTGTCGCGGATCGTGTTGCCGGTGCGCCCGTCGTCGGCGTCGATCAGTTCGATCCCCGCCAGGGCGTTCGCGTGCAGCTCCATCTCCTCGACGACCGTCAGCGTCGTGCCCGCGGTCAGCATCACGCCGTAGCCGAAGCCTTCGATCGTGCCGTTGCGGATGACGACGTTGGTGTGGCCGCTGTTGCGGACCCCGGAGGTCAGGCCCTCCTCCTCTCCAGGCTCGAGCACGAGGCCGTATTTCAGCTTGTGGCCGTTCAGGTCGAGGACGATGTTGGAGGCGCCGATCACCAGCCCCTCGCCGATGCAGGTGGTGAGGTCGTTGGCGACCAAGGTGCTCTCGGTGATCACCTGGCCGCAGCTGACCGTCGTCGGCTCGGTCGCCGGGATCGGCGGCGGCGGAGCCGGAGTCGCGTCGGCGTCGTAGCGGAGCACCAGCTGCGGCTGGGTCAGCGGCGGCGGGTCCTGCAGCGCCTCGCGGCTGACGAAGGAATGGTCACCGCCGTCGAGCGGGTCGCTCTCTTTCGCGTCGCGGATCTGCCAGCCGTGGCTCGCCCCCAGCTCGAGCATCGATTCGAGGTGCGGCAGCACGTTCCACTCTCGGTATCCCTCGCCGGAGGGCGCGGTCGCGGCGCTCGCTCCGGCCAGCGTGCCCGGCTGGTTCCCCCAGGTAAGGGTGCTCTCTTTCCAGGCGCCTGCCAGCGGCACTGCCTCCAGGATGCGTTCCTCCGTGTTGGAATCGCTGTAGAGGCGCAGCGTCGCCGACTCGAGTTTGCAATGGGGCGCAGCGGTCGGCATCGGGTAGCGGACAAGGGTGCGGGCGTTCTCGGGAATGAGCGGATCGCCCGGCTCGCCGCTCCCGGCCGCATCCGAGCGCACGGTCAGCTCCTGCTCGAAGAGGAAGTTCTCTTGCGGCACGACCTGGTCGACCCAGCCGTCGGCCGCCGGCGTAAGGACGATGTTCGCCTGATCGCAGCTAGAGGACTGCCCGACCGTCCATTTGTAGCGCAGCGGCGTGCGGTCCATCTGCTCCGCCCCGTCCAGCGCCCGGACTTCGATCGTGTGCTCGCCGGTGGTCAGGTTGGAGAAGATCGTCGGGTTGAGGCACTCGAGCCACATCTCCGGGTCCCGCGAGTCGAGCCTGCATTCGAATTCGAGGAACTGGGCGGGGGTGATGTTGTCGGCGCCGCCGAAGGTGAAGGTCGCGGTGCGGCTGCTGGTGAACAGCGGCGGTTTGTCGATCAGTTCCGTCTCCGGCGGATTCAGGTCGCCGCCGTTGATGACGTGGACCGCGGGGGTCGGGTCTTCGTTGCCGGCGCGGTCGATGGCGCGCACTTCGAAGGTGAAGAGACCCTCCTCGAGCAGCTCCCGCTGCCAGCCCGGCGAGCAGTTGTGGAACATCAGCTCAGGGTCGGCTTCCCAGGGGGCCAGCGGCTCTTCTTCCTCGGTCAGCTCGTGCTCGATCAGGCGGCACTCGTACTGGAGGTCCTCGACCGCGGTCTGATTGTCTGAGCCGGTGAAATAGAAGGCGACGGATTCCAGCGTGTCCTGGACCGGGCCCGAGAGGTACTCCGTCTCCGGCGGGATTTTCTCATCCGGCGGCGGGTCGCCCTCGAACTCGAAGGCGCCGCTGTCGCACTTGCCGTTCTGGGGCCGGGCCACCCCGCGCTGGTCTGTCTCCGGACAGGGCGAGCGGCCGTTGTCGATGGCGACGTTGCCGAAGCGGGTGGCGTGGGTCAGGGTCGGCCCACCGTTGTCGGCGATCGCGTCGAGCTGGAGGTTGACCATCTGGCGGTCGCGGGCGCCGAAGGACTCCTCGATCGGATCGGTGCCGGAGATCGTCAGGTAACACATCTTGCCGCCGTCGATGTTGCCGCCGAGCGAGGTGACCTGGGCGTCGCAGTCGCCGCCCTCGTTGCCGGCGATGATCGTGTTGCGAGCCCTCAGCGGGTTGGGCTGGGGCGGGATCGAGGGGACGAAGTCCGACTCGACGGTCGAGAGGCCGCCGCCGAGCGGCGCGGAGTTGCGCCAGATCGTCACGTTGTGCAGCTTGAAGTCGGCGTCCGCGTCGTGGTACATGCCGCCGCCGCGGACGTTGGAGGTGTTGTGGGAGATCGTCGTGTTCTCGATCATCGCGTCGCCGTCGCTGACGCTGTAGACGCCGCCGCCGTGCCCCCCTTCCTCAGGGTCTTCGACGACGGCCGGACGACGCGCCGTGTTGTTCATGATCAGCGAGCGGCGGATCACCAGCGTGCTGTCGGAGGCGTTGACGAAGCCGCCGCCGTTCATCCCCCGGTTGCGCTGCATCGTCGTTTCGAGCACCGTGAACTCGCCGCTGGAGGAGTTGTAGATGCCGCCGCCGTCGATCAGCGCCCGATTGTCGGAGACCATCAGCCGTTCGAAGGTGACCCGCGCGCCACTGTTCTCGACCCCGCCGCCATCACCGTGGGTCATGTTGCTGCGGACGATCGTGTCGGCGATCCTCACCGCACCGTGGTTGTCGATCACTATGCCGCCGCCCATCTCGGTCGAGCTGTTGCGCTCGAAGACCGAGTCGGTGATGGTGACGGGCCCTCCCTCGGTGAGCATGCCACCGCCGCCGGCGTGGACTCCGGCTTCGCCGGGGACGCCCACTTTGTTGTCGGCGACGGTCGTGGCGGCGATCGTGACCGGGCGCTCGCTGGCGGTGAGGTTGCTGCCGCCCTCGGTCAGCGCGTAGTTGCGGAGGAAGGCGCCGCGGACAACGGTCAGGCTGGAGCGCCCGCCGGAGATGATGCCGCCCCCCGCGTCGTCGGCGACGCCGTCGCGGACCGTAACGTCGGTCAGGGTCATGTCGCCATCGCCGTCGCTGAGGATGCCGGCGGCCGAGGCATGCGCCTTGTTCTCCTCGAAGACCGTGTCGGAGACCGCGACCTTGCTGCGCAGCCCGACCCCGCTGAGGTGCCCGCCGCTGTAGAGGCCGGCGCCGTTGCCGTGGGCGAAGTTCTCCGAGAAGGTGGACGCGGTGATGATCGCGTTGCCGCCTTCGAGGTAGGCGCCGGCGCCGTCGGCTTCGCTGGTGTTGCCGGCGATCGTCGTGCGCTCGACGATCAGGGCGCCCGAGCCGGCGTTGAAGATGCCGCCGCCGGTATGGGCCGAGTAGTTGCCGGAGATCTCTGAGTCGGCGATCCGGATCGTCCCGTACAGATCGTCCTCCGCCCCCATGTTGGCGATCGCCGGCCCCCCCGGTTCGTACACGCCCGGACCGGGGACCAGCTCCGGCGGCTCGGGTGGCTCCGGGTCGAAGGGGTCGATCGGCTCGGGGACCTGGAACGGGTCCGGGATCATCTCCCCCGGGTTGTCGACGACCTCGCTGCCGGCGAGAATCTGGATCGAGCCGCTGCTCGCGTTGTTGATCGCGGCCCCGCCCTCTCCCGCCGCGTTGCCGGAGACCGTGGCGTCGATCAGCTCGATCCGCCCGCCGGGGATCGGGGTCAGCGGCTCGAATTCGCAACTCGGACAGGGATAGAGATTCGGGTCGCCGTTGTTGATCGCGCCGCCCGCCTTCGCGGCGAGGCTGTCGAGCAGGTGGACGTCTTCGAAACGGAGACGACCGGGGGACCAGTTCTGGACCGCCCCCCCGTCTTCTTCGGAGTATCCCTCGCGGATCGTCAGGCCGGTGACGGTGACGTCGCCGGCCATCCGGTGGATCTCGAAGATGCGGTCCATTCCCCTGACCTCCGGCGACGCTCCAGGGATCGGAAAGCCGCCATCGAGGATGGTCGAGTTGGGACCGGCCCCGACGATCGTCACCGGGTCGGTGACGTCGTAGTCGCCGCTGCCGGCGACGTCTTCGTTCGCCGTCGGGACCTCGATCTCGTAGACACCGGCCGGCACGTGGATCGTGTCGGCGCCGCCGCGCGCGTTGGCCTCCTGGATCGCGGCACGGACGGTGCAGGCCCCTGCGGCCGTGCGGCAGATCCCGTCGCCGGCGTTGGCGTCGGTCCGGTCGGCGGTGTTGTCGACCGTAAAGCTCGCCGCCTGCGCTGCAGCCGGACCGACCAGCAGCAGGATGGCGCTCACGGCGAAAACCGTCGTAAGCAGCAGACACCGGACGCGACTGGTTGGTCCTCCCCGTTTCATCTGCTGCGAATTGAGGCACCGGTCGGGGCGCCTCACAAGGGGCCAGACGGACCATCCTGAGTTCAATTACATGAACGCAGGGGCAATTTAGCTCGCCCTACATAGGGAAAACTGGGGTTATTGGTACCCGGCAGGTCAGACCGTAAACTCCGATTCGGTCTAATCCTCTAGATCAAGTTCAGCCCTCATCGCCAGATTCCTCCAGCGACGCATCCTGGATTCGCTTCTCAACTCGCAGTTTCGTCAGCAGCATCTCGATGTCCTCATTGACTTCGTCGGGAGTCGCGTTGAGGGCGATCCCGATCTGCAGCGTGGTGTAACTCTGGGCGAGGCAGGCAAGCAGGTCCAGCTCGCGCCGGACCATTGCCGCATCGGCCAGGCTCCTCTGCGGATCGGTGTCGCCTTGTAACCGTCGCAGCAGCACCTGCGCGGTGCCAGGAGCGATCAGGCGCTTCCCTGCCGCGATTGCCGCGAGCGCCCAGGTCAACTCCACCAGCGGCCGGTCTTTGGAGACGTGCCCACTCGCCCCAAGGAGGATCGCATCGGCGATCTCGTCCTCCAGCGCGGCGGCGCTGATCGCCAGGATGCGGCGCCGCGGCACAACCGTGCCGAGCCGGCGGATTGCCTCGAACCCGGAGAGGACCGGCATCCTCAGGTCCATCAGGATCACGTCCGGCTCGGCGGTCTCCGAAAGCTCGATTGCCGCTTGGCCGTTGCCGACCTCTCCAACGACGTCGAGCCCCCGATCGCGGAGGAAGATCGCCAGACGGTCGCGGTAGGCCGGATGGTCGTCGGCAATCGCTATGCGAAGTCGGGCCGCCTCCTCGATCGGGGACGTGCCCGCCGCTCGATGACTGCTAACCCGGCTCACCACGCGACGACCATCCACCAATCAGATGAGAGCTAGATGAGAGGCCGATGAGCCCGGAGCAAAGCCCTACTCGATCCGGTGCGAGGTCTGGTCTCGGCAGATGACGACCTCGTCGTCGAAGGCGATGACACCACCGTGGTCGCGGCAGAGCGCCAGGGCGGCGGCCCCACGGTCCTCGGGTTCCCCCTCGCCACATGCGGCCAGACCCGTCGCCGAGAGCGCGATCAGGGCGGCCGCAAACGTTTGCTTCAGGGTCAAGATCTCTCCTTTGCTGCTCGCAATCCGTCGGCGTCTTCTGTCGCCATTCTTATCGCCTCCGCCCGGGAGGAGGCTCCCAGCTTGGCGAGCATCGTCGATACGTGGCGCCGCACCGTTACCGGAGAGAGGAGCAGGCGGTCGGCGATCTCCACCGTGCTGGCGCCGTCGCGGAGCAGCTTGAGCACCTCCCACTCCCGCCTGCTCAAGCGGCGAAAGCGCTGCAGCCGATCCGCGGCCGAGTCAGGCAGGTCGCGCAACTCTGCCAGCAGCTGGGGGAGCATCACGCGCGGGACTACGGCCTCGCCGTGGAGGGCAGCCTGGACAGCGGCGGAGAGCCGATCCGGATTCATGTCCTTGAGCAGGTAGCCGATCGCCCCGCGTTGCAACGACTCGAGCAGGTCGCCCTTATCCCGCGATACCGAGAGCATCAGCACCACGGTTTGCGGCAAGCGGGCCGTAATGCTCGAGGCGGCGGCCGGCCCACCCCCCGGCATCCGCACGTCGAGCAGGCAGGCATCCGGGCGCTCCCGCAGGGCGGCCTCCAGCGCCCCCTTCGCATCGGAAGCCTCCGCACACACTTCGAGCCCGCCTTTCTCGAGCGCGATCCGGACGCCCGTCCGGGTCGGAGGATGATCGTCGGCGATCAGGACCCGGGTGCTCATGACACCGGATCGCGCTCCGCTCCCGGCGCGAAGAACCAGATATGCACGCTTGGTCGCTCCGCGCTCACGGCAACAGAACCTCGACCGAGGTGCCCCGGCCCGGCTGAGTCGAGAGTTTGAAGCTGCCGCCCAATGCCTCGGTGCGCTCGCGCATGCTGATCAAGCCGTAGCTGCCCTTGGAGTGCGGCGTCGAGGAATCGAAGCCGGCGCCATCGTCGCTCACGCGGAGGCGGATCCCGCTTCCGTTGCTGAGCTCTACCGTGATCGTGCGAGCCCGTCCGTGCCGGACGGCGTTGGAGATCGCCTCCCGCATGATCCGGGCCAGGGCCTCCTCGGAGGCGGGCGGGACCGCAATCCGGTCGTCGAGCTGTAGCTGGAGGTTTGCGCCGAGACGTCCGGTGACCTCCTCGGCGGTGTGGGCGAGAGCGAGATGGAGCGGCTCGTGCAAGGGTCGGTTGAGCGCCGAGATAGCGCCGCGGGACTCGTCCAGCGCGCGCTGGACCGCCTCCATGATCAACCCCGAGGACTCGCGGAAGGCCGGGTCCCCACCGTTCTGCTTCGCCTCACCGATCAGCCAGTGCATCTGAGAGGAGATGAACGAGAGCTCCTGAGCAACGCCGTCGTGGAGGTCACGGGCAACCCTGCGCCGTTCGTCGAGTACCGCCGCCTCGGCGTAGGCGGTCTGGTAGGCGCCAATCATGCGGATCGTGCCGAGCCCCCAGGCGATCACGGCGAGGATCCGGAAGATGTCCCCGGCGTAGAGAAAGTCGGTGTACTGCGAGGGGAAGAGCGTGTAGTTCAGGTAGGCGATTCCGGCGATGGTCGCGCCGACCCCGAGCCAGAACTGGAACTCGTCGCGCTCCCGCGTAGCCCGACGGGCGAAGGCAACACCGGCGAGCAGGAAGAGCAGCGCGGCGCCGGCGTCGGCTACCAACAGGGCGGAGTCCTGGCTCAGCCGCCGCAGCTCCGCAGTGCTCTCCGGCGGATCGGTGAACGCCGCCGGCAGCTCGAAGAGCCCGGCCGCGCCCATCAGCACACAGAGCGCGGCGACGCTTCCGACAACGGTGACCTTGATCGCCCGGGAGCGATCCTTGATCCCCCGGTCCGGGGCCAGCGCCGCTGCCACCAGCAGCGCGGCGCCGACCATCCCGGTCCCCGTGGTTCGCCAGGTGGTCAGGCCGCCGCCGGGCTCGTGCAGGATCGCGGCGAGCACCGAGAAGAGGAGCGCCTTGCCGGCAAGCACCGCGACCGCCGCGAAGGCGAGCAGGTCGAGCAACCTGCCGCCGCGCCGGAAACGACCGAGCAGGAGCGTCGCAACGAGGATCAGGACAAGCCCAGCGGCGGTCTCCTTCGCAACGTGGAGTGAGTCGTTGTGGTAGGCGGGCTCGAGCGACGGGACCGTATTCAGCAGCAGCGTGATCGCCAGGCCGACCGCCGCGACCACGGCGATCACGTAGCCGGCGTTGGCGACGAATCCCCCGGCCCATCGTGACGACCACCCGGCCACAGAAGCCCCTTCAGACCATTCGATCTTGCACCGCGCGGACGGCGGCCTGCACGCGATTGTCGACCTGGAGCTTGGCGAGGATGCTCGAAATGTGGTTACGCACCGTCGTCTCCCCAATGAAGAGCCGCTCGGCAATCTCAGGGTTGGCCTTCCCCTGCGCGACCAGGTCGAGCACCTCGAGCTCTCGCTCGGAGAGCGAGGCCTTCACCCGTTCGGCCCCTCCACCCTCGCGCTCCCGCACCCTCGCCATCAGCATGGTCGTGATCTTCGGCGAGATCAGGGACTCGCCGGCGGCGGCCGCGCGAATGCCGGCGGCGACGTCCTCGACCGGCGCGTCCTTGAGCAGGTAGCCACTGGCTCCGGCCAGAATCGCGTCGAGGGCGTCGGTCTCCTCGGCCGAGACGCTGAGGACCAGAACCCGGATCTCCGGGCTCTGCTCGGTCAGGCGCCGAGTCGTTTCGACCCCCGAGAGGCGCGGCATGTTGAGGTCCATGACAACGACGTCGGGGGCGGTGTGCTCCACCGTCTCGATCGCGGCGAGCCCGTTCGACGCTTCGCCGACCACCTCGATGCCGGATCGCTGAAGCAGGTCAGCAAGACCGTGCCTGTAAAAGGCATGGTCATCGACCAGGACGACTCGGAGTGTCTCTACAGCCTTTGAGATGGTGACGCCCCCGGATGAACAGTCAACTTGGGTCGAGGATAGACAGAGTGGTCCTAGTTACGTCGTCACAGTCGAAATTGAAATATCGATAACTGATAAGAGCATTCTCATCTTTGTCTCATCTTCGAGGGAGAGGATCGCCACTATGGGTCCGAAGCTCTTGGGCGGCATTGCGTCACTCTTGGCAGCCGCATTCGTCCTCGCTCTGCCGAGCATGTTCAAGGGAGAGCCGGCCGATGACGTGGAGCCGATCAGGTTCGGCCCGCCGCCAGTGGCAAAGCTGGCCCAGGCTGTTCGGGTGACCCCCTCCGAGCCCCCGCGCCCACCCGCGACCGTGGTCCCGGCTGCCACTCCGGTAATCGCGCCTGGCGGAGGCGGGAACGAGGGTGGTGGGGGTTCAGCCGCCGGCGCACGGGGGGCATCTGCTCAAGGGCAAGGAGACGACGTGCGCCTAGAGGCGGACGAGAACGAGAGCCAGGGAGGGACCGGCGCAGGCAACGGGAACAGCGCCGTGGAGGATCAGGGCGCCGACCTCGATGACGCAGGTGACGACGGTGAGGTCGATGAGGAAGATGACGTGGGTGAGGACGATGAAGTGAGCGAAGGGGATGGGGACGACATGGGTGAGGGCGGGGACGACGGTGAGGAGGACGATTGATCCGGCACTTGCGCCATGAGCAAAACAAACCGGCGGCGGTCCGGGCCGTGCGAGGAGTCCGCACCCGCCTGTTCGCCTACTCGGTGATGCTGCTCGC
>Ga0190265_10001293_pt1 | contig 16340 bp, 20 predicted proteins | sample Popmic124T_FD_133135 | JGI IMG/M metagenome (GOLD analysis project Ga0190265, IMG submission 133135) | Populus adjacent soil microbial communities from riparian zone of Indian Creek, Utah, USA - 124 T | ecosystem: Environmental > Terrestrial > Soil > Riparian zone | place: USA: Utah | collected...
CCTACCCTGATCGACGATGACCTCCACCCTGCGACGTACCTTCTCCTCGCTGGGGGTGAGGAACTATCGGGTGTTTTTCGTGGGGCAGAGCATCTCGCTGTGCGGGACCTGGATCCAGAGGGTGGCCCAGGCCTGGCTCGTCCTCGAGCTCACCGGGAGCGGCACGGCTGTGGGCCTGGTCACCGCTCTCCAATTCCTACCCCTCCTTGTGCTGGCCCCGTTCGGTGGGGTCATCGCCGACCGGGTCAACAAGCGACGCTTGCTCATGTTCACCCAGGCCCTGGCCGGGCTCTCGGCGGCCACACTCGGTGTCGTCGTCCTCACTGGAGTAGTCCAGCTGTGGATGGTCTACCTGCTCGCCTTCGTGCTCGGCATGGCGGGCAGCATCGACAACCCGACCCGGCAGACGTTCGTCCTCGACATGGTCGGCCGGGACCAGCTCACCAATGCGCTCGCCCTGAACTCGTCGCTGGTCAATGCGGCGCGTGTGGTCGGCCCTGCCATCGCCGGCGCGTTGATCATCACCGTGGGCATCGGCTGGTGTTTTGTCCTCAACGCGGTGTCGTACCTGGCGGTCATCGCGGCGCTGAACCTGATGCGCGTCGACGAGCTCGACTCGGCGCCGGTCCAGCCGCGCCGCCCCGGACAGCTGCGCGAGGGATTCCGATACGTCCGATCGACACCGTCCGTCCTCACCCCGATCCTGATGATGGGGATTGCCGGGGCATTCGCCTACGAGTACCAGGTGGTCCTGCCCCAGATCGCCAAGTTCACATTCGGCGGCGACGCCCAGACCTTCACCACGATGACCTCGGCGATGGGGGTCGGGGCGGTGGCCGGCGGCCTCTATACGGCCTCCCGGCAAACGAGACCGGCAATCGCACTGGCCAGGATCGCGGCACTGTTCGGCGTGATCCAGATCCTGGTGTCGCTGGCTCCCAACCTGATCCTGGCCCTGATCGCGCTGGTCGCCCTCGGTGCCATCGGTGTCTCATTCATCGCCCTGGGCAACTCGACTTTGCAGCTCAGCGCCGCACCCGAGATGCGTGGCAGGGTCATGGGACTTTGGGCAGTCGCCTTCCTCGGCACCACTCCATTCGGCGCCCCGGTCATGGGTTGGGTCGGGGAGCAATTCGGCCCCCGACTGGCGCTGGGACTAGGCGGGGTTGCCCTCCTCGTGGCCGCCGCCTATGGATGGCGAAGGTTGCCGGTCGACCAACAGGCAACCACCGGGCCTGACGCCGGTTCGATGGCGGCCAAGCTCGAGCCATGAGAAGCCTGCTCGACTACCAGGCACTCACCTTCGACTGCTACGGGACTTTGATCGACTGGGAGACGGGGATCTGGGACGCCCTCCAGCCATTGCTCCTGACCGGTGACGCCGAGGTCCCACGTTCCACCGCCCTTGCCGAGTTCGCCCGTCTCGAGACGGTTCAGGAAGAGGAGACACCTGGCCTCCGCTACCCGGAGATACTGGCCCGGGTCCACCGCGATCTCGCCGGAATCCTGGGCGTGCCGACCACCGATGCCCTCGATCGAGCCTTCGCGGCTTCGGTTCCGAATTGGCCCGTCTTCGCCGACTCTGCCGGGGCACTGGCCGACCTGAGGGAGAGGTTCCGGCTGATCATCCTCTCCAACGTCGACCGGGACAGCTTCGCCGCCTCCAACCGCCGTCTGGGTGTCGCCTTCGACGCCATCTACACCGCCGAAGACATCGGCTCGTACAAACCCGACCCGGCCAATTTCGACTTCATGCTCCGGCATCTCGAAGCCGATCACGGGATCGAGCCCGACGCCATCCTCCACGTGGCGCAGAGTCTCTTCCACGATCACGCCCCGGCCAAGGCGGCCGGTCTGGACACGGTGTGGATCGACAGGCAGCGCCTGTCCGCCGGTGGGGAGTGGGGAGCGACCGCACCAGTGGAGGAACCACCCACGCCGGACCATGTCTTCTTCTCGATGGCCGATCTGGCCCGGGCCGTCGAGGAGTCCTGACCCTGGCGAATACGATCCGCAAGATGCCGGCACGAACCGCCCTGATCCGCCTGGTGCCGGACAGCTTCCACAAGGCGCTGGTGCGGGATGGGCATACAAAGCTCGACGTCGAGCTGGCCCGAGCCCAGCATGCGAACTACCGAGAGGCGCTCGAGATGGCGGGGCACACCGTCGAAATCGTCCCCAGCGACGAGGCCCACCCTGACTGCGTCTTCATCGAGGACACCGCGGTAGTGGTCGGCCAGGTGGCGGTGATCGCACGATCCGGGGCGGTGTCCCGGCATGGCGAGACCCCGCCGGTGGCGCGTGCCCTGGCCAAGCGATTCCCGACGACCGAGATCACCGCACCGGGGATACTCGATGGAGGCGATGTGTTCACGATGGGGGACGTCGTGTACGTGGGACGCTCGGCTCGGACCAACTCCGAAGGGATCGACCAGTTGCGGGCGGTCGCCTCCCATCAGGGATTGGGTGTGATCGCGGTCGAAGTCCACCACGTGCTCCATCTCAAGTCGGCTGTGCTCCCCATCGACGAGGAGACGGTGGTGGTGACGCGAGGATCCGTCGACGAGGAGCGGCTGAATGGTCTCCACGTCGTCTACGAGAGCGAAGGGGAACGACACAGGTTCAGTGCCCTGCCTTTGGGCGGGGGCAGGGTCGCGGTCACGGCCAACGCCCCGGCTACCGCTGAAATGGTCTCGTCCTTGGGCCACGAAGTCGTGGCGATCGACATATCCGAGATCCAGGCAGCCGACGGCGGGCTGACCTGCATGTCGATCATCTTCTGAGTGAAATCCATGTTGAGCCACGATGTCGTCATCGTCGGCGGGGGCGCGATGGGCTCATCGACCGCCTATCACCTGTTGGCGGCCGACCCCTCACTCTCGGTGACAGTCATCGAGAAGGACGACAAATACACCCATGCCTCGACGGTCCTCTCCGACGGGAACGTGCGCATCCAGTTCAATCTCGAGGAGAACATCCGGATCTCACAGCACACACTCGACGTGCTGCACACATTCGACGACGACATGGCGACACCCCGATACCGGCCCGAGGTCGGGGCCAGACACCAGGGGAATCTCTTCCTGGCGGATGAGGCGGGGCGGGCGGATGCGATGGGCGGCATCCACCTGCAGAGGAGCATGGGCTGCGAAGTGGAGTGGCTCGACGCCGACCAGATCGGCCGCCGGTTCCCGCCGTACCGGTCGGAGAACATCGTCGGTGGCAGCTTCGCCCGATCCGATGGCTCGGTTGATCCCAGCGCGGTGCTCCGTGGCTACCGGAACAAGGCGGTCGAGCTCGGCGCGGTCTACGTCGTCGACGAGGTCATGGAGCTGGTAGCCAAGGACGGCCGCGTGAATGGGGTCCGTCTCCGCTCGGCCGGTGACCTCCTGGCACCGACAGTTGTCGCCGCCGCCGGAGCGTGGACAGCCGATCTGGTGGGCCCGCTCGGAATCGACCTTCCGGTCATCCCGGTGATGCGAACCGTGTACGTCGTGTCGACCACTGTCCCCACGTCGGGGCTGCCCAGTGTGTTCCTCCCCTCCGGGGTCTACGCGTTGCCGGAGAGCGACCGGACCTGGCTCATCGCCTGGTCCCGAACCGAGGACCCGGTCGGATACGACTTCACTCCTGCCGGGCGGCAACGCTTCACGGATCTGATCTGGCCCGAGTTGAATCGTCATCTGCCGGTCTTCGATAGTCTCGAGGTAGAGGGTGCCTGGGCTGGTCTCTACGACGTCAACAGCCTGGACGGGAACGCCATACTCGGAGAGTGGCCGACGATCGGTGGGCTCTACCTGGCCACCGGGTTCTCCGGTCATGGCTTCCAGCAATGCCCGGCGGTGGGGCGCTACCTGAGCGAGCTGATCCTCGGGCTCGACCCGGCTCTCGACCTCTCCCGGCTCGGCCCACAGCGAGTGCTAGACAACCGACCCCTCCTCGAACATGCGAGCCGACTCATCTAGTGGTCGCTAGCCGTTGCTGACCTCGGAGCCCCCGGAGACCTCGACACGCTGGTTGGCCGGATCACCGAGGATGGTGAGGTCGGAGCCACCGGAGGCATTCCCCTCTATCTCTTCGGTCACATTGACCGTTGCGTCCGAGCCACCCGAAATGTTGACGATCATCGAGGTGACCTCGAGATCCGACAGGTCGACGTCGGAGCCACCACTGGCGTCGAGAATCATGGACTCGAGCACGCCATCACCGTCCACATCGGAGCCGCCAGAGGCGGAGAGCTCGTTCAATGTCGGGGCGACCACCTCCAGGTGGCGACCCTCTCCGACGACGTTGAAGGTACCCCGGCTCCGGACCACCAGAGTGGTCCCTTCGAGTTCGGTGATGATCCTCTCTTGCAGATTGTCGTCGTAGACGACAGTGACGGAGGCCTCGGCCCCGTCGTCGACGATCAGTGCCAGGTCGACGCCCCCGGAGATCTGGATGCTGTCGAAGGCATCGACCTCGCGCGGCTCGCTGACGATGTTCCCCGACCCGGCCGGGCCGCAGGCGGCGACGACCAGACCTGCCGACACGACCATCGTCACCCTCCGGATCACCTTCATCGAAACCCTCCTCGCAAGGAGGCAGAGGCTACGCCGGTGACAAGCCGGAGCCGATGGTGTATGTTCGGAGTTGCTGGTCGGACACGTAGGTCGGAGACGGCTGGATCACGAGACCAGCTGAGCGCCCACTTTGTGGGACGCTCCGGGAAGCCCCGGAGGCGGAGACGTCGACGGGGCTTCTCTCTTTGCCGGAGGCTCGGTGCATGCGGGTGAAGCTGTAGATCTGGACCGCGGCCGATATGGCGCAGCCCGGGATGAAACCGAGCTGTCCGGTGAGAAGGGCATAGGCGATCCAGGGTGGCTGCACCGCCGCTCCGAGCGGCCATCCCCACCACAGGCGCCGTCCCGCGGCCCAGAGCGACAGCACCTGGATACCGGTGAGCAGCCAAGGCCAATGTTGGGGCACCCCGAGCCGGGAGGTGACCTCCGACGACACGACAAGGGCGGCAGTGACGAGCGCGCTCAGCGCGAGGGCGCCCAACAGCCTTCTGCCCATGCTGGACGTTGTGCCACGGCGCGGCTGCCCCACCCTCTCCATGAGCGCGAAGAGACATCAAATGCCGGCGAGATACCTCCGGGCCTGCCCTTGACAGTCGGCGGCGGCGGCGCGACGGTTGCGTTCTGGACACACGGGTGTGCTGTGACACGAGTGCTTGCTGTTGCCCATCAGACGGCGGAAGCCGCCGAGTTTCTCGCCGCGGTCGAGTCGGCGGCGACGGTCGACCGGACCGAGGTCGTGGTTCTGGTACCGGCCACGCCGGTGAAGCATCTCGCGAGCTGGACACAGGGCGAGTCACGCGCCATCGCCCAGGCGAGAGCCGAGGCGGCCCGCCAGTTGCTGGAGAATGCCGGTGTCGACGTGGTCGAGGTCAGAATCGGTGATCCCGACCCATACGAGGCGATAATCGACGTGCTTGCGGACGAGGATTTCGACCTGATCATCGTCTCCACGTTCCCTCCGGGGATCTCGAGATGGCTCGGAGCAAACTTGATCAGCCGCCTCGGCCGTACCATCGATGTGCCGGTCACCCATGTCGTGGCTCACTGAGTAGCTTCCACTACCCACGTCGGTAGGAGAAGCTTGAAAGCGCTGGTCAACAAGGGTGAAGGCGGTTACGAAGTCGATCTGACCGAGGTGCCCGAGCCCGAGCCTGGTCCGTCGGAGGCGCTGGTCGAAGTCCGGGCCGTTGCCATCAACCGGGGAGAGTTGCGTCTGTTGGGTGCACGGGCCCAAGGGTGGCAGCCAGGCCAGGACGTTGCCGGCATGGTCGTGAAGGGGGCTGCCGACGGATCGGGGCCGGAGGAGGGGGCCCGGGTGGTGGGCTGGCCGGAACAGGCAGGTTGGGCGCAACGGGTCGCGGTGCCCACCTCGCACCTCGCCGAGCTGGCTTCTCATGTGTCCTTCTCCGAGGGGGCCTCGCTTCCAATCGCCGGGATGACCGCCCTCCGTCTGCTGCGGCTTGGTGGCGATCTGAGCGGTAAGCGGGTGTTGATCACCGGCGCGGCCGGGGGTGTGGGCAGGTTCGCGGTGGAGATGGCGGCGCGAGCCGGCGCATCGGTCACGGCGGTCGCCGGCAATGCGTCGCGCGCCCAGGGTTTGGAGGATCTGGGTGTGACGGCGGTAGTGCATCGACTCGACGACCTGGAAGGCACCTTTGATCTCATTCTGGAATCGGCCGGCGGTCCCTCTTTGGAAGGAGCGGTGCGACTGGTTGCCCCCGGCGGTGAAATCCTGGTCTACGGAAACTCGTCCAACAGCCCAGCCTCCATCTCGTTCGCCGACTTCAGGGGACATCCCGGGGCCCGGATCACGGCCTTCTTCGTCTACGAGAGCGGGGAGACGCCCACCTTCGGGGAGGACCTGCAGCTACTGGCGCACATGGTGGCTTCCGGCACGCTCCATCCTCAGATCGGGGTGGAAAAGAGCTGGGCCGAGGCCAACTCCGTTTTCGAGGCGCTCGCCAACCGCCGGGTCAACGGGAAAGCTGTCCTCCTGGTCGAGTGACAGCCGCGCCGCCCCGGTCAGCCGGCGGTGGCGCGGCTTGGGACCTCCTGCAGCAGCCAGACGTTGCCGTCCGGGTCGGCGATCGTGGCGTAGGAGCCATAGTCACCGCGGTTCGGATCCGTCCCCGGAGTTTGGCCCTGCTCGCTCCAATGGAAGATATCGCTGACCGCGATGCCCCTGTCCTTCAGATCCTTGTGCGCCGCCTCGATGTCGCTGACCACCAGGTAGGTGTTGACGTACGAGCCGGGCGCAGACTGCGGCATGCCGGTACCGAACGTGATTGAACAGCCCGACCCCGCGGGCGTCAGCTGGACCACCCGAAGCCCCGGCGCAACTTCGGTGTCGAGGTCGAGGTTCCAGCCCGCCTGCACGTAGAAGTCCCTGGCCCGGTCGACATCGCTGACCGGCAGCGTGATCGCTTCGATTCGATAGTCCACGTCCGTCGCTCCTTCGCTGATGGGTCCCGTTCAGTCGCCCGATGCGACAGCCGTCCAGACAGGACGCTACCTACGGCCTCCGCCGTGCGTTCACGGCGACATCGGCGATGATCGCTGCGAGTTCGGTCGGACGCGACCACATCGGCCAGTGGCTGGTCGGTAGATCGATCCAAGTGATGTCACGCAGCTCAGCGATCCCCGCAAGCCAAGCCGGGTTGTGCTCCGCGGCGTAGGCCTTGATCTCCTCGGAGGGGAAGCCGGTGCAGAGGATCGTGCTCGGGATGTCGAGGCGCGCCTCATTCGTCAGCTCCACCGTCTCGCGCAGGACGCCACCCGGCACCGGTACCGCCCGCCGACGGAAGGTCTCTTTCTGGTCATCGCTGAGCCCGTCGAGGTTCTCCTCCTCCTCGATCTCCTGCCAAACCATCGGTTTCTCGAGGTCGTCGAAGTTGGGGTCCAGGGGGCTGATTCCAGGAGCGGTGTCGACGTACACCACGGCGGCCACCCGTTCCGGCACCCGATCGCTCGCCGCGTAACCGGAGAACCCGGTGGCGCTGTGCACGGCGAGCACGACCGGCGCCTTCGCCGCCTGGATGGCATCGGTGATCGCTTCGACATGATCTGACAGCGTGATCGCGGATCGGTCGGCGTCGGGAGATTCGAGCCCGGGAAGGGTCAGTGCGGTCACGTCGTGCCCGTCGGCACGCAACGTGTCGGCGACCTCATCCCAGGCCCAGGCACCCAGCCAGAACCCGGGGACCAGAATGATCGGTGCAGCATCTACTCCTTGTATCTGAACCATTTCGCTCCTTTCGTGCTCTTGCGACCAGGTCATGATCCATGATCGCCGATCGATCCAGTATCATAGAACGATCCAACTATGTCGATCAATAGCGATATCCCCGACTACGAGCTCGTCGACCGGCTCGAGCTGACGACACATGCCCAGCTGCGGGCGATCGCCGACCCGCTGCGGAGCACCATCCTCGAACTGCTCCTGGAGCGGGCGGCCACAGTAGGGGAGCTCGCCGCCGCCGTCCATCGGCCGAAGAGCACGGTTGCCCACCACGTCAAGGTCCTATTCGACACCGGGATGCTGCGGGTCGTACGCACCAGACGGGTGCGCGCCATCGACGAGCGCTTCTACGGCCGCACTGCCCGCACCTTCATGGTCTCTGTGGCCAACCGCCCTGGCGACGACCCGCTGGCCGTCCACGCCAACGCCCTCTCGGTGGCTGCGGCCGAGTCCGTCGCGGCACACGAAGCCGATGAGCTGAGCACGGTCATTCGACACGCACGGATATCTCGCCAGCATGTCCGGGAGTTCTGGGATCGGGTGGTGACCCTCTCCGAGGAATACGCCCAGCTTCCTCGCGGCGGCGACACCGTCTACGGCTTCGCCGCCGGCATCTATCCGACCGATCACCCGGTACTTCCCGGGTCGGATCCGGACGGTGCCGGGGAGTGAAGCCGTCCACGCAGAATCCGTCACACCGAGCTCATACCATCTGGCCATGATCGACTTGCCGATAGAGGTGATCCGGAGCAAGAAACGCAAGAGGACCGTCCAGGCCCGGTTCGCCGATGGAAGGCTGCGGGTGATGATGCCCGACGGGCTCAGCCCGGAGGAGGAGGCGCGACTGGTCGAGACGATGAGAGCACGGCTCACCCGAAAGCTCTCCTCGGCAGAGGTCGACCTCGACCAGCGAGCCAGGGAACTGTCGCAGCGCTACGGGCTGCCGACCCCGATCAGCACCGAGTGGTCAGATCGACATATGAAGAGATGGGGCTCCTGCACCCCCTCACAAGGACGAATCCGAATCTCCAACCGAATGGCGTCGATGCCGGGTTGGGTGCTCGACTGGGTCCTGATCCATGAGTTGGCCCATCTCGAAGAAGCCGACCACGGGCCGCGGTTCAAGGCACTGGTCGGCCGTTACGAGCTGGCGGAGCGGGCCAAGGGTTACCTGATAGCGAAAGGCGAGGAGGCCCTCAAATAGACGCTTCCTGGGCCAGTATCTCGGCGATCTCGACCGCGTCGGGTCTCTCCAGTTGGTCGAAGCCACAGGACGCGGGGTCCCGATCGGGACGCCACCGGAGGAATTGGGCCGGGTGTCGGAGCCGCCCTCCGTCCATGTGGTTGTAACGAACCTCCGCCACCCGCTGGGGACGAAGCGGCACGAAGGACAGGTCCTTGTCTGGATTCCATCGACTCCCGGGATTGACCCGTCCCTCGGCGGAGATCTCGCCAACGGCAGTGCCCCAGGGGTGCTCCGACATCTCGATGACGAGCTCCTCCAGCTCCGTGACAAGTCGTCGGCGCATCTCCATCGGGAAGGAGGCGGCCACTCCGATCGGGGTCAATCCGCCGAACATCTCGGCCCACTCGCCACCCGGTGCGTTCTCGTTCGAGTAGAGGCCGAGAAGCAGCGACCCCACCGCGCCGGCGCCGCTCTTGTGGACTCGATACCCGGCGACGACACAGTCCATCGTTCGGTCATGCTTGACCTTCTCCATGACCCGGCGCCCCGGCTGATAGGTGTCCTCGCCGTTCTTGGCGATGATTCCGTCGAGGCCGGCGCCCTCGAAGTCCTCAAACCAGCGTCGCGCCGTCGCCGCCTCGTCGGTCAGGGGAGTGACGTGCACCGAAGCAGAGTCGCCGACCAGGATCTGCTCCAGGACACGACGCCGATCCCGGAATGGGCTGGGCATGAGATCCTCGTCGCCAAGGGCCAGCACATCGAATGCCACGAAATCGGCTGGCGTCTCCCCGGCGAGGATCTGGACACGGCTCTGCGCCGGATGAAGTCGCTGCTGCAGAGCCCAGAAGTCGAGCCCTCCACTCTCCGGGTTGGCGATGATGATCTCGCCGTCGACCACGCAGCGAGGAGGCAACGCTTCCTTGATCGCCGACACCACCTCGGGGAAGTAGCGGGCCAGGGGACGTGTGTTCCGACTCGTGATCTCGAGTTCGTCTCCATCACGAAAGACGATGGCCCGAAACCCATCCCACTTCGGCTCATAGTGCCAACCGGGATGGATCCGGGCGACGGCCTTGGCCAGCATCGGCTCGATGGGGGGCAGTACCGGGAGGTTCATCTCCCCCGATTCTGGTAGCGGCCCGCGGCAACGAGTCGGTCGATGCGGGTTGCGGGCGGACGACCTATCCGAGGGACGCCTCGAACAGCTCCCACTGGCCGGGAACGCCGCGCAAGGAAACGGAGCCGAGAGGGGCGAACTCCAGATCGGTTCCGGTGGCAAGGTCCCGAACCGTCCGTGTCACCACGACCTGATTGGTACCTGCCTCTCCAAGGGCGCGCGAGGCAATGTGAACCCCGATGCCACCCACGTCGCTGTCACGCCGCTCGATCTCGCCGGTGTGTACGGCGGCCCGGATCTCGAGACCCAGTCCGCCAATGGCATCGCGGAGGTCGAAGGCACATCGCAGCGCCCGGGTGGGGGCATCGAAGGTGGCCAGGATGCCGTCGCCGGTGGTCTTGACGAACTGGCCGATCCACCGGGTCACCACGGTGTGGGCGATCTCGTCATGCCGGTCGATGAGCCGGCGCCAGGCCCGGTCTCCCAGTTCGGCCGCCCGTACGGTGGAGTCGACCAGATCGGTGAACAACACCGTTGCCAGCACCCGGTCGACGTCCTGGGCAGCCTGGAGCGAGCGGACCTGCTCCTGGGTCCAGGAGAAATCCTCGACGAACCGGCTGGTCGGCGTCTCGGACTCGGGTTCGTAGGTGAGCAGCACCACACCAGAATCGAAGGTGCGCGAGCCGACCAACCGGAGGTGGTGGGTGTCGATGCCGTCCCGGAACAGATGCTTCCCGCTGCCCAGGATCACCGGGTAGAAGAGGAGCCGGTACTCGTCGATCAGATCGTGCTCGAGCAGGGTGTCGACGAGATCGGCGCTGCCAAAGACCAACAAGTCACCACCGGGTTGCTCCTTGAGACGGGTCACCGCTTCAGCGACATCGCCCGAGATCAACGTCGAGTTGTTCCAGTCGGCTCGGTCGAGAGTCTTGGAGACGACGTACTTGGGGACCTCGTGCATCCGCTTCGCCAACCCCTCGTCAACGGTGACGGTGGGCCAGAAGGCGGCCCAGATCTGGTAGGTCTTGCGGCCGAGGAGGAAACCATCGGCGGTGAAGATCTGATGCAGGTTGAATTGCTCATCATCCTCGCCCTGGACTCTCAGCGCCCATGCGTTCCTCCCGTCCCGGTGCTCGTCGAAGCCCGGGGCTTCGATGACACCGTCCACAGTGACGAAATCAGTGACGATCAATCTCATCGGAGACCCATTCTGCCCTTGTGGCCATGGGCCGGAATAGATTCCATCGCCACCCGACCCCATTCCCTGTCAGAAGTCTCCCCTCTCGGACACTGACTGGATATTGGGCCGACATCGGGTTGTGAGGACCAGAGATGGCGACAAACAAGGACGAGGCGAGGTTCCGGGACCTCCACGATCGCTACCAAGCACGGATCCTGGCCTATTGCCTGCGCCGGGCGCCGGGTAGCGACGCCGCCGACGCCGCCGCCGACACCTTCGTGGTGGCGTGGCGGCGGATCGGCGAGATCCCCGCGGGTGAACAAGCCTTGGTCTGGCTGTACGGGGTAGCCCGCAAGGTGCTGGCGAATCATCGCCGCAGTCTCGGCCGCCGCCGGCGTCTGCAGGACAGGCTGTCCGGCCTGCCCGTCGACGTCATGCCTGCGGTGGACACCTTGGTCATCCGCAAGGATGAGTCCCAGGAGTTGGTGGATGCTCTCGGGCGGCTCAGGCGAGCGGACCAGGAGGTGCTCCGTCTGGTCGCCTGGGAGGAGTTGCCCCGGACCGACATCGCCCTCATCCTGGGATGTTCCAGGGATGCAGTGGATCAGCGATTCCATCGGGCGATTCGTCGTCTATCGGACCAGTTCAAGGGATCGATAGCCGAGCATTCACCCTCAACGACCTTGACGGAGGGAGCAGCGTCATGACCGACGAACGAGCCCTACTGGCGGCGCTCCGTGAGGCCAACCCGGTGCCGGATCCCAATGCGTTGATCGAAAACCCGGGCTCCACGAATACGGGAGCCCCACCGCAAAGGAATCACACAATGCCCAGTACCCAATCAGTAATCGATTTCGAACCATCGGCGGCTCCGCCCAAGCGGCGACGGTCACTGGCGATGGCGGCATGGGCCGCGGTCGTCGTGATCGTCTCGGCCGGCGCTTTCGCCTTGCTTCGGCCGGCGCCCGGCGACGTAGCCTCGCCAGAAGAGGTGGCAGCCTCCTTCTTCGAGGCGATCAACCAGAACGATCCCGACGGCTGGTGGGCCCTACACAGCGAAGACGCCGTCATCTTCGGTGAGTCACTCAACGACGAGTCCGTCCGCCAGTCCCATCAGGACTACTTCGACTGGCGCACGACCACCGAGAGTCGCTTCGAGAATGTGGAGTGCACGGAGACGGCGCGCCCCGGCGCCGACGCCACCGGCCTGCTTTGCGCCTATGAATGGCGGGGAGCGATCCAGGATCGCTTCGGCGTCGTGCTGAGCGGCTACATCCAGATGGACATAGCCGAAGGCGAGATCGTAAGGGTGACCACCGACAGTCCCGACTTCGATCCGATGAATGGCTTCCCGGTTCGGTACCTGATCGAGAATCACGGTGCCGAGTTCGCAAGTCTTTGCGGCGAAGGCCCGGGCGCCTTCAACGGTGGTGAGGAGTGCGCCCTCCTCTACATGGACAATCTCGATGCCATGGCCGAAGCCTGGGAGGCGGAAAACGGGTAGCCGTCCCACTCACTCCGCCGCACACCGGAAACCCCCGTTCAACGGGGGTTTCCGTGCGGGCGTGGAATCATCCATGCAGACAACCGGAGCAGCGGCCGGCCCTACCACCTGGCGTTCGAAACTCGATTCCTGGAGGCGACGCAGGTGGGAGACCTCGGGGTGCGGCCACGCCTCACATGCTGCAGCGTGGTGGCAGGAGCGAACGTTCGGTGTCTACGGTCACGCCTGTGCCAAGCGTCCGGGTGAGCGAACACAGCGAGCTACCGCCGGAGATCGTTTTGGCGGCGGCACGGGACTTCTCAGATCGGCGTGCCGAGATGTGGCCGGACGTGCATGTCGAGTACTTGGAGGTCCACGAGGTCGGGGTGGACCACACGGAAGTGACGGAAGGCAATCCGTGGCCGATCGGGTACGTCTGGGAGCGATTGCGCTACGACTGGTCGGACCCCCAGGCACTGCGGGGGACTGTCATCGACTCCAACCTGTTCAAGCCGGGCAGCACGTGGGAGTTGTGGGCAACCCCCGAAGATGGCGGCAGCCGGGTGGAGATCCGCGCTCTACGTCACTTGCGCGGTCGGGGATGGCTGCTGGCACCCTTCTTTCTCCCCTTCATCCCGGGCTCTGCCGCTCAGACCGTACGGGACCATCTGCGTCACTTCCTCGCCAGCATCGAAGGGCCCGAACGCGAAGCAGATGCAGCGAACTGACTCGAGGGGGGCGCCAGCGAGGCTGGGCCACACCCTCCCGATGATGTCCGCGTCAGCCTCTACTCGATGGTCTCGGCGAGCGAGATGAGGTTCGAGTCAGGGTCGAGTGACAACTCCTTGTTGACGGCCACGATCACCGCGGCGACGGGCACCGCGAGAAACGCGCCGACGAGCCCGAAAGCTACGCCGCCGATGGCAATTGCCAAGAGGATGACAAGGGGGTGCAGCCTCATGGTCCGTCCGAAGACGAGAGGCAGAACCACATCCCCCTCCAGTTGCTGGACGGCGATGATGATCGCCAGGATGATGAGAGCGTCGGTGGGGCCCCCGTTGACCAGGGCGACCGCGACGGCGAACAGACCCGAGACGAAGGCCCCGACCAATGGGAAGAACGCTCCCAAGAACACCAGGATCGCCAGCGGCAGGACCAGCGGGACGCCGACCAGGAGAAGGCCAATCGCAATGGCGGTGGCGTCGACCAACCCGACCAGAGCGAGTCCCTTGATATAGGTGCCCATCGTGGTCCATGCCACTCGACCGCCTCGGCCCACCCGGTCGGCACTGACGGGTGAGAGACGATCCAATAGACGGGCGGCCACCCGATCGCCGTCCTTCAGGACGAAGAACACCACGATCAGGGCCAGGACCAAGCCGGTGATGACCTCCACAACCACCACTGCACCACTGAGCAAGCCGGGTCCGAGGCTGGCAGCCCAGTCCCCTATCTGGGCGATGTAGTCGTCGATTTGCTGTCGGGAAAGCCCCAGGGGGCCTTCGACCAGCCAGTCCTGAAACTCTTCGAAGGCCTGGGAGACGTCGGCCGCAATCGAGTCCAGACCATCGGCGAGAGTCGGAACGACGAGGAAGCCAATTCCGACCAAGACGAGAGTGGAAGCAAGCAATACGGTCCAGGTCGCCAGTAGTGGCCGCCAGCCCCTGCGTTTGAGAGCTCGCACCGGTCCCCAGAGGAGCGCGGCCGGGAACAGACCGATGACCACCGAGAGCACCACGACGCTGATCCTCTGGAGGACTTGCCAGGTGAAGAACACAGCGGCCCCGACCACCAGCAGACGCCATGCCATGGCCGAGGCGTTACTCAGCCACGCAGGAACGTGGGCGGTGGGGTCCGTCATCGAGGGGAGTGTATGGGTGAGTCGGTGCCATGCTCTCGATTCGTTGGCACGGCCCCCCGCGAGAGCCCCTCCGGTCTGCGTCAGCGCCGGGCGGCGGTTCGACGGGCGACGGCCCTCCAATGGTGGTCATCGCCGTCATCGCGCTCGCCGGCCGCCGCGACAGCGAGGGATTCTTCGGACGTGAGGACGCTCACCAGACAGAACTCGTTGCCGAATGGGTCCTGCATCACCGCCCAATCGATCAGAGGCGCCTCTCCCTGGTACGAATGCGGACGCGGGTAGATGCTCGGTTCCTTCTTCAACGTGCCACCGATCGCTTTGATCCTGGAGATCGCTGCATCGACGTCCCGGACCCCGATATCGACATGTGATCGGTTGGCTTCCGGGCCCTTGGGAGTGGCGACCAGGTGGAGAATCACCTCATGCTTCCACGGCTCCGCCTGGCCGAGGTATGAGAAGCGCCCCGGGAAAGCTGAGGGGATCACGGGGAGACCGGTGACCTGCGACCAGAAGACCTCGGCCACCCCAAGATCGTTCACGTCGATCACGTGACATCGCAGCTGTCCAATTCCCATCGCGCGTCCCCTTGGGTACCTGAGGCTCTCGACCGTTTCAATATAAACCTAATCTACTCGCAATGCGAGTAGACTCCTGGTCGATGATTACTGCGTCGCCGGCTACCTTTGGCCTGCTGGGCATGCTCTCGGTTCGGTCCTGGACTGGCTATGAGCTGACCCAGCAGATGCGCCGGAGCTTGCGGTTCATTTGGCCGTCCTCCGAAGGGCACCTCTATCGCGAGCAGAAGCGGCTCGTAGATCTGGGATGGGCGTCGGTCGAGGAGGAAGCCGCCGGGGAGCGGACTCGTAACCGCTACACCATCACCGATCTCGGGCGAGCGGCGCTCGCGGAGTGGCTGGCCAGCAAGCCGGAGGAGCCGCAGTTCCGGGTCGAGGGCATACTGCGCAGCTTCTTCGGCGACCAGGGAACCCCCCAACAGCTCGCGAGCTCGATGCAGACCACGGCCGAATCGGCCCGGTCGATGCTCGACGAGATGCTCGGCTTCGTCGACGAGTACCTCGAGGAGGGGGGCCCGCTTTGGATGCTCGAGCAGGGAATCAGCGAGCCGGGCGGCGATCGGATCGAGTTTCACGGTCGACCCATGTACCCCGAGCGCCTCCACGTGGTCGCTCTGGCAATCGACGTCACCACCCAGCTCCTCGAGACCATCCACAGCTACTTCGAGGACGCCGCCGATCGAGTGGCCAGCTGGCCCAGCACCACCGATATCTCGATCACACCCGAAACGCGCCAACGGCTGGAACGGGTTCAATCCCGCGGGCAACTCGAACATCCAACCTCCTGATCCGTAGATCTCCAAGCCGTGTCCACAGGGGTCGATGAGGGTCGATTCGGCCTTTTTCGTAGAGTCGTCCGGGACAACGAAAGGGGCATGATGCTCGACCCGGCACTGAAGGCTCAACTGGTGCGGCACTGGGAGTACTCCGGCAAGGACGAAGACATCTCACATGAGATCTACGCCGATGACGCCGTCCTCGAGTTTCCTCAGGGGAATGAGCGCTATGAAGGCGTCGAGAACTTCCGCGAGTGGCGCCGGCAGTACCCGGCCGAACTCGCCTTCAAGATTCGCCGGTTGAACCGATGGGGGGACCTGGTAGTCGCCGAGAACCTGATCAGCTATGACGGCGCACCACC
>Ga0190265_10001294_pt1 | contig 16338 bp, 11 predicted proteins | sample Popmic124T_FD_133135 | JGI IMG/M metagenome (GOLD analysis project Ga0190265, IMG submission 133135) | Populus adjacent soil microbial communities from riparian zone of Indian Creek, Utah, USA - 124 T | ecosystem: Environmental > Terrestrial > Soil > Riparian zone | place: USA: Utah | collected...
ACGCCCAGGCCGATGAAGGATAGGCCCGCAGCGTTGAGAATGGCGTAGCCCATCGTGAGCGACATCTGCACGATCATGATCGGCATGATGTTGGGAAGGATGTGTCCCAGCAGGATGCGCATCTCGCCGTTGCCGGAAAGCCGAGCCGCCTGCACAAAGCCGGCCTCGCGGCGGACGTTGGCCTCGGCGCGAGCGACGCGCGCATAGAGGGGAAAGTTCACGATCGCGGTGGCGAGGATGATGTTCTGCACCGTGTTGCCCAGCGCCGCAACGATCCCCATTGCCAGCACGAACAGCGGGAAGGCCATGATGGTGTCGGAGATGCGGGAGACGATGCGCTCGGTCCAGCCGCCAAAGAAACCAGCAGCAACGCCGGCCAGCCCGCCCATCAGGAACACCAGCACGACCGAGGCTACCGCGATGAAGAAATCGAGGCGCGTTGCCACGATCACGCGGCTGAAGATGTCGCGTCCGAGCTGGTCGGTGCCGAACCAGTGCGCCGCCGACGGTCCTTTCAGGGCCATCACTGTATTGCTGGCCAGCGGGTCGTAGGGGACGATGTAGGGCCCGATCAGGGCGGCAAGCACGATCAGCGCGAACAGTCCAAACGCAAAGCCGGTGACCGGGTTCTCGCCGATGACGTAGCGTGCATGGGCGAACGTGGCCCCAAGTCCTGTCGCGTGAGTCCTGCCCATTGCGGTCGTGCTGGTCATGCTTCGATCCTCATGCGCGGATCGATCAGGCCGTAGAAAATGTCGATCAGCAGATTGAGCGCCACGTACATCACCGCCATGGTGAGCACGAACCCCTGCACGGGTGCGAAGTCGGAGGCGATCAACGCCTCCACCGCGTAGGACCCGATGCCGGGCCAAGCGAACACCTTCTCCACCAGCACATTGGCGCCGAGCAGGAACGAGAACACCATGCCGAGCGTGGTGATCACGGGCAGCATGGCGTTACGGAATGCGTAGGTGAAGATGACGGTGAAAGGGGAGAGCCCGCTGGCACGCGCGGTGCGCACGAAGTCGGAGGCAAGCACCGCCAGCATGGAGGCGCGCGTCATGCGGGCAATGGGCGCCAGCGAGAAGATGCCGAGCGTCAGCGCCGGCAGCACGAGCTGCTTCAGACTGGCGGTGAAAACCTCCCAGTCGCCCGCGACGATGCTGTCGATGAGATAGAAACCGGTGACGGGCGGCGGCGCGCTATAGAACACGTCGAGCCGACCCAAGGGTGCCGGCGCGTATCCGAGCAAATAGTAGAAGATGTAAACGAGGACGAGGCCGGTGAAGAACACCGGCAGCGACACACCCGCCGTGGAGACGATGCGGCAGGCATGGTCGATCAGCGAATTGGGCCGCGTCGCTGCCAGAATGCCGAGCGGCACGGCCACCAAGATCGAGAATATCAACCCAACCAAAGTGAGTTCCGCCGACGCCGGCAGCCGCGCACGAATCTCGGTCGCTACCGGCTGTCCCGTGGTGAGCGCGGAGCCCATGTCGCCACGGGCGAGGTCCTTCACGTAACCGACAAACTGCACAGGAAGCGGCTGGTCGAGGCCGAGCTTGGTGCGGATCTGCTCGATCGCCTCCTTCGTGGCGGCGGGCCCAGCGAAATAGGCAGCCGGATCCCCGGGCAAGGCGCGCGTCAGCAGGAAGGTGACAATGACCACGCCGATCAAGCTCGGGACGGCGAGCATCAGCCGCTTCAGCACCATGCTCAGCATGAGCCCTCCTCCTTGGCGCTACGCCATCAGGCTCAGGCTTTTACAAGTGTGCGGTAGTCGAGCCGGCGGTGGAACCAGTACTGATAGCCCGAGACGTTCTTTTGCATCGCCACGTTGGAGAACGGTTGGAATAGCGGGATGCGGGGGATGTCGGTGAACGCCAGGTCCACGAAACCTTTCACGTTGCGCTCGTAGTCTACGGTATTGCCGGAGCTCGCGGCCGCGCCCGCGCCGTCGATGAACGCATCCATCGTGGGCGAGACATAGCTCATCGTGTTGAAGATCGAATTGCGCCCGTGATAGCACCAGATGAAGAAGTACTCTGGGTAATCGAGCCAGCCCGAAAACACGTTGGTGTAGAGCGGCAGGACCTTCTTGTTCAGTTCGGTTCGCCAGTTGGCGCCCGGGATCTTGTTGATCTCCGCCTTGATGCCGATCAGCGCCAGGCTCTCCTGCAAAAGCACGCACAGCGGTTCGTTGACGGTGGCGAAGCCGAGGTCGAATGAGATCGTGGTCTCGAAGCCGTTCGGGTAGCCGGCCTCTGCAAGCAGCTGCTTGGCCTTGGCGATGTCGGTGTTGTACTTGTGCGCGTGCGGCCAGGCGACTTGGGTGGGCGCGTCAGCTGGCGCACCGAACATCGGCTTGGCCAAGCCGTAGAGCGCCGCGTCCATGATCTTCTGGTAGGGAATGGCGTAGGCCACGGCCTGCCGGACCTTGAGATTGTCGAACGGCGGCTTGGTGACGTTCATGCCGATGTATTGGGTTCCGTTGCTGAACGGTGTCGAGACGACCGTCAGCTTGCCGGCATCTCGCAGCTCGACGAAATCCTTGTTGGGCAGCTCATAGGAGATGTCCGCATCGCCGCGCTCCAGCAGCGCGCGGCGGTTTCCTGCCGACGGAACCATGCGCCAAATGATGCGCCGGATCTGGGGCTGCGCCGCGAGGTTCCACGCATCGTTGCGCTCTAGGACAACCTCGCTTCCCGGTGTCCAGCGCGTCAGCTTATAGGCACCGCTGCCGGCGGTGTTCTGCTTCGTGTACTCCATGCCCCACGGGTCTTTGTCATTGGCGTGCTTTTTCACGAGGCCCGAATTGATGACGCAGGGCACGATCACCGCGAGGTCCGGGATAGTGAGGCGATCCTTTCGTATGAAGTCGACCCGGATTGTGTGATCGTCGACGACCACGAACTGCTCGGGCTTCTCCAAAGATCCGGCGCGCATCTGGAACGTCGGGAAGCCGCCAACCGTCACCGCGCGATCGAGCGACCATTTCACATCCTGAGCGGTGACCGGCGTGCCGTCCTGGAATTTTGCGTCCTTGCGCAGCTTGAATGTGGCGGACATGTCCCCGACGTTCATGTCCTCGGCGAGTTCCATCTTGAACTTGTCGCGGTCGTAGTACTGCACCCCGTTGGGCAGCGTTTTCATCTCGTGGCTGATGAGCCGGTCGTAGCAGTTCCACGACACCTCGTAGCCCGGCACGTTGGTGCCGACGCCGTGAATGTCGACATTGTTCGGCCCGCTCTCGGAGACGACGAGCAGCGTCTCCTGGCGAGATTGCGCCTTCGCGGGCGACCAGACGGCGGGAGCGGGGAGAACGCTCGCAGCACCCGCTGCAGCTGCGGTTTTCAGAAAGTCGCGACGCTTCATGCCGGCCCTCGTCTGTTGGCGATAAACGTTAATGGCGGATGCTCTTCGCAAAGGGCGTGCCAAGCCGCATCTGGGCGATGCGGATGGGACCTAAGCGTCTCACCAGAAAAGAAAAATTGCCTGGATCGCGCTGAGTGGCGGCGGACGCTCACCGCAAGGGCAACCGCGTGCCTTGCATACAATTTGGTATACACGCCTACACCGCGAGCAGGCCTGCCCAGCAAAAATCGGCCGAGACGGCCGCTCCAACTCCGCTATCGGACACCCACGTTTTCCCTCGCTACCGCTTCCGGCCCCTCGCCGAAACGTGCTCCAACGATCTAGGAGGTGCGCGAAGCCTGGACCCGGCAACCCCCGCAATGACGCTCTGGTTTGACGTTTCAGACTTGTGCATCTGGACCGAGCCACAGCTCACGGGCATCCAGCGAACCGTGCTCAGCGTCTTGATGGAGTTGGAGAACCTCCGGAACGATGTGCGCCTGTTCCGATGCCATTCGCGGCGCCTCAGAGCGGTCCATCGATCCGAGCTGCCGTGGCACTGGACGAAGGAAGATGGTCTGCATCGTATAGACGGTTCGCTGTTCAAGCCGCCGTGGCTTCAGCGCACCGGGCGGCTCCTGCGCAGGCACGCGGGCGAAGGTGTCACGGCGTTGCTGGCGCGCGCTCGGGACCTGTCAGCGCGACTGCAGACAGCGCCTAGCCGCAGGTCGGGTTCATCCCTGCCAACGCCCGGCCGCCATGCGCCACTTTTTGCGGCAGGCGACATCTGCGTATCCCTGTCGGCCACCTGGCAATTCCCTCGCTATGGCCATCTCATTGCGAACCAGAAGGCACTCGTGCCGATTGTGTGCATAAGCCTGCTCTACGACCTTGTGCCGTACCTCTTCCCGCAATGGGCCGGTGCCTACCACGCGCGCCGTTTCACCTTGTGGGCTCGGCGGCAAATCGAGAACGCCGACCTGATACTGGCGATCTCAGATTTCCAGAAGTCCGAGATCGAAAGGTTCATTCGCGCGAACGATCTGCCCTCAAGGCCGATTGCCACGATAAGACTGGGTGACAATACCGGTCTAAGACCCGAGAGCCTACCGTCTGCCCCCCGCTACCGTCCGGGCAGGCCCTTTGTCGCCTGTGTTTCGACCATCGATGCCCGCAAGAATCAGTCGTGCCTCTACCGTGTATGGCGCCGGCTGGCCGCGGAACTTCGCGAAGGTTGCCCGCAACTCCTGCTTGTTGGGATGGAGCATGCGTCGGGCTCGCACGTTCTCCGCCTCATCCGCGACGACCCGCTGGTCAATCGCCTGATCGTTCATCTTGCCGATGTCGGGGACGCGGAACTCACCTGGTACTATCGCAATTGCCTCTTCACCGTTTACCCATCCCTGTACGAAGGCTGGGGCCTCCCGGTGGGTGAGAGTCTCGCAGCCGGACGCTATTGCATCTCCTCCAACGCCTCATCCTTGACGGAGGTTGGCGGCGATCTCGCCGACTACTTCGACCCCGCCAAAGAAGACACCTGCTTCGATCTCGTCCATCGCGCGATCGTGCAACCCGAATACGTCGAGCAACGAGAGCGTGAGATGAGAGCACGCTTTCGCTCCCACAGCTGGGGTGAAACGGCGCTGCAGATCAGCAGGCTTGCGGACGAAACGCGCGAGCAGGTGCTTCTTTCGGCGTAAGACCCATCGCTTTCGGGCAAGGCGACATCCCGCATGTCCTTGTCCGCTGACCGATGCCGGATGCCGTAACGCCGAAAGTGTTGGACGAGGAAACGACCGGGCGTCCTCGAATCCTGCGCCGTGATAGTCGCGCCGAACGACTTCAACGGGGCGCGGGGCGATACTCATGGCACGAGCAAGGGCCTTCATCACCGGTATCACGGGACAAGATGGCGCCTACCTGGCTCAGTTGCTCCTGGAGAAAGACTATGACGTCTTTGGCCTGTTGCGGCGGTCCAGCACATCGGAGGCTGGTTTCTATCGCTTGCAGTGGCTCGGCATTGGCGGCCGGGTTCAATTCGTCGACGGTGATCTTGCCGACTACTCCTCGCTGGCGCGCGCGCTGAAAGCCATCCAACCTCACGAGATCTACAATCTCGCCGCCCAATCTTTCGTAAAGTCGTCGTGGGACCAGCCGCTCTTCACCGGCGCCGTCACGGCGATCGGCGTTGCCAACCTGCTCGAAGCAGTGCGGCTCGAATGTCCCGAAGCCCGCTTCTACCAGGCGTCATCCTCCGAAATGTTCGGACTGGTCCAGGAGCGCATCCAATCGGAGCGGACGCCCTTCCATCCGCGATCGCCTTATGCCGTCGCAAAGGTCTACGGGCATTGGATTACGATAAACTACCGCGAAAGCTTCGGGCTGCACGCTTCGAGCGGCATCCTCTTCAATCACGAGTCGCCACTGCGCGGCATCGAGTTCGTCACGCGCAAGGTGACCGAGGGCGTCGCGCGCATCAAGTGTGGGCTCGCCCGCACGCTGTCTCTCGGCAATCTGGATGCGAAGCGCGACTGGGGGCACGCGAAGGACTACGTTCGCGCCATGTGGCTGATGCTCCAGCAGGCAAAGCCCGATGACTATGTCATCTCAACCGGCCGCGCCCACTCCGTGCGCGACATGTGCCGCGTGGCATTCGGGCATGCCGGCCTCGACATGGATGCGCATGTCGTCATCGATCCAGCGCTTTTCCGGCCGGCCGAGGTCGACATACTCCGGGGCAACTCGACAAAGGCACGAGCCAAGCTCGGCTGGGAGCCGACCATACCGTTCGAGGACTTGATCCGGGAAATGGTCGAAGCTGATCTGCGGCGGCTCGGAGGGGCACGGCCACGCAAGGCTCGGGCGGCGTGAGGGAGCCGCATTCAAGCCCGCAGGGCAGCGCCATCAGGCACAAGTTGCTTTTTCTCGCGCTCGGACGTCGCGGCGCAATCCCCCGCCTGGCGCTGCAGCTCGCGCTGGCGGGCACCGGACGAGAAGACCTTCGCCAGACATTCGTCGTATCCCGCGGTAGCGAGCTGTTTGAGGACTTTGCGTTCCTGGGGCCTCAACTCGTTCCCGTCGACACCATCCAGGGGCGTTCCCCAACCACCGTGCTGCGAAATTATTTCCGTGCTGAGCGCCGGATCCTGGAACGGATCGCGACCGATCGACCCGACGCGGTGATCAATCTTTGCCCTCACTTGTGGTCGCCCGTCCTGATGCCGCGTATCCGCAGGCTGAATGTTCCCTTTGTCACCATCGTGCATGACGCCGTCGGTCACCCGGGCGACCCAGGCGCGCTCCTGGCACCATGGTTCCGGAGCGAGGCGCGCGGAGCTGATGCCGTCGTGACGCTGAGCCGCTCGGTTGCAAATGCGCTGGTCGGAGGCCGAGGCATTGCGCCCGAGCGTATCGTGCCCCTCTTCCTCCCGGACCTGGTCCACGGCGCACCTGCCCATGAACCAGACGCGGCGCGACTTGGCGGTTTCAGGTTGCTGCACTTCGGCAGACTTCTGAAATACAAAGGGCTCGACCTATTGCTCGATGCTCTGGAGATCATCGCGAGCCAAGGCACAAAAGTCGCGCTGACGGTTGCGGGGGCGGGCAAAATCGCCACCAGAACGCGCGCGCGCCTGGCAAGCCTCAAGGCCGAGGTCATCAACCGATGGATCGGCGACGCAGAAATCGGCCCGTTGTTCAGCAGGCACGATGCCCTTGTTGTCTCGCATTTGGAGTGCAGCCAATCCGGCACGGCCGCCGCGGCGTTCGGGAGCGGATTGCCGGTTATCGCCGTGCCGATGGGCGGCCTGATGGAACAGGTGATCAACAGCAAGACGGGAGTGCTCGCTTCCGCGACCTCAGCGCCGGCGCTTGCCCTGGCAATCCGGAGACTCGCCGCCGATCCAAAGCTTCACGCCGCCATCTGCGCCAACCTCGTTGCGTCCGAGCCCGAACGCTCCACGCGGCGGTTTCTCGACATGCTCTTGGCTATCACGCCATGGTGCTTTTCCGGCATGTGCGGCAAGGCCGCCTGAGGCCCAGGTCAGGCCCCGAATTCCCCCTGTTGGCCTCCCCCGGACGCCTTGCCATCCGGGGTCAGGACGGCTATGCGTGCTTGGCTCAATACGCCTTTTGCCGCAGTAGCTCAGGGGTAGAGCAACGCATTCGTAATGCGTGGGTCGGGGGTTCAATTCCCTCCTGCGGCACCATCGTAAGGTTGTAGGGCGTCTCCGTTTCGGCAAGCCTTCCGCATGGTGCGGCGACCGGTGTTGCGCGCAACTGAAGTTAGGCCCCTGCCGTAACAAGATAACGCTGGCTCAACCAGCGTCTTGATTTCGGCAACATGGCCGGTCATATGAACCTTGGACCGACGAGAGACCTATGCTCCGCTTGCACCATTCATGGTCAGCACGATGCATAGCCGCAGCGGGCGCTGTTGCCCTTCTGCTGGCGTCGCTCATTGGTGCCTATGGGCATGCCGCGGCGCATGGCGACCATGGGGTCAACCAGGCGCACCACGGCGATGCCGGCGATCGAGGCGCTGAGGAAACGCTGCTCGACCTTGCGCTGCAGCACACGCACGGCGATGAGTCACCGGGCTCCGGCCACGATCATGGCATGTGCCTGGATATGGCCTGCCACGGAGGCATAGCCATACTTGGGGACACTTTCGGCGTAGCCGGTCCGGACAGCGAAACTTACGTCCTGGAACCGGCACACAATCCGCGCAGCACGGCGCCCAGGTGCCTCGATAGACCTCCCAGATCTTCCTTCCACGCCTGAGAACCGGGGACTTCGTCCCAATCATCTCGCTGGAATGGAAGCATCATCATGGCTTGCCAACATCGCAGGCTTTACGCGCAGCTTTTGCGCGCCTTCGCGCTCGCGTTGACGCTCGGCGCACTCCTCAGTGGCAGTGGCCCGGCCTTCGCCCACGAAGGCCACGATCACGGAGAGCAGGCGAGCACTGCGCAACGCCCCACCTCGCCGCGCGTCGTGGCGACGTCCGAGAAGTACCAATTCGTCGGCATCGTCGAGGGCGAGGTGCTGGTCATCTATCTCGACCGGACCGAGGACAATTCTCCTGTAGCCGGCGCCGATATCGAAGTGTCCCTCGATGGGAAACCCTTCAAGGCCGAGCCGCAGGCGAAGACGGCGACCTATGAGCTGACAGCACCCGTACTCCGCAGGGCGGGGAGCTATGAAATCCTGGTCACCCTTGCCGAAGGCAACACCCAGGACCTCCTGGTCGGAACGCTCACCATTCCTGCATCGCGAAGCGGCTCAGCCACCCCTCAATCCGGAGTGCGCAAACTTCTCACTGAGTTGCTGCCGGCGAGGCGGCATGCCATTGCCGGGGCCGGCGTGTTCCTGCTCGTTGCGGCATTGGGCGGGGCGCTTCTTACCGGCCGCAAGGCGCTTATCGTGCCGGCGACCATCGTCGGCCTCATCCTCACCTCGGCCTTGGCCTGGGCGCACGAGGGCCACGACCACGGGACCGACATCAGTGCCAGTGCGGGCAACTCGCCGCACCGCCGGCCGGATGGCAGTCTGTTCATTCCGAAGCCGACGCAGCGGCTGCTCGAGGTCCGCACCAAAATTGCGAACTCCGAGCGCAGAACGCGCACGGCCCGGTTCAACGGGCGTATCATTCCGAACCCGAACCGCAGCGGCGTCGTACAGAGCACCGTCCAGGGTCGCTATCAGCCACCTGAGGGCGGCGTGCCCGCGCTGGGAACGCGCGTCAAGGCAGACGATCTTCTTGGCCGCATCGCGCCCGCGTTTCAGTCGATCGACTCTTCCGACATGGCGCAGACTCTGGGCACGCTCGACCAGGAAATCGCCCTCAACCGCCGCAAGCTTGAGCGACAGGAGCAATTGCTCGCGAAGAATGTCGTCGCGAAAGCGACCGTTGAGGACATCCGCATTCAGCTCGAAGGGCTGGAGAAGCGGCGGCGCGACCTTCTGAGCGCCAGACTGCGCCCCGAAGACCTGCGCGCACCGGTGGACGGAGTGATCGCGACGGCGCGCGTGGTTGCCGGGCAGGTTATCGCTCCAAGTGACCAGCTGTTCCAGATCATCGACCCCGCCAGCCTGATGGTCGAAGCTCTTGTCTTCGATCAGATCGATCCGACGGCGGTCGAAGAGGCGACCGCAACCCTGAGCACCGGCGCCTCGATCAAGCTGAAATTCCTCGGGCGAAGCCGCGCGCTGCAGAACCAGTACTCGGTCCTGCAATTCCAGATCGTCGAGTCCGGCGCACCGCTCGACGCAGGGGCTCCCGTAACCGTAACGGCCCCGACTAACCAAGCCGTGACGGGCATCGTGATGCCTCGCTCCGCCCTGGCGCAGGCGCCGAGCGGACAGACCGTCGTCTTCAGCCACATCGAGCCGGAGGTCTTCCTGCCGCGACCGGTACGCTTCGACGATCTCGACGCCGACAATGTCGTCGTCACGGCAGGCATCTCAATCGGCGAGAGGATCGTCGTGCGCAATGCCTCCCTGCTCAACCAGGTACGGTAAGGGAAGGGGACGCCCCGTGTTCAATCTTCTCGTCACCGCCAGTTTAAGAAACCGGTTGCCGGTCCTCGCCACCGCGGCGGTGCTGATCGCCTACGGCAGCTTCGTCCTGCCGCGACTGCCCGTCGACGTGTTTCCCGACCTGAACCGGCCCACCGTCGTGCTGATGACAGAGGCCGAGGGCCTCGCGCCGCAGGAGGTCGAGCAGCTCATCACCTACCCGCTGGAGACCGCGATGGTCGGGCTGCCGGGAGCTGAGCGGGTGCGCTCGGCCTCAAGTGTCGGCCTTTCGATCATCTACGTGGAGTTCGGTTGGGATACGGAGATATACCGCGCCCGACAGCAGGTGACCGAACGCATGGCGGCGGTGCAGAGCCAGCTTCCGCGCGGCATCCAACCGCAAATGGGGCCCATCTCCTCCATCATGGGGGAGATCATGCTCCTCGCGGTGACGGGGAAGACCGTCTCGCCGATGCAATTGCGCGAGATCGCCGACTTCGTGATCCGCCCGCAACTGCTTGCCATTCCAGGCGTCGCACAAGTCATCCCGATCGGCGGCGAGGTTCGTCAGTACCGCGTCTCTCCCGACCCGGCGATGATGAGCCGGCTCGAGATTGCGCCCTCCGAAATCGAGGCTGCCATTCGCAAGTTCGGTACAAACACCGGCGGCGGGTTCATCGATCAACACGCGCAAGAATATCTGATCCGCAATATCGGGCTGACGAACCGGCTGGACGATTTGCGCAACTTGGTCGTCGCCACCCGGCAAGGGCAGAGCGTCCTCCTGCGACAGGTTGCGCAGGTGGATTTCGCGGCCAGGATCAAGCGCGGCGACGCGGGATACATGGGCGAGCCCGCTGTCATCGTCGGCGTCCAGAAACAGCCTGCGGCAGATACGGTGAGCCTCACGCGGGCCGTTGAGGCGCAGCTTGCCAGCATCCAGAAGTCGATGCCTCAGGGCGTGACCGCCGACAAAGTCCAGTTCCGCCAGGCCACCTTCATCGAGACGTCGATCCGCAATGTCGAGCGAGTGCTGATCGAGGCGGCCATCGTCGTCGCGTTCGTGCTGCTGCTCTTCCTGATGAACATTCGGGCCACGCTCATCTCGCTCGCCGCCATCCCGACCGCGATTCTGATGACGGTGCTGGTGTTCCAAGCGTTCGGGCTTTCGATCAACACGATGACGCTCGGCGGCCTCGCGATCGCCATTGGCGAACTGGTGGACGACGCCGTGGTGGGGATCGAGAACACCCTGCGACGCCTCAGGGAGAACAGAGAGCGTGCGAGCCCGCGACCCGTCATCGAGATTATTGCCAGCGCCAGCCAGGAGGTTCGCTCCGGCATTCTCTACGCGACGCTGATCATCATTCTGGTCTTCCTGCCGCTGTTTGCGCTTTCCGGGATCGAGGGCCGGCTATTCATCCCGCTGGGCGTCGCCTATATCGTCTCGATCCTTGCGTCCCTTGTGACCGCAATCACGCTCACGCCGGTTCTTGCCTACTACTTCCTTTCCGGGCCTCAGCGGCACGGGGACAGCTACCTGCTCCGCCGCCTGAAGGCGGGCAACACCAGGCTCCTGCAGTGGGCGTTCGGCCATCAGGGCCTGCTGTTCAGCCTTGTCGTAGTCTCCGTGCTGACAGCGGGCTTCAGCGCCTACCTGCTGCCTCGTGCGTTCCTGCCGCAGTTCAACGAAGGCACGATTCTCCTCAACCTGCAGTACAACCCCGGCATCTCGCTTGCGGAATCGAGCCGCCTCGGCGCCATCGCCGAACGGTTGCTCCTGGACGTTCCGGAGGTGAAGAGCGTCGGGCGGCGCACCGGCCGTGCCGAACTCGATGAGCACGCCGAGGGCGTTCACAGCACCGAAATCGATATCGACCTTGTGCGTTCGAAGCGCAGGAAGGAGGAGGTGTACGACCACATCCGCGCCAAGATGGGTGTTCTCCCCGTCGCGGTGTCGATTGGGCAACCCATCGCGCACCGCATCGACCACATGCTCTCGGGCGTGCAGGCGCAGATCGTCGTCAAGTTCGTTGGTGAAGATCTCGAGGTGCTGCGCGTGCTGGCTGAGACGATGCGCACGCGGCTGCAAACGGTACCCGGTCTTGTCGATTTGCAGGTGGAACAGCAGGTCCTCATTCCCCAGCTCAAGGTGAGCCCCAATTACGAGCGCGCCGCGCTGTATGGCATCACGCCGGCGGCTCTCACCGAGGCGCTCGAGGTGCTTTCCGGCGGCCGCGTGGTCTCACAGATCATCGAGGGCAATCGACGCTTCGACGTGGTGATGCGCCTCGCCGACGGGAATCGCACGAAGAGCGGCCTCAGGGAGATGCTCGTCTCCACACCGCAGGGGTTCGTGCCGCTCCGCCTGCTAGCCAACGTGGAGGAAGGCGAAGGTCCCAACCAGATCCTGCGCGAGAATGGACGGCGGCGCATCGTGGTGCGCGCCAACGGCGACGGCCGGCGCGACATGGCGGCGATCGTTGCCGATTTGCGGAAAGAGCTGGCGGCGATGCCGCTCCCGCAAGGCTATACCGCGCAGCTCGACGGTACATTCAGGGCCCAGGAAGAGGCGGCTTTTATCATCGGCCTGCTCTCGCTGGCATCGTTTGCGCTCATCTGCATGGTGCTCTACCAGCGGTATCAATCAGCCATGCTGGTCGGGATCATTCTCACGAATATCCCGCTTGCGCTTGTTGGAAGCGTGATTGCCCTTGCGATGGCGGGACAACCGCTGTCCGTGGCGTCGATGATCGGGTTCATCACGCTCGCCGGAATTTCGGCGCGCAACGGCATCCTGAAGATCAGCCATTACATAAATCTTGCGATGCATGAGGGGGAACGCTTCGGCTCCAGCCTCGTCATCCGAGGCAGCCTGGAGCGTCTCTCGCCGGTGCTCATGACAGCGCTTGCAGCCGGGCTGGCGCTGTTACCGCTACTGGCAGGAGCCGATCAGCCGGGTAGGGAGATACTGCACCCGGTTGCGGTCACGATCTTCGGCGGCCTGATCAGTTCGACACTGCTCGACACGCTTCTCACGCCGGTGCTGTTCCTCAGGTTCGGGCAAGCGCCGTTGGAACGCATTCTTTCCGCAAACCGCACCGGCGCTCCCGATCCATCGGATACGCCGCAAGCGGCGGAATCTTACTAATCCCCCAGCAACCAAGGAGACCAGCTATGCATCGTCCTCTCTCATGGATCGCGGGTTTCCTTCTCGTCCTGAGCACCGCAGGCGGCGCGCTCGCACAGGAAAAAGGCCCCAATGGCGGACTGGTCGCCGGCAAGGGCAGTCATAAGACGGAGCTTGTCGTGAGCGCGACAGAGCTCATCGTCTATCTGCTCGAGGACGGCAAAGCGCACGAATCGACCGGCACGAAAATACGCGCGGTGATCCAGCAGTCGGGCAAAACAACAACCGTCAACCTCATCGACCAGGAAGGCAAGCGTCTGGTCGGCAAGCTTGGCGAACCGGTCACGGCGGGCGCCATCATCGTGCTGAGCGGCCGCGATCACCATGGCGACGTCTTCAACACACGGTACGTGCTGAAGTAGCAACTGGCGGGAGCGGCCGCGGATTGCGCGATCAGCTCCTCGTTGGGCATGACGTTAACCAATGCATGAGGATGCAAGACACCATTCGATACACCTCGCCTATGAAGTTCGTCGCAAGACGGGAGATGATCCATGTGGCGACTACTTACAGCTGCGACAGCGGCTTCAATTCTGAGCGTGGTCTGGGCTGAGAGCGCGTTGGCACTGTCGAAGTGCCCGGGCATCTTCTGCAAGGCAGGGACTGCCGTTCCCGAGTTCGACGGCTCAGCCGCCGTGGCCGTGATGTCGCTTCTCGCGGGCGTGTGCGGCCTGATCTACAGCCGCGATCGCTCCTGATTGACGTGACCCTGCCGTTCTCCGGCAGGCAGCATCACTGTTCTAGCGGACCGTTGGCCTTGCGCCAGGCATCAACGCCGCCGTGGATATGGCAGGCCGAGGCAATGCCTGCGTCCTGCGCCGCCTGCACCGCCATGGCCGAGCGCTCACCGAAGGCGCAGTAGAACACGATCCTCTTGCCGGTCGAGCTGGCCAGTTCGTAAAGCACGCCACCCTTGCGGATGTTGCCCTGCAGATCGGGATAGGGTGCGTGCACCGAGCCCGGGATGGCGCCATGCCTCTCGCGCTCGCTGCGTTCCCGTAGGTCGACGAGTGCTGCCTCGGGACGCCCGACAAGGCCCAACGCCTGCGTCGGTGTGATCGCCCAGCCCTTGCGCGCGATTTCGTCCTGCGCAAGGCCCTGGCGCATGTTGGCGGGAACCGCCACGTCCATCATCTTCGGGTTGGGAAGATTGAGCTTGCTCATGAGGTCGACATATTCGTCGACCGATTTCACCTGCAGGCGCGGATTGCAGCGCTTCTCCTCACCGATGGTGGAGACCGTGTCGCCCTTGTAGTCGTGCGCCGGGTAGACCAGCGTCTCGTCGGGCAGCTTCAGCAACTTGTTGAACAACGACTCATACTGGGCGCGCGCGCTGCCGTTCTGGAAATCGGTTCGGCCGGTGCCGCGAATGAGGAGCGTGTCACCCGTGAAAACGCGGTCGCCCATCAGGAAGCTGTAGGAATCGTCGGTGTGGCCCGGGGTGTAGAGGACGTCCATCGACATGCCTTCGATGGTTAGTTTGTCACCCTCCGTCACACGCATCGAGACGACGTCAACCTTGGCATTCTCGCCCATGACCGTGATGCAATGCGTGCGATCGCGCAGCGCTCCGAGGCCCGTGATGTGGTCGGCGTGGATATGCGTATCCACCGCCTTGACGAGTTTGAGATCCAGTTCCTTCACAAGCTGAAGGTAGCGATCCACCTTCTCCAGAACGGGATCGATGATGAGCGCCTCTCCACCGCGGCGGCTGGCCATGAGATAGCTGTAGGTGCCCGAAACGCTATCGAAGAGCTGGCGGAAAATCATGGTGGCCTCCGCTGGAAAACCATGCGATTCTTCTATCACAGGCTGTACCGGTAGTCAGATATTGCTCCAAGCGCACGGCGCACACTTTTCCCAGCCCCTCCTCTAAAGCGCCGCCGCCGCTCCAGCTTGGAAGCAGATCAATCCGGGATGACGGCGAAGCCTGCGCGTGGGAAATGCACGACCGTCTCGCCTACCCGGTCGTCACGCCGCCGGATCGCGATATGCTGCGCCGAGAGCGCGACGATCTCACCTCGTACGGGGACTTTTCCATAGTCGTCCGGCAGCACCGCCACCCGGTCGCCCGGCCGCCGGCCATTGGGTTCGCCTGGATCGGCCACTGCTGGCGTTTGCGGGCTCGCCGCGGCGGCGATGTCGAGCGCCTCCCCGGGCGACATTTCCGTCCGCGACCCATGCCCGAGAGATTGAACGCGTCGTTCCCACGCCAACGCCCGCGGACACGCCGCGAACATCCGCTCCAAACCTGCTAGAGCCTGATCAGCGCTCGAGAGGTTCGATCGCGTGTACCACACGTTCATGTAGGCGTTGACGTCGGCAAGGCTGAACTCTCCCAGCAGCCACTCCCGGCCGTCGCCCAGCTGTGCCTCGATCCAGCCGATATGCGCGCGAAACTGGTCCCGCAACTGCGGAATCCCAGCCCGCATCGCCTCGACATCGAATTTGGCACCGCGCAGGCGCCCGCGATCTTCGATGAAATCCTGAGGCACCTTGTCGCCAAGGGTGCCGAACACGAGGCTGACGGTGTTCTGAAAGAACGAGCGGTCCGTCCACATGCCGAGCGCCCATGGAATGCCTGCATGCCCGGCGGGAAACAACGTCGGCGCCGGAAACCGCGCTTCCAGCTCCCGTATGATGACCTGCGTGTCGCAGTAAACGTCCGCGCCGATCTGCATCGTCGGTGTACGACGGTAACCTCCGGTCAAAGGCATCAGATCCGGCCGGGGCATGATGCGCGGGATCAGGACCGACCTCCACGCAATGCCCTTGAGCCCAAAGACTACTCGTATCTTTTCAGAGAACGGCGACTGGTCGAAATGATGCAGAATGACTTGGTGGTGCCTGGGCACTAAGTCCCCCTCAGCTCATGACAGAGCGTTGATGGCAAGCGGATCGAGAGCTGGAGGATCGGCGGAGCGCGGCACCAGCCGCGCCCCAAGTCGTCGTATCACCGCGTCAGCGCGGTTGCGGCACGATGCGGATATAGGGCTTGGGCGCCTTCCAGCCGTCCGGATAGGTCTTCTTGGCGTCCTCGTCGCTGACCGAGCCGGCGATGATGACGTCTTCGCCCAGCTTCCATTGCGCGGGCGTCGCCACCTTGTGCTTGGCCGTGAGCTGGAGAGAGTCAATGACCCGCAACACTTCGTCGAAGTTGCGACCCGTGGTCATCGGATAGACCAAAACCAGCTTGACCTTCTTGTCAGGACCGACGACGAACACGTTGCGCACCGTCTGGTTGTCGGCAGCCGTGCGTCCTTCCGATGAACCCG
>Ga0190265_10001295_pt1 | contig 16329 bp, 12 predicted proteins | sample Popmic124T_FD_133135 | JGI IMG/M metagenome (GOLD analysis project Ga0190265, IMG submission 133135) | Populus adjacent soil microbial communities from riparian zone of Indian Creek, Utah, USA - 124 T | ecosystem: Environmental > Terrestrial > Soil > Riparian zone | place: USA: Utah | collected...
AGCCTTCGCGGTGCGCAAGAGGATGCTGCGTGGCACCACTTCGTCCACCAGGCCGAGGCGAAGCGCCTTGGCGGCGCGCTCGCTCTTGCCGCTGAGGATCATGTCGAGCGCGGCGCGCAGGCCGATCAGGCGGGGCAGCCGCTGGCACCCGCCGGCCCCGGGGATGAGTCCGAGCTGCACCTCGGGCAGGCCGAGCTGGGTCTTGGGGTGATCGGTCGCGACCCGGTAGTGGCACGCGAGCGCCAGCTCGAGCCCGCCCCCGAGACAGGCGCCGTGGATCGCGGCGACCACCGGCTTGGGGAGGGTCTCGACCCGGCTCACCATCTCCTGGCCCTCGAAGCTCAGCCGCTCCGCTTCGGCCTGTGTGGTGAGCGCGGTGAACTCCTCGATGTCGGCGCCGGCGATGAAGGTGTCCGACTTTCCGGAGATGAGCACCGCGCCCTTGATCTCGGGATCGTCGCGCAAGCCGATCAGCAGCGCCTCGAACTCCACCTTGACGGCGGCGTTGAGCTTGTTGACCGGCTCGCCGGGCAGGTCGAACGTGACGACGGCGATGGAATCCTGGATCTCGGTCGTGAAGGCGGACATTCGGCTACCGCTCCAGGACCATGGCGTAGCCCATGCCGCCCTGCGCGCAGATGGAGATGAGGCCGTACTGCACGTCGCGCCGTCGCATCTCGTTGGCGAGCGTGGTGACGAGGCGGGCGCCGGTGGCGGCAAAGGGATGCCCGATCGCGATGGAGCCGCCCAGCACGTTGGTGCGCTCCCAGTCCACTTCGCCCACCGGGCCGGACAGGCCGAGGCGGTCAGCCCACGCCTGAGAGCCCCAGGCCTGCACGTTGGAGAGCACCTGCGCCGCGAACGCCTCGTGGATCTCGAACAGGCCGATGTCGCTCCACCCGAGGTCGGCCCGCTCGAGCGCCTTCGGCACGGCGTACACCGGTCCCATGAGGAGCTGCCAGCCGGGATCCACCGCCGCCACCGCGTAGCTTCGGAGATACGCGAGCGGCGTGTACCCGAGCGCCAGCGCCTTCTCTTCCGCCATGAGCAGGACGGCGGCCGCCCCGTCGGTGAGCGGCGAGGCGTTGCCGGCGGTCACCGAGCCGTACTTCCGGTCGAACACCGGCCGCAGCGCCGCGAGCGCTTCCAGCGAGGTGTCACCCCGGATGCCGTTGTCGCTGGCGATCGGCTGATCCATCCCGGCGCCGCCGAACCAGGGCGCCATCTCCGCGGGCAATCGGCCGTCGGCCGTCGCGGCGGCGGCGCGCTGGTGACTGCGGAGCGCCAGCTCGTCCTGCGACTCCCGGCTGATCCCGTTCTCCTTCGCCATCTTCTCGGCCGACTGGCCCATGCTCTCGCCCGTGGAGGGCTCGGCGATCGCGGGCGTCACCGGCACCAGGTCGCGGGGACGGGTGCGGCCGAAGGCCGCTACCCGCGCCCCGACGCTCCTCGCCTTGCTCGCGTCCACCAGCACACGGCTGAAGCGGCGTGAATGCAGGATGGGTATGTCGGACAGCGTCTCGACGCCCCCGGCCAGGATGGTGTCGGCGTGGCCGAGCGCGATCTGATCGGCGGCATTGCTGATGGCCTGGGCCGACGAGGCGCAGGCGCGGTTGAGCGTGTAGGCCGGAACGCTGGGCAGGAGCTGGGGGAGGAGACTCACCTCGCGGGCGACGTTGGGCGCGAGGACCGACGGAACCACCTGGCTGAAGATCACCTCGTCCACTTCCCGGCCATCGATCTCGCTGCGGAAGAGCAGCTCGCGCGCGGCGAGCCGGGCCAGGGTCACGGCGGTGAGATCTCGGAACGCGGTCCCGCTCTTCACGAACGGCGTTCGTACCCCGGCGACAATGGCGACCCGACGGCCGGGCCGGGATGACGGCATGTTGCTCCGGGTGAGAGGGGGGACTTACTTCTTTACGGCCAGGACGCTCGCCACCGCCCGCCAGCGCTCGGCATCGACCGCCTCGATCACCTCGCGGCCGTGGAAGACGGTCAGCGGCGTGACAAGCCGGGCCAGCTCACCGGGACGGAGCAGGTGATCGTCCGAGGTCGGACCCCAGCCGAGGTCGCGCTGGGTGCTCAGGAACGTCTCCATCATCAGGAAGCCGCCAGGCTCGATCAGCTCGATCATCTGGGTCATCTTGGCCCGGTCAAGATAATTGAACACCAGAATCGCATCAAAAGCGCCGAGCTGCGGCCACGGCTCCTCCAGGTCTGCCTGCGTCCAGTCGATGGACAGACCCTGGGCCTCGGCCCGCTCGCGCCCCGCGGCCAGCCGGGCCTGGTCGCGGTCGACCGCCGTCACCCGCGCGCCGCGCGCGGCCGCGGCGAGACTGTGGCGGCCTTCGCCGCAGGCGAGATCGAGCACCCGCGCGCCGGGACCCACACGATGACCGTGCCACAAAAACCAGGTGCTGGGCCGAGTGGTCCGCGAGACGGGGGGCATGGTCACGGGAGACTGTCCTCACAGCGGGCGACGCTCGATCAGCTCGCGGGCGAACCGGCCGACGTCCTGGTGATCGGTGGCGGGATCACCGGTGCCGGCGTGGCCCGCGACGCCGCGATGCGCGGGCTTCGAACGGTGCTGGTGGACCAGGCCGACCTGGGCTCCGGCACCAGCTCACGGTCCAGCCGCCTGGTCCATGGCGGCCTGCGCTACCTCGAAACCGGTGACCTCCGCCTCGTGCTCGAGGCCAACCGGGAGCGCCGGATCCTGCTGCACATCGCGCCCCACCTGGTCTGGCCCCTGCCCTTCGTCTTCCCGCTGCACAAGGGGGACCGGCTGTCCCTCTGGCGGCTGAACGCCGGGATGTGGCTGTACGACATGCTGGCCTTGTTCCGCAATGTGCGGATGCACCGCATGCTCGGCAAGCGCGGCGTGCTGGAGGCCGAACCCATGCTCCGGGAGCGGGGGCTCCGGGGTGGCGCACGGTTCTACGATGCCCAGTGCGACGACGCCCGCCTGGTGCTGGCCACGGCGCGGTCGGCCATGCACCACGGCGCCCTCGTGGCCAACTACACCACGGTGCTCGGGCTGGAGCGCACCGCGGGCCGCGTGGTCGGCGCCCAGGTGGAAGACCGGCTCAGCGGTGCCCGGGCCACCATCCGCGCCAGCGTCGTCGTGAACGCGACCGGTCCCTGGGCCGACCGGGTGCGCGTCATGGAAGATGCGGGCGTCCCGCGAATGCTCCAGACCACCAAGGGCGTGCATATCCTGGTGGACCGGAGCCGGCTCGACCACCGGGACGGGATCATCTTCCTCAGTCCGATCGACGGCCGGGTGCTCTTCATCCTCCCCTGGCGCGATCTCTCCTACATCGGCACGACCGACACCGACTCGTCCGAGCCGCCGGACCAGCTCCAGGTGACCCAGGAAGAGATGGTCTATCTCCTCCGATCCGCCAACGCGCTCTTTCCCAACGCGCGCCTCGGCGTGGAGGACGTCCGCGGCGCCTGGGCCGGCCTGCGCCCGCTCCTCGCCGATACCGCCGCTACGACCGAAAGCGGGCGCTCGCGGGAGCACGCGATCGTGCAGGGCTCGGGCGGCATGATCACCGTCGTCGGGGGCAAGCTCACCACCTACCGCTCGATGGCCAAGGAGGTCGTGGACCGGGCGGTGCGCGACCTGCGATTCCGGGAGGGCAGGACCCGTGCGACCGAGGCGGGTACCGATGAGGAGCCGCTGCCGGGCGGGGAGACCAGCGACTTCGCGGAGTTTCGTGCGCGGGGGCTGGAGCTGGGCGTGGTGCCGGAGAGCGTCGAGCACCTGATCCGGCACTACGGTACCGAGTCGGCCGGGATCTACAACGTCGGCGCGGTGGACCGCCGGCTGTTGCGCCGGCTGATCCCGCCGCATCCGGCGATCGAGGCCGAGGTCCTGCAGGCGGTGCGGCGGGAGCTGGCCGAGACGGTGGAGGACGTCATGGTCCGGCGGCTTCACCTCTACTTCGAGCACGCCGAGCGCGGCATTCCCGCCGCGCCCCGGGTAGCGGAGCTGATGGGCCGGGAAAAGGGATGGGACGAGCAGCGGATCGGGCTGGAGGCGGCGCGATACGTGGATTTCGCCCGGCGATAGACTCGCGCCGTCGCTCGATCAGGGCCCCTGAACGATGACCTGACCTGACATGCCGACGCCCCCTTCGTCGCCATGCACCTGGCAGTAGTAGAGGAACGTCCCGACGGTGTTGAAGGTGAAGGAGTACGTCTCCGGTGCGTTCGTCGGCGTTCCGCTGGTGGGTGGATTGAACCGGTCGTCCGGAACGACGTTATGGCTCACCGCGTTGTCGTCCCAGACCCAGGTCACGGTCTCGCCGGCGGTCACGGTGACGACACTGGGCTCGAACCGGTTGCCCCCGGCATCAGGGCCGAAGACGGTGACGGTGGCTCCCACCGGCGGTTCGCTTGTCGTCCCCACCGCGGTGTACGTCAGCGGCGATCCGTCGGCGCCATCGATGGTTGCCGTCGTAGCCTGGTTGCCCACGCCCGGACCCAGCGTCCACACCACCGTCGCGATCCCGGCCGCGTCGCTCTGCGTCTCCGAGCTGAGGGTCCCACCTTGCCCAGCCGCCCAATCGACGTCCACGTCTTCCACCGGCTCCCCGTCCCGCGTGATCATCACCCGCAACGGGTTCCCCAGGGCCACCTCGACCAGCCCGGTCTGCTGGTCTCCGCTCTTGGTGGCCGGCTTCTCGATGACCAGGGGTGGCTGACTCGGACCCTGATCTTCACCACCACATCCCAGGCCGAGCACGGCCAGAGACGTTCCCAAGGCGAGCACACCGATTCCCGACCTACGCATCCTGAGCCTCCGACCGCAGTTGGATTGCCGAACCGTGTGGTCCGCCGCCCGTGGCGACGTCCCGGATTGGAGCCTATCACATATAGGACGAGCAGCAAGGCCCGGCGTGGACGTGCGCCTGCCGCTGCACGGGCTGACCATTATCTTAACCATGCCGTAGGAGGGCTCCGGGCGTGCCCGGAGCCCCTCGTGCGCGCGCACCTCAGTCACCAATGGTGAGCTTCGTGGATCCCAACGTGTTCGAAACGGCCAACGCGGGTTTCGCGCAGGCCATGTATGAAGAGTTCCTCCGCGACCCCGCGACCGTCGGGCCGGAATGGCGGCGATTGTTCGAGAGCGGAGTCGTGGGCGAGAGTCCCAACGGGGCCGACGGGCGGAATGGCGGACGGGCAGACGGGTCGGCTGACGCACCCAACTCCGCCGGTTCGGCCGCCACCGCTACCATGCCTGAGCCGCCCGCCCGTCCGCCAGCTGGGAAGGGAGCGGCGGCCGGGGACCGCCCGTCCACGCTTCCCTCAGGTGCCGCCCCCATCAAGGGCCCGGCCGCCAAGCTCGTCGCCAACATGGAGCAGAGCCTCACCGTGCCGACGGCCACCACCTTCAGGGTTGTGGCGGTCGCGACGCTGGAGGAACGGCGGCGGCGACTCAATGGCGCGCTTCAGGCCGCCGGGCGCAAGGACAAAGTCTCCTTCACCCACCTCATCGCGTTCGCGCTGGTCCAGGCAACGAAGAAATACCCCGTCATGGGACACACCCTCGCCACGCACGAGGGGGTGCCGTACCGGGTGCAGCCGGAGGGCAGCGCCCTCGGACTCGCGGTGGACGTGCAGCGGAAGGACGGCAGCCGCGGGCTGGTCGTCCCCGTCATCAAGCGCGCGGAGACGATGGATTTCGCCGCGTTCCACGCCGCCTACGAGGCGCTGGTCGAGAAGGCGCGCAGCAACCGCCTCATGCCGGACGACTTCGCCGGCGCCACGATGTCGCTCACCAACCCCGGCGGGCTCGGCACGGTAGCCTCGGTGCCGCGGCTGTTGGCCGGTCAGGGCAGCATCATCGCGGTCGGCGCGATCGGCTATCCGGTCGAGTTCTCCGCCGTGCCCGAAGAGCGCCTCAAGGAGCTCGGCGTCAGCAAGGTCATGACCGTCACGAGCACCTACGACCACCGCGTCATCCAGGGCGCCGAGTCGGGGGAGTTCCTGGCCGCCGTCGAGCACCTGCTGCAGGGCGCCGACGGGTTCTACGAGCAGATCGACGAGAGCCTCCAGCTCTCCGCGGTGAGCTATCAGGTCGTCAAGTCCGCGCCCGCCGCCAAACGGGACGAGGCCGCCGGACCGGTCGCGCCCGATATGCTGTACCACGTGGGCGCGGCGATGGCGCTGATCAAGGCCTTCCGCATGCACGGCCACCTGGCCGCCCATCTCGATCCCCTGGGCACGCCACCGATCGGCGACCCGGCGCTAGACCCCGGCCCGCTCGGGCTCACGCCAGAGGTCATGGCGGCGATCCCGTCCAAGGTGCTGCGCATCGCGGTCCCGGGCCGGACGCTGGCGGAGTCCTTCCCGTATCTCCAGGCCACCTACTGCGGCACGATGGCCTACGAGATCGAGCACATCGCTACCCACGAGGAACGCGTCTGGCTGCGGGAGAAGATCGAGTCGGGCGCCTACCGGAAGCCGCTCCCTGCCGAGGAACAGCGCGCGCTGCTTCGGCGCCTGACCGAGGTGGAGGCGCTGGAGAAATTCCTCCACAAGGCCTACCTCGGCCAGAAGCGGTTCTCGATCGAAGGCGTGGACATGCTGGTGCCCATGCTCGACCTCACGATCGAGCGGGCGGCCGCCTCGGGCGCGCGTGACGTGGTGATCGGCATGGCCCACCGCGGCCGGCTCAACGTGCTGGCTCACACCGTGGGGCGGCCGTACGAGACGATCTTCGCGGAGTTCGAGGGTGGTCGGCAGGTGGAGGGCGGGCAGCTCACGCCCGAGGGCGGCACCGGTGACGTGAAGTACCACCACGGCGCCGAAGGAGCCTACGTCACCAGCCCCGGCAAGGCGATCACCGTCTCGCTCTCGCCCAACCCGAGCCACCTCGAGTTCGTCTCGCCGGTCGTGGACGGCCGCGCGCGGGCCAAGCAGACCCAGCGGCGCGGACGCGACGCGCACCACGACCCGACCGCCGCGCTGCCGGTCACCATCCATGGCGACGCGGCCTTTGCCGGGCAGGGTGTCGTCGCGGAGACGCTCAACCTCGGCGCGCTCAAGGGATATCGCACCGGCGGCACGCTGCACATCATCACCAACAACCAGGTCGGCTTCACCACCGACATGGAAGACGCGCGGTCCACCCGCTACGCCTCCGACCTGGCCAAGGGCTTCGACATTCCCATCATCCACGTCAACGCGGACGATCCGGAGGCCTCACTCGCCGCCGCGCGCCTGGCGATGGCCTATCGGGAACGGTTCCACCAGGACGTGGTGATCGATCTGGTGGGCTACCGCCGCCACGGACACAACGAGGGCGACGAGCCGGCGTACACCCAGCCCACGATGTACGAGAGGATCCGCGCCCTGCCCACCGTGCGCGATCGCTACGCCAAGACCCTGATCGAAGCCGGCGTCCTCTCCCAGCAGGAAAGCGATCAGGAAGCGGAGCAGGCCTATCAGCGGCTGATAGACATCCAGCAGACCTTCAAGGCCAGCACGGGCCGCACCGTCACCAAGGAGCGCGAGGTGCGGCTGACCGGCGCCGGCCAGGAAGTCGAGACCGCGCTGGCACCCGAGTTCATCACCTCGTTGAACGAACAGCTCCTCTCCTGGCCGGAATGGTTCACCGTCCATCCCAAGCTCCGGAAACAGCTGGAGCGACGCCGGGCGGCCCTGAGTGAAGGCGCGATCGACTGGGCCCATGCCGAGGCACTGGCGCTCGCGTCGCTGCTCACCGAAGGCGTGCCGATCCGGCTCACCGGACAGGACACCGAGCGGGGCACCTTCAGCCAGCGCCATCTGGTGCTGCACGACGCCGCCAACGGCCAGTCATTGGCACCGATTCAGAAGCTCCCCGGCGCGCTCGCGCCGATGGAGCTCCACAACAGCCCCCTGTCGGAGCTGGCCACGCTCGGCTTCGAGTACGGCTACAGCGCCGCGGCGCCGGAAGTCCTGGTGCTGTGGGAAGCGCAGTACGGCGACTTCATCAACGGCGCCCAGGTCATCGTGGACCAGTTCCTCTCGGCCGGCCTCTCCAAGTGGGGGCTCACGACGAGGCTGACGCTCCTCCTGCCCCACGGCTACGAGGGCTCCGGCCCGGAGCATTCCAGCGCCCGCCTCGAGCGGTTCCTTCAGCTCGCGGCGGAGGGCAACATCCGGGTCGCCAATCCGACGACGCCGGCCCAGTACTTCCACCTGCTGCGGCGGCAGGCCCGGCGCACCCGCCAGCGGCCACTGATCATCATGACGCCGAAGAGCCTGCTGCGGCTGCCGCAATCGAATTCGAAGCTCGAGGAGCTGGCGGGCGGAACCTGGCGGCCGGTAATGGACGATCCCTCCCAGGGCGACGGCCCGTCGGCCGCCACCCGGATGGTCGTGTGCAGCGGCAAGCTGTACTACGAGCTGCTCGCCGAGGCAAACAAGATGGAGAGGGGCCGGCCGGCCCTGATCCGGCTGGAGCAGCTGTACTCGTTCCCCTGGACCGAGATGCGCGCGACCCTGGCGCGCTACCCCAAGCTGGAAGAGCTCGTCTGGGTGCAGGAGGAGCCGAGAAACATGGGCGCGTGGACCTTCGTGGAGCCCAAGCTGCGAGAGCTGGCGGGAGAAGGCATCACCGTGTCATACGTGGGCCGGCCCGAGCGGGCGAGTCCCGCGGAGGGCTACCCGGCCGCTCACACGGCGGAGCAGAGCCGGATCATCCAGGAAGGGCTGGGGACGCAACGGCGGACGGAGTCGGCGGTGAGGGCAACCGTCGCGGTGGCGGGACCACCCCAGGGCTGAACGTGCAAGAGGGCGGCTCGCTGGCCGCCCTCTTTTTTCATCTGCTCCGTCGCCGGCTCACTCTTTCGCGAGCAGCGGTCGTTCCGAAGCTTGCCGGGCCAACTCTCGAAGCGGCTCGGACAGGTGTTCCCCGTAGTGCAGGAGGAACACCCCGCGCGAGCGGCGCTGCATGAGAAACGCGACCAGAGGCGTGTCGGCCTTGGCCGCGTTGCAGTCCCTGCAGGCAAGGACCAGATTGTCCGCCCGGTCGTACGCGGTCTGGCCGCGACGGGGACGAACGTGGTCCAGGGTGATGGTTTCCGGCGCGGTCTCGCTGCCGCAATAGGCGCAAACGGGGCCATGTTGTGCCAGAAGCCAATCGCGATGCGACTGCATGGATCGACCGGGGGAACGGCGAAAGCTTGGGACGGAGACTGCGGAATGTCTACGTGATCTGCGTGCCACAAAAATCCAGGTTAAAGGTGGTTGCCAGGTCTCGATTTCAGACCCCTAAGTGAACGTATCGAAGTCTAGCAAGATTGACGCCAAAATGACAGCCATCCCTGCACTTCGGACGCTTTTGGCCCTCTTCCCGGTCCTCCTGGCCGGCTGCGGAAGTGGGTCCGTGGACCTCGATTCGGCCTCCCGAGGGGCGGTCGAGGCCACGGTGGACCGGTATGTGGCCGCCAGCAACGACGGCGACGCCGAAGCTCTCACCGAGCTGTACGCCGACGACGCCGTTCTGCTTCCGCCAGACCACGAGCCGATCCACGGCCGGGAGGCCATCGGGGAGTTCTGGCGCGAGGGTACCGACACCGGCCTGGAAGTCAGTACTCTGCGGCTCGAGGTCGACGGCAGCGTAGCATATCTGGTTGGCCGGTACCGACTTCCGCCAACCGAGGAAGAGGAAGCGGACTCTGGCCAGTACGTCCTCTGCCTCAAGCGGCAGCGCAACGGGGCCTGGAAGCTGACGGCGGATATCTGGAACGGCAGCGGCGAGTCGGACGAGCGCCGGGCAGAGCCGAGCGAGCCCGAACCCGCGATCAGCGGAGCGCCCTCGCCATCCGTTCCACCGACGTCCTGATCGCCTCGGGCGAGTAGGCCGCCCAGCCGAGCAGGAGGCCGCCGCGGGAAGGCCGAACCAGCGCATAGCGCGAGATCGGTGGGGCTTCCACCCCGGCCGCCGCGAGCTGGGCCGACACCGCCCCGTCATCGGCGCCGCGCTCGAGCCAGGCGGTCAGGTGCATGCCGGCTCCCGTCGGACCGATCTCCATTACCCCACCCAGCAGCGACTTCACTGCCCCCACCAGCGCGTCCTGCCGCTCGGCGTAAACGCCACGCATCCGTCGCACGTGACGAGCGAAGTGCCCCTCCGCGAGAAAGTCCGCCAGCACGGCCTGCTCCAGCACCGGTGAGTGGCGATCGCTCGCCGCCCGGGCAACACGGAAGACCGGTGCGACCTCCTCGGGCACGATCAGGTACCCCAGCCGAAGCGCCGGCGCGAGGGTCTTGCTGAAGGTGCCGATGTACACCACTCGGCCGTCCTGATCCATCCCCTGAAACGAGGCGAGCGGCCGGGTGCGGTAGCGGAACTCGCTGTCGTAGTCGTCCTCCAGAATCCACGCCCCGGACTGGCCGGCCCAGCGAAGCAGCTCCAGCCGGCGGCTCGCGCTCATGGTGACGCCGACCGGGAATTGGTGCGAGGGGCTCACGTACGCCAGGCGCGCGGAGCCCGCGGTCCTCTCACCATCCTCGACCCGCATGCCCTCGCCATCCACCGGAACCGGTACGATCCGGGCCCCCGCGGCGAGCAGCGCCGCTCGGGCACCCGGATATCCCGGATCCTCCATCCACACTTCGTCGCCCGGATCGAGCAGTATGCGGGCGGCCAGATCCAACCCCTGCTGCGATCCGTTGACCACGATGATCTGCTCCGCGCTGCACCGCGTCCCACGAGCCGCGCCCACGTAATCGGCGATCGCCTCTCGAAGGGGTTGATACCCGGCGGCGTCGCCGTAGCCCATGGCCGGCGGCTGCCGCAGGCGACGGTTGACCAGCCGGGACCAGAGTCGCATGGGAAACAGATCGAGCGCCGGCACGCCCGGCCGGAACGGCCGCGGCGAGCCGACCGGCGGGGGCCATCCGACCTCGAGGAGGGAGCTGATTGCAGAGCCGCGCGTCGAGACCCGAGGCGTGCGCCGGCCGCGCGCAGGCGAGGGTGGCTGAGCCTTGGTGAACGGCCGGGTCGGCAACGTGGTGGCCACGCGGACCCCCGATCGCGGCTGCCCCTGGAGGTAGCCCTCCGCGGCGAGCTGGTCATACGCCAGCGTCACCGTGTTCCGCGATACCCCCAGCTCGGCGGCCAGTCCTCTGCTGGGCGGAAGGGCCGCGCCGGCGTGGAGCCGCCCTTCCAGCACCGCTCGGCGAATGCTGTCATAAAGCTGGCGGAACATCGGACGCTTGCGTCCGGCATTCAGCTCCACGAAAAGGCCCGGCAGGCGAGCGGAACGGGCGGCCCTCACACGCGCTCCATTCTGGTATGGTGAATACCGACTGATCTGGCTCTTTTCACCAGTCCAATTGCGCCCTAGGATACGTGTCATGGCACCCCTGCGCCAGGGCGCTCAGCCCGATCGGGCCCTCCAGCCCACGACCCTGCGGACCACGATCCGCTCCCATCCCGAGCGGTCGGTGCCCGATGCCGCCCCGGAGATTCTGGCCGCGGGTCTGGTAGCCCACGTCGGATTCGAGGTGGACGGCCAGCCCTACGTCATCCCGATGTCGTACCAGTACGATCCCGCCGAGCCGCGGCGACTGTACCTCCACGCCGCGCACGTGAGCCGGTTGATCCGCCGGCTGCAGAGCGGCGATTCCGTCTGCGTGACGGTGACGATCGTGGATGGGTTGGTCTACTCCCGCACGGCGAAGTACCACTCGATGAACTACCGGAGCGTGGTCTGCTTCGGGAGGGCGGCGGCGGACGAGGGGGATCGGGGGGACGTCCTGGCGGCGATGGTGGCGCGCTATTTCCCCGGACGGGAAGCGGGCCGCGACTACGAGGCCGCGCCCAGCACGCACCTGGACGCCACCGGATTCGTGGCACTGGAGATCGAGGAGTGGAGCGCCAAGGCGCGCACCGGTGGCCCGAGCGGCCCGCGCGACAGCGATCCGGACGCGCCCGGCTCGGCGGGCGTCGTCCAGATCAGCGCGTTCTAGCGGCTCGCGTCAGGGGGCGGCGGACTTTTTCTCGAGCGGCGGGGCCTTGATGCGGTGCCGGGACTCGAGCATGAGGCCCCAGCCCGCGTTGTAGGGATGAACGTCGGTGGTGGGACTCTCCTGCCTGTAGACCGGATGTCCTTCGTTGGCCCAGCGGAACTCCCCACCGTCCAAGTTGTACACCTGGGTATACCCTTGCCGCTCCAGGAAGTTCGCCACCCGCGCGCCGCGGTATCCCACCGACGAGTACAGCACGATGGCGGTGTCCTTCGAGAACCCGCGAAGCGGCCGGAGGCTGGGGCGATAGGGGTCGATGCGGACGGCGGCCTGGAGGTGGCTCACCGCGTACTCCTCCGCCGTGCGCGCGTCGAGCACCACGGGCGGTGCCCGGCCCGGATCGGACCGCCAGCGAACCAGATCGGTGGGCGCGACCCACTTGCCGGTGGGGAACTTTCGATCGGTCAGGCGGTGCACCACCTCGAACGCGATGGTCCGCCCCGCGAAGACCGCGACACCGGCGCCGATCAGCAGCGGGAGGACCAGCACGATCAGGACGACCCAGATCCAGCGGCGCGCCCCTTCGCCCCGTCCTCGGCTCCAGCGGCCGGTGGCCTCCTCTTCCTCCTGATCCTCATACTCATCCGCCTGACGACGTCTCAACCGCACGCCTCCGGTGGTGGGTCTTCTCAAGGTAATGTGACCTCACGGCTGGCGCCCGGGGGGCTGCCCAGGCCAACGTTCGAGCGGGTTGGCGCTGTCACCACTTGTCGCGAGGAAACACCTTATGCGTCGTATCCTTCCCCTGAATCAGGACGCCGGGCTGCTGATCCTGCGCCTGGTCCTCGGCATCATCATGATCTACCACGGTTGGCCCAAGGTCACCGGCCTGGGCGGCGTCATCGACGGCTTCACCGGGATGGGCATTCCGCTCCCCGCCGTGGCCGCGGTGTTCGCGACGGCGGCCGAGTTCCTCGGCGGGTTCCTGATGCTGCTCGGGGTCTTCACCGATATCGCCGGGCTCGCCTTCGCGATCGATATGCTGGGCGCGATCACCTTCGTGCACGCGAAGAACGGCTTCGGGGCCGACAAGGGCGGCGTGGAAATGCCGCTCGCGCTGATGGCGATGGCGCTCGCCATCGCGCTGGCGGGGCCGGGACGGTTTTCGGTGGGCGGACGGACTTGAGACGGTCGAAGAGTGTCACCCTGAGCGCAGTCGAAGGGGACCATGCCGGCATGGTCCCCTTCACTGCGTTCAGGGTGACAGGGATCCTACCACCCGCTGCCCACGTGTCCGCCTGCAGGTTACTTTTCCCCGTCCGATTCACCCCGCCGGGCCCGCGCCCGAAAGGAGCCTGGTCTGACCGCAGAGAGCATACGAACCCGGTCCGCGCGCTCCGACGGTGGCCTCTCCCTCCGTGATCCCGACATAGCCGATTCCGAGCTGGCCTGGCGCAGCATCAACGCGATCCGCGCGCTCTCGATGGACGCGGTCGAGGCGGCCCAGTCCGGCCATCCCGGCACTCCGATGGCGCTGGCGCCGGCGGCCTACGTGCTCTGGTCCCGCTTCCTGCGCCACCACCCCGCGCGTGCCGACTGGGCCGACCGCGACCGCTTCGTGCTCTCCTGCGGCCACGCGTCCATGCTGCTGTACTCGCTGCTCCACCTGAGCGGCTACGACCTGCCGATCGAAGAGATCAAGGCGTTCCGCCAGTGGGGCTCGCGCACGCCGGGCCACCCGGAGCGGGGGCACACGCCCGGCGTCGAAACCACCACCGGGCCGCTGGGCCAGGGCGTGGCGAACGCGGTGGGCATGGCGATCGCCGAGCGGGTCCTGGCGGAGCACTTCAACCGGCCGGACCACCGGGTCGTCGACCACCGGGTGTGGGCGTTCGCGAGCGATGGCGACCTGATGGAAGGCGTCGCCAGCGAGGCGGCGTCCCTCGCCGGGCACTTGCGGCTGAGCAAGCTGACGGTGATCTACGACGACAACCACATCACGATCGACGGCGACACGGCGCTCACCTTCTCCGAGGACGTGCAGCGCCGTTTCGAGGGCTACGGCTGGCACGTCGTCCGGGTGGGTGACGGCAACGATCTCCCCGGGATCACCGCCGCGCTCGAGGCCGCTCGGGCCGAGCCCAATCGGCCGACGCTGGTCATCCTTCGCACGTACATCGCCGATCCGGCCCCGACCAAGCGCAACTCCGCCGACGCTCACGGATCCCCGCTCGGCGCGGATGAGGTACGGCGCACCAAAGAGGTCATGGGCTGGCCGGCCGAGCCGCCGTTCTTCGTGCCGGAGGATGCGCTGGCCCACTGGCGCACCGCGCTCGATCGGGGCGAGGCGATGGAGTCGGAGTGGCGCGAGCGCTGGGCGCGCTACGCGGCGGAGCACCCGGACCTGGCGGCGGAGTTCGACCGCTGGATGTCGGGCGCGCTGCCCGAGGGATGGGACAAGGGGTTGCCCGCGCTCACCGCCGGTGGCGGCGCGCTCGCCACACGCCAGGCGTCGGGGCTGGCGCTCCAGGCCATCGCGGCCGCGGTGCCGAACGTGGTCGGCGGATCCGCCGACCTCGGCGGCAGCACCGGCACGACGCTCAAGCAGGGCGGGACGTTCGGTCCCACCTCCTCGGGCCGCCAGTTCCACTGGGGCGTGCGGGAGCACGGGATGGGCGCGATCCTGAACGGCATCGCCGCGCACGGCGGACTGCGGCCGTTCGGCAGCACCTTCCTCGTCTTCTCCGATTACATGAAGCCGGCGATCCGCTTGTCGGCGATCATGCGGCTCCCGGTGATCTACATCGGCACCCACGACTCGATCGGACTGGGCGAGGACGGCCCGACCCACCAGCCGATCGAGCACCTCGCGATGCTCCGCGCCATCCCCAATCTCGTGGTGCTTCGGCCGGCGGACGCCACCGAAACCGTCCAGGCGTGGCGGGTGGCGATGACCCGGCGTGACGGTCCGACCATGCTCGTGCTCTCCCGCCAGAAGCTCGCGGTGCTGGAACGGCCGCCGCTCGGTTCGGCGGAAGGGGTGAGCCGCGGCGCCTACACGCTGCTCGACCCCGCCGGCGGCGTGCCCCAGGCGATCCTGATCGGCACCGGCTCCGAGGTGCATGTCGCCGTCGCCGCCGCGCGTCTCCTCCAGGCCGATCGGGTGAAGGTGCGGGTGGTGTCCATGCCGTCGTGGGAGCTGTTCGCGGCGCAGCCCGAGGCGTACCGGCACGAGGTGCTCCCGCCGACCGTGCGGGCCCGCCTCGCGATCGAGGCCGGGTCGCCGTTCGGCTGGCTCCGCTGGGTCACCGACGATGGGGCGATCCTGGCGATGGACGGCTTCGGCGCATCCGCCCCCGCCGAGCGATTGTTCCAGGAGTTCAAGTTCACGCCGGAGCGGGCGGCCGACATGGTGCGCCAGCTCCTCGCGCAGCGGCACGCACCGGGCAGGAGCGAAGGCGCATGAATCCCTTGGTCCGACTCGGCGAGCTGGGACAGAGTCCCTGGTACGACTACATCACCCGCGAGCTGATCGCCTCCGGCGAGCTGGCCCGGCTGATCCGGGAAGACGGTCTCCGAGGGATGACCTCGAACCCGACCATCTTCGAGAAGGCGGTCGCCGGCAGCAGCTCGTACGACGACGATATCCGCCGCCTCGGCCGCGAGGGGCGGAGTCCGGCGGAGATCTTCGAGGCGCTGGCGGTCGCGGACGTGCGCGCGGCGTGTGACGCCTTCGCCGACCTGCACCGCAGCACGAGTGGCCTCGACGGGCAGGTCTCGCTCGAGGTGTCGCCCACGCTGGCGAACGACACCGCGGCGACGGTCGCGGAGGCGGAGCGGCTCTGGGCGGCGGTGGACCGCCCCAACGCCATGATCAAGATCCCCGGAACCGAGGCGGGCCTTCCGGCCATCACCCGCTGCATCGCCGGCGGGATCAGCGTCAACGTCACGCTGCTCTTCTCGGTGGACCGCTACGCGGCCGTGATCGAGGCGTGGCTCGGCGGGATGGAGCAGCGACTCGATCGGGGCCTGCCGCTCGAGCCGGTCGCTTCGGTGGCGAGCTTCTTCGTGAGCCGGGTGGACGGCAAGGTGGACGCGCTGCTCGACCGCGCCGGCGCCAATGAGCCGTCGCCGCTTCGGGGCCAGATCGCCATCGCCAACGCCGGGGCCGCGTACCGCCTGTTCGAGTGGTCGCTCGGCACGCCGCGGTGGGACCGGCTCTCCAAGGCGGGGGCGCGGCCGCAGCGCCCGCTCTGGGCCTCCACCAGCACCAAGGATCCGCGCTATCCCGATACCTACTACGTCGAGGCGCTGGTCGCTCCCCGCACCGTCAACACGCTCCCGCCCGAGACCTTC
>Ga0190265_10001296_pt1 | contig 16320 bp, 15 predicted proteins | sample Popmic124T_FD_133135 | JGI IMG/M metagenome (GOLD analysis project Ga0190265, IMG submission 133135) | Populus adjacent soil microbial communities from riparian zone of Indian Creek, Utah, USA - 124 T | ecosystem: Environmental > Terrestrial > Soil > Riparian zone | place: USA: Utah | collected...
GGTTCCCCTTGGCATAGTCTGCCCGGTCCTCGACGACCGGGTCGAGCAGGCTCGGCATTTCGGCCGGGTCCATCTGTCCGTCGGAATCCATCGCCACGACCACGTCGATGTCGTGATCGCGGCACCAGATATAGCAGGTCGCCTTCGCGACCCCGCATCCCTGGTTCACGGTGTGGCGGATAACGACGATCCGCGCGTCCTGGGCGGCCGCCTCCTGCAGCAGGCGGGGCGTGTCGTCGGTGCTGGCGTCGTCGACGACGACGATGTGGTCGACGTAATCAGGGAGGCCCGCCAGCGTCCGGCGGATGTTGCGGGCTTCGTTGTATGCGGGCATGACCACCGCGATGCGCTTGTCTCGATACATAGGGGTTTTATATCGTCAAACGGCGGGCGGGAGAAAAGCGGCTATCTCATTGCGGAGAATTCGCCGGCGCCAGCTGCCCGTTAGCCAGCGTGTATGGGATTTTGCACCGCGGGCAGGCGACCGAGGAATCAAATTTCGGAAGGAACTCGCCGCACTCGCAGGCCCAGCCGCGCTGGCGGGCAGGCACGCCGATCATGATCGCGTAATCCGGCACGTCCTTCGTAACCACCGCGCCGGCGGCAATGAAGGCGTGGCGGCCGATGGTGTTGCCGCAGACGATGGTCGCGTTGGCTCCGATGGAAGAGCCCTCCTTGACGAGCGTCTTGTGATAAAACTCGGTGCCGCGCTGCGGGTACTTGCAGCGTGGGTCCATGACGTTGGTGAAGACCATGGATGGCCCACAGAAGACGTAATCTTCGAGGGTGACGCCCTCATAGACCGAGACATTGTTTTGAATTTTGACGAAGTTGCCGATGGTGACGTTGTTGCCAACGTTGACATTCTGCCCGACGGAGCATTTTTTCCCGATCTTCGTCCCGGTCTGTATGTGCGAGAAGTGCCAGATCTTCGTCCCCTCGCCGATCGTCACCTTGTCGTCGACGAACGACGTCGGATGCACGTAATATGGAAGCTTGGGAACGTCCGCCGCCGTGCTGGCCTTCTTCGGCTCGACCGGCACCGTCGCGCCGCTCAGCAGGCTCTCGGTCGCGCGCTCCAGTATTTCAAGCACCGCGGCGGCATTATCGCCGTTAGCCTTTTCGACCGGCCCGCCGTCAATCCGCTCGATGAAATACTTCAGTTCCTCGGTGAGCGGCGACTTTTTATCGTATGCGATCGATTCCGTCGCCCCGTCCCGCTTGATGGCCTCCCCCTTGATCCAGTCGATGCCCTTTTCGTAGAAGAGCACTTGCTTGGCTTCGGAGGAATCGTCGAACGACAGCATGCCCTTCGACCCGATCACCACGAGGCGGTGTTCTTTGAACGGGTGCAGCCAGCTCACGAAGATGTGCCCCGTGATGTTGTCGGGGTAGCTGAGAATCGTCATCGTGCTGTCATGAATGCCCGGCTGCACGAACGCGCCGCCGCGCGACAGCACTTCGGTGGGCAGCTTGCCGATCAGATGCTGAAAGATGGAAATATCGTGCGGGGCAAAACTCCACAATATGTTCTCCTCGCTGCGCACGGTGCCGAGGTTGAGGCGGTTGCTGTAGAGGTATTGCAGCCGGCCGATCTTGCCGCCGTCGATCATCTCCTTGATTTTCGCGATGGCCGGGTGAAAGAGCATGACGTGCCCGGTCATCAGCGGGACTTTTCGCTCCTTCGCCAGCCGGTTCAGCGTGTGGGCGTCGGCCGCGTTCAGGGCGATTGGTTTTTCGACGAGGACCGGCCTGCCCTGCTCGATGAGATATCTGGCGATTTCAAAGTGCGTCTCGGCCGGCGTCGCCACCGTGTAGCCGTCGAACCCGGCCGCGACCGCGTCCTTCACGTCGGGAAAAATCGCCGCCTCGGGGTATTCCCGCTGCATCGCCTCGCGCCCGGCCTCGGCGGTCTCGACGATCCCCGCCAGCGCGCCGATGGACTGAAGCGTCCTGATGTGATTTCGTCCCCACCGGCCGGCGCCGATCACGCAGATTCGCTTGGGCATAATTCGATTGATCCTCAAAAGCGGGAAAAGGTGAATGAGAACGGAAATTGGTGCGTTCTGTCAAGAAATCGTCGTTTTGTTGGACTTTTCGCCGGCTTTCGGGCACAATGGTGGCATCGCCAAAGTCCGCTGCCGGCGGGTTCTCCGGATTCGACGAAGTTGATTTGAGCTAGCGCCATGTCTTTCGACAACGAAAGTCCGATGACCCTATTGCTTCACGCGGTCCATCGCAACGAACCCGGCGCGCGCGAAAAACTGTGGGCGAAGGTCTATGCCGAGATGCACCGTCTGGCGCGTCTAGCGATGGCCAACGAGGCCAACGGCCGCACCCTTCAAACCACCGCCCTGGTTCACGAGGCCTTTTTCCGTCTCGGCGGCTGCGACGACCTGCCCTTCAACCATCGCGGACATTTTTTCGCCGCGGCCGCCGAAGCGATGCGCCGCATCCTGGTGGACGACGCACGTAGACGAAAGCGGCTGAAGCGCGGCGGCGCCGCGGCCCACGAGCCGCTCAATGACCAGACGCCGGCGAGTGGCAACGCCTGCGTCGATCTTCTCGACCTCGATGAGGCGCTCGCGGCGCTGGAGGCAACCGATGCGCACCTGGCGAGCGTCGTCAAAATGCGTTTTTTCACCGGCCTGACCGTCGACGACACGGCCGAGGCGCTGGGCGTCTCTGCGCGCAAGATCGACAAGGACTGGCGGCTGGCCCGCGCCTGGCTGCACCGCAAAATGGGAGGCGATTGACCGGAGCCACTTTCCAAGCCCGAAGGCGCTCATGTTCCGGACTGAATCGCTCCATATTCCGAGCCCGAAGCGCCTCTTGTTCCGAGCCCGACGCGCCTCTTGTTCCGAGCCCGACGCGCCAGCGAGGGAGTAGTTTGCACGCCGACCTTCATCAGGACTCCTGGCAACGCGTGCGCGAAATCTTCGACGCAGCGCTTGAAGTTCCGCCAAGTGAGCGCGCCGCCTTACTTGATCGCGAGTGCGCCGGCAAACCTGCCGTTCGCGCAGAAGTCGAATCGCTCCTGGGCCACGATACGCGCCTGGAGGCTGATTTTCTCCAGCCGATGCAGCAATTCGATCTGCCGATGTTCCTGAACGGCCCACCCAGCGATGTGGCATCCTTCCCCCCGAAAGAGCCGTCGCTGTTGCCTGACCCGCACCAGCTCGTCGGCAGGACGATCGGAAAATACTCGATTCGCGGGCTTATTGGCCGCGGCGGCATGAGCGTCGTCTATCTGGCACAGCAGCATGGTCCCCAACGGCTGGTGGCGCTGAAGGTGATGACTCCGTCGCTGCTGTCCCCTGCCGCCTGGCGGCGATTCGAATACGAATCGGATCTCCTGGCCGGCCTGCGCCATCCCAACATCGCCCAGGTCTACGAAGCCGGCACGTTCACTCCCTCCGAAATCTCAAATCTGCCGGTAGCGTCCGCCGTCTCGGCGGACGGAGTCGCCCCGCCCGTAGCGTCCGCCGTCTCGGCGGACGGAGTGTCCTCGACGCACGAAGTTTCTGAAATCTCGAATTTCCAATCTCCATGCTCCGATCTCTCGATCCCCGACTGGCAGCGCGCCCTCCAGACGCTCCCGTTCTTCGCCCTGGAGTACGTTCCCGACGCCCGCCACATCACGGACTTCGCCCGCGAGCAAAACCTCTCCCAGCGCGCCCGTGTCGAGCTTTTCCTCCAGGCCTGCGAGGGCGTCAGTCACGCGCATGGCCGCGGAGTCATCCACCGCGACCTCAAGCCCGCCAATATCCTCGTCGGAGACGATACATTCCGAGCCCGAAGCGCTAGCGAGGGAGGGTCGAGCGCCAGCGAGCACGAGGGTCCGACAGAGCCATGCCGCCACGAAGGCACGAAGGGCGACACTCCCTCTCCCTTGAAGGGAGAAGGTCCCCCCCTTTGTGCCTCTGTGCATTCGTGCCTCAGTGCCTCTTCCGTCAAACTTATCGATTTCGGTATTGCCCGCTGCGACGACCCCTCGCTGCGCCCCGCCGGCCACACGACCCTCCTTACCGAAAAGCACTCGCTGCTCGGCACGCCGCAGTACATGAGCCCCGAGCAGTTCGGCGACGACGCCCGCGACATCGACATCCGCACCGACGTGTACAGCCTCGGAGTCATCCTCTACGAGCTGCTCTGCGGCCGCCCGCCGCACGACCTCCGATACGCTTCGCTCGCCACGGCCGCCCGTGCGGTGTGCGACGTGCCCCCGCCGCCGCCCAGCGCGATTACGGGGAGGAAGGCAGCGACGAAGCCACGGAGCGACGAAGCGACGGAGGGTGCGGCGATGCTGCCTTCTCCCTCCCTTCGTGGCTCCGTGGCTCCGTCGCTTCGTGGCTCTTTCCCGCGCGTCCGCGGCGACCTCGAGCGCGTAGTCCTCAAGGCTCTCGAGAAGGATCGCGATCAGCGCTACGCCAGCGCCGCGGCACTGGCCGACGATCTCCAAAAATGGCTCAAAGGCGACCCAGTCTCGGTGCGACCGGGGACAGTCCTGACTCGGGTGGTATCGTGGTCCAAACGTCATTCAAAAACGGCCACCGCGATTGTGACCGCCCTCGTGACGGCCGCAGCCATTGGCCTGACCTTGGTGGGGAGTCGACTGTATTTTCTTGAAAAACAGGCAAAAATTCCCGAGAAGGTCGAATTGACCCGCGCTGGGGAGCTTTACGAGCGCGACGGAGGCATGCCCGTTGCGCAGGGTAATAAGGCGGCATTGTATTCGCGCCTCGGGACACAGATAAGAACCTGGGAAACGCACGTTGTAGACGGCATCCGCTTGGCAAAGTTGGTGGATCGGCCCTCGCTGTTTGGCGGCGGCCAGATTGTTATCTGCGGCTTTACGCTTGATCGGGATCTTCCGCAGGCGCTGAACGGCAGGCTCTGCGCATTCAACGCAAACGGCCCACATGACAAGCCTCTCTGGTCAAAAACGATCGAGCAGCAAAGCCTCGACCAAATGCAATACGAGGCATGGCCGCGGCCTGCTGGCGACGAAGGGCGCGCGCGCCGTTATAAGTCCGAACGCTTTCACGTGGCCCGAGCTGAACTGCTCGATATTTTTCCCGAAAGCGAGCACCCCCACTTGCCGGGGCCGGAAATCCTGGCGGTGCATCAGTACGTTGGCCGAGGGGGAACCACCCAGTGCGCCATCCGCGTTTACGATCTGACGGGCAAGGTCCTGTTTCACGTGTGGGCCGATGTCAATATTGGTGTCGGACTGTTTTGGCTTCCCAAGCTCGCGCGGCTGGTCATTGTCGGCCTGAAGGGCGACATGCTCTTGACAGAATACCGGGACTCCCACGGGAACCCCTGGCCGATGCTGTCCGGCGCGGGTCATTTGATGGTCGCCTTTGCGATTCAACCGAAACTGGGCGAGATCAGTCGGGGCTGGGTGCATCCGCATGCGCCCGGAAAGAACGGCCCGCGGTATCCAGGCGACCGGTGGAAAGGCGAATGGTACGAACCGTTGTGGTACCGGGCGTTCTGCCCCGCCCACTGGAACGAACTTAAGGACGTTATGGGGGTGGTGGAGACAACCGACGCCGGCGACCTGATCCAGTTCGCTGTCTCCTTCACCGAGCACCGCCTGGCCGGGGGTGGTTCGTATGGCATCGGCGTGCGCATGGACGCCGACGGCGAGTTGCACATGGACAAAGTGCAGCAGGATGATGCCTCAATAGCCGCTCGGAGCCGGAACCCCAACCTGCCCAACCCGGCCAACCTTCAATTACTCCCGTGGTCTCCAGACGACATCAACCCGCCCTGCGACCGTCCTCCCGAAGAACAGTAGCGTCCGCCGTCTCGGCGGACGGAGAACCCCGCTCAGCCCGCTTCCGTCCTACATTTCACCAGGCCGCGTGAGACCCTGGCAGGCTTTCGGGATTTTGCCGTTTCTACCCCTCCGTCGCTCAGTGGCTTCGTCGCTCCGTCGCTTGTGACAACCCGTTTTGACCTTTTCCCCGCTCGTTCGATAGAATTAAGACGACTCAGAGCCGTGGGACCCCCTGGAGCGCGAGCAAATGAACTGGCAGGACTACATCGAAGCGAAGCCCGAAGTCGCCCAGGGCAAGCCGGTCTTCAAGGGCACCCGGCTCACCGTCGAGTTCATCCTTGAACGCCTTGGCGACGGCGCCACCGTCGATGAACTCGTCCAGAACTACGTGGGCCTCACCGCGGAACACGTCCGCGCAGCCACCGCCTACGCCGCCGCGGTCCTCCGGCGGGATGAACTGGTCTATTCTGAATGAAAGTCCTCGCAGACGCGCACATCAGCCGGGCGATCTGCGAATTTCTTCTTTCAACGGGCACGATTGCATCCATGCCGAAGCCGTGGCGTCGGGGATGTCCGATGCCGACCTCCTGAAAATGGCGGTGGAGCAGCGCCGCGTCATTCTCACCGCGGACAAGGGATTCGGAGAGTTGGTGTTTCGCCAGAGGGTGTCGGCCGTAGGCGTGATTCTGTTGCGCTTCCGGGTTCCCTCCGAACCTGAGCGAACGGCTCTTTTTCAGGCCCACTGGCCGATCATCGAGCGGAGCGTCCCCGGCCACTTTGTTGTCGCGACGAATCGCCGCGTGCGCCGCACCCCGTTGCCGCCCCCCGTGGGATTTCCATAAACGCTTGTCAAAGCTGAAGTTCCCCCTCTCTCCTCCGTTTTGACTTTTCGACTTTCAGTGGCGTTGACCCATCTGCTTCGTGCCTCCCGTCCACTCCCTCCGTGGCTTCGTCGCTCCGTCGCTTCGTGGCTCTTTTTCAAAAAATTCCAAAATTCCATGCGCTCCCCGCCCGCCCCCGACGCACGCCTCTGTAGCGGCTACGTCTGCTTCGTGGCTTCGTGGCTCCGTCGCTCCGTGGCTCTTAATGAAGGGAGAAGCGCCATGCGACAAAAAATCACCCTCTCCACGGTAATTTCAGCATTTTTCTCTATATTCCTTTTCGAGGGAACTACTTACGGCCAACCCAACTATTTGGAATTTCTAGTCAATCCGAGTGATATATCGATTCAGGATTCGGGTTCTGACTCGTGTAATGGGCCGGGCACCGTAATGGTTAGCCCCGGTACAGTAAACCACTCGACAAATTACGTTGTTACCGGTCTCGCTATTGAAACGTGCATCAGTCACGACTTTCCTGAAGACCTTCGACTGACGTTAACCGCCGCCGGAATCACTCACACGCTGCAGGCGCCCTGTACCTCGAGTGAAGACCTCTGCACCAAATGGTTTCCGAGTAACACGGTTACGCATGTGATCTCAGCGTTTGACGGAATTACGATCAATCGGCAATGGAATCTACAGGTCCAGGACACCTGGGAGGCAGGCGTAGGCCAGATCGAGTGGTGGAAAATTCGCTTCTATTTGCGGGGCGCATGCTGCTTGAATTCGGGTGGTTGCCAAACGAGGTATCCATCTGATTGCACCTCCTCTACCGGAGCATTCCAGGGGTTAGGTACGCTTTGCAGCCAAGTGTCGTGTACCCAGGAAGCAGATCTAGAATTGACCAATCTATCAGTTTCACCATCGAGTGTCAGTTGCTCTAACAAGTTCACTTCGTGTAGTTTCGGAATTCAGAACAACGGTTCTGTACCATTATCTTCAGAAGGATTATTGGTTGAGTACTTTCTCTCAACGAATACGACACTCACGGGCAGTGACCCGAAGATCGGGGACACGAGTTTCACATTTTCCATCGCATCGGGATCTACGCAGCCGGTAACTTTGAGTAGCACAGGCTTGTCGAACATGGTCCGCCATTGGTCGGACGATCAGCCTGAAGGGAATTACTACGTCTTTGCAAAGGTGAGTATCACCAACCCCCCGCCTACTGACGACGATGCTGGTAACAATCACGATCGAACAAATTCCACGATTCTCTTTTCGACGCCTTCATGGTACGACGACGACGATGGCGACGGATTTGGCGATCCGAACGACGAAGAGGAGGTGTGCAACCAGCCGTCTGGCCATGTGGATAACAACAACGACTGTGACGATACGAGGCAAAGTGTGCATCCCGACGCTACTGAGATTTGCGGAAATGGACTTGATGATGACTGTTCTGGCGGAGATTTAACTTGTCCAACGATAGTTGGCGCTTGCTGCTTGCCGAATGGCTCCTGCGAAATGCGCACCTTGTTGAGCTGCTCAAGCGCCGGCGGCTCGTATCAGGGCGACAATATTGATTGCTTAACCGTCGATTGCACTGATTGCGGCGATGGCACGTGTGGGAGCGGCGAGACGAGTTGTAACTGCTCTACCGATTGCGGCCCACCACCAAGTTCGGAGACAAGCTGTACGGACGGCGTGGACAACGACTGCGATGGGTTCACCGATTGCGACGACTCGAATTGCAGCGGCCCACCTTGCGACGATCCGCCTCAATGTCTCGTAGCACCGACTGCGCTGAGTTTCGGCACGGTCCAAGTTGGGTCGTCGAATGACCGAAGCTTCACGATTACTAATGATGGCGGCGGCACCCTTTCGGGCAACGTATTGGAGTCGTGTGCTCACTACTCCATCGTCTCGGGCGGCGGTTCGTACAACCTCGGAGCAGGTCAGAGTCGCACGGTGACCGTGCGTTTTTCGCCGAGTTCGACGGGAACCAAATCGTGCAATATTAGCGTCGGTGACGATTGCAATAGTGTGGGTTGTTCCGGTGTCTCCGGTCCTATCTCCGAATGTGTTGGATCTGATCCGGATAATGACGATCGTTGCGATCCGGACGACAATTGTCCCAGCGACGCCAACAGCGATCAACTCGATTCCGATGGCGATGGCGTCGGCGACGTCTGCGATGAATGTCCGGAGCATCAAAACGATACCCAAAGTCCATGCAGCGATTGTTGTCCAGAAGAAGGTGATGTGGATGGAGATTGTGTTTGTGATTTAGACGACAACTGCGCTCATGAACCCAATGCGGATCAAGCTGACTCCGACGATGATGGTCCAGGCGATGTTTGTGACGGATGCCCCGATGATCCAGAGAAAAGCGTTGGTCCCGGTTCATGCGGTTGCGGAAATCCTGAGCGAATTCCATGTGTCGTTGAATGCCCGCGCCAACCTACCTTGGGATTGATAGAAATCGATGGTTACGACGATCTTCAAAGTGCGTGCCGAGACCTTGAGTACGGGGACAATGTGCAGGTCCGGGCGATTCCGCCCGAATGTCATCGATTCCTTCGGTGGACTGGCACGATCAGCAGCAACGAGAATCCCGTTTCCATTGAGGTCACACCGGACTGGGATTTTGAACCGGTGTTCGAATTCATCGATGGTTGTTGCTTGGAATCATCCGAAGCCTGCGGCATGGGCTGCGAATGCGGTGCCCTTGGCGCGACACTCCTGCTGATGCCATTGCTGCTTGGCGGCTGGAAGTTCAAACGGCGGCGGATGCGGCGATAAGACAATCACCTTCACCCCAACCCCCTCTCCCATCGAGGGAGAGGGGGTCGGGGCGGGCAATCGGGGCGACATGAACGACGTCGGGCAAGTTCGCTGGCGGGTTGGAAACCCGTGTCACCCCTCACCGGTTGGAAACCGATGCCACAAGCTCCAGCTCTTCGTCGAGCGGCTGTTGGGGTAGATAGGGGAAGCCACGGAGCGACGAAGCCACGTAGCCACGAAGGGAACGGAAACGCCGAAACGCCGAAAAGTCAAAACGCCGAAAGAGGAGGTCCCATGATCGATCTCGCCACTATGCAAAAGATGCAACGTCACCGGCCTCCCCACGGCCGACGGCCGCTGCCCGAACTGCGGCACGCTGCCCGGGCACGAGGAACCGGCTGCCGCGGCCGGACCGCACGTCGAATTGCCCCGTGGCCATCTCCTGCTTGGCGCTGTGTGGCTTGGCATGCTTTTCTACGGCTTGATGTTGTTTGTCCCGATCACCCGCTCGTTCAGAGAAATGACTGACGTGGCCGCCGTAGTCATCATCCTGCTAAGCGCTGTCACATTCTTGGTCTGGATTCACCAAGTGGTTGGCCGCCTGCGCCCGCTGGACCGGGAGGGTAAGTTGCCCCGGCGGGCGGACGCCGTGATCGGACTCTTGGTTCCGCTATTTCATCTCTATTGGCTGCCCGCGCTGTGTTTTCGCCTGGACAGGGTCATCCGGCTTGAAACGAACGCCCGCGAGCAGGGCGCTCAACCATTCTTCAATCTGGGCTACATCGGGCTGTCGATGATGCTGTTTGCCCTCATCGGGGCGCTTTCCCGCGGGCTGGATCGAACCGGAATTCTTGGGCTTCTGACGACGATCGCCTCGAGTTGCATACTGACACTTCTCGTTCTCTCGATTCCCAAGGTCGTACAGGCGACCGAGCGAACGTAAAGCGGACAGGTCTGAAAGCGTATTGGTTGCGAGGCCGATCATGCAATACCTCAACATCGACTGCCTGGCGTGCGGGTACGGCATCGTCAAAAATCACGGCAAGACGCTGCTCGGCGGAACTCGGTACCAGTGCGCGCGGTGCGGCTTCAACGGCCGGACGCAGGGCAACACGGTCAACCTGGTCCTTGCAATCATTCTGCTCGCGGCCGTGGCGGTGGGCATGGTTGTGCAGGCGGCCTATGGGCAACTGGGGCTGCCGGGGATTCTGACGGTTTGCGTGCTGGTTAGCCTGGTGAGGTCCACCCCGTCGTCCCTGGAGCGCAGCGCATCGGCGTATAAAGATACAAAGCGATTCCGGGAAGCAATGAGCCACGCCTGGGACGGGAGCGTGCCGAAGTGACGGTAGAAGTGCGGAAGCCGCGAAAGCTTTATGCAAACCGGGGAAGTTGCGACTGGCGAAAATGTTCCGGCGACGCGACCGTGAAGTAGTCTTCAGACTCGGATTGGACAGAAAGAATGACGCCAATCAAGAATCGCCGCGCGTTTCGAATTGAGCGCGAATCTCATTCCAGACATCCGCGACATTTCGGCGCTGGGTCCATGCCGCAAGATAGTTCCAATCGAGTTCGTTCGCGCGCAGCTTTAGGACGCCCTTGATGTCCCGAATGTGCTTGTCCGATCCGCCCTGTTTGTAGAACTCCAGCTTTTTGATGATCAGATCTTCCGGGCTGGTAAATGACGCCTCATAGTCGGGTTCAGGGCGGATTCGATGGGCCCGGGCAAGTCGTATTCGATCATACGGATCGGCGGACGCAACGATCACGTCAATTTTGAGGCCGGACCCGGAATGGATAATGTTGAACTGGCCGCCTCCCAGCAGGGCGCTTTGTATCGCGTCTTCGCTGAGATAAAACTGCTCGCCGGGGAAGGCCGCAGAGAAGCTCTTGACCTGCGAGGACTGCAAGTCCGCGACGACATCGATATCGTAGGTGAATCGCGGTTCGCCATAAGCCGTGGAGGCCACCGACCCGGTCACGATGTAACGAATTTGAAGTCGCTCAAGCACGGCCACTAGCAATCGCAATAAGCTAGATTGATCCATGCGAAATTCGTCTCGCGACTTCGCGGTCCAGCCTGGACTCTTCCCAATCCGGATGCTCCCCCTTCAGGGTGTTGCGAATGAGAGACCGCGCGAAGTGAAACATCTGATTGGCAATCGCAAGCCGATCCGCGGGGGTCTTCTCCGCGAGAATCCGCGCGACCTCATCGGAGACGACTTCATCCTTCGGCCATCTTCTCATCAGTGATAGCATAGGCTCGACCCGGCCATTATGGAATTCTACAGGGTCGCCGCGTGTATGCGTGCGAGTTCGGCGAGCTGATTGATGAAAAGAACTACAGGGCTGGGTGTCTTGAGCCGCGATCGCCGGCTGGATCCCTTTGGACAGATCTGCTCATGGATCACCTTCCTCTCGATGCCCTGTTTCCAGGGAGTGCATTATCAACAAGTCCGTTTGCGGCGGGGTGTTGTCAAAGTAGACGGGTTCGGCGGCAAAAAATCCCCATTTTTCAGCCTTTTTTTGAAGAATCCTCTTGCATTTCCCTTGTTTTTCCCTCATTTTACCGCCGAAGTTGCATCCGCGTTGGAGCAAACGGCGGCAAATCGCGGCACAGGGGTGATCGCGGCGGCCGCTGGAAGAGTCGAAAATCCGTTTTTTGAAAGGACTGCGCCATGGCCAAGAAGAACACAGGAAACAAGGGTAAGCAGATGAACATGAAATTCTCGCCGGCGCCCAAGGTGCGAACCAAGGGCGAAATCTACAAGACGCTCAGCGAGGCCACCGGGCTGTCGCGGCCGCAGATTGTGTCGCTCTTCAGCGGCATGTCGGCGATGATCGAGGCCGACATCAGCCGCAAGGGGCCGGGCATCTTCACCGTGCCGGGGCTGCTGAAGATCAAGCGCATTTCCAAGCCGGCGACGAAGGCCCGCCGCGGGATCAACCCCTTCACGAAGGAAGAGCAGATGTTCAAGGCCAAGCCGGCCCGCAACGTGGTGAAGGCCCAGGCGCTCAAGAGCCTGAAGGAAATGGCGAACAAGTAAGTCGCGCAAGCCCCCGCACTTCCCCGCAACGGCGGCCAGGCAGTGCGGGATTCTGAAAGAAGCCCCGGACATGGCAAAGCCCGGGGCTTTTTGCATGATGTGGAGAGGCTTTTGACGAACCGCGGAGCAAGATAAGATAGACGGCATGGCGGTGGAGACCCACAAAATCCTTGTTGACACGCAGGGTGCGAACCAGGTCGTCGATCTCACGCCCAAGCTCGTCGAGGTGCTGAATCTCTCCGATGTCACCGAGGGCATCGTCACGCTCTTCGTGCTCGGCTCCACCGCCGGCATCACCACCACCGAATACGAGCCGGGGCTGGTCAATCACGATCTCAAGGCCTGCTTCGAGCGCATCGCGCCCGACGACGCCAAGTACGCCCACGAAGAAAAATGGCAGGACGACAACGGCCACTCGCACGTGCGCGCCACGCTGCTGGGCCCGAGCCTGACGGTGCCGATCCGCGACCGCAAGCCGACCCTGGGCACCTGGCAGCAGATCGTGCTGATCGATTTCGACACGCGGCCGCGGCAGCGGACGATCGTGGTGCAGCTCATGGGCGAGTAGCGCGGGCACGTTGGAATGAAAGAGATGGAAGAACCGTCGCGAACGCCGGCAAACATTTTCCGGGTTGATGATCGTGAACACAGTCCTGATCGCCGGCCTGCGCGGGCTACATCGATGAACAAATTGGCATAGGAGAAGGCTATGAAAGGTCTCGTCATCCTTTTCGTCATCGGAGTTCTCGCCGCGATCGGCTCAGTGTTTGTATTAAAGGAGGCGGCGTCGGATGACTCGCGCCCGATCGCCATGGGCTTTGACGCGCCGGGCAACGGCGAGATCGAGATGAACCTCGTCGTCAACATGGTGCACGTCAAGCAGGATCCGCCCCGGCAGGATCCCAACTCAAACAAAGTATACTGGAACGAATGGGTCGACGAGCACTTCAAGATTTATGACAGCCGACGGCAGGCTGTCGAGCTGAGCCGCGTGGGAAGCACCACTTTGATTCCGCCCGACAAGCTCGGCGCCGGCGTGGAATTTTTCCTCAAGGGCATGCTTAAGCCCGGCGAAGAGTACCAACTCGATCTCACGCCCATCCCCTCCGAGGGGAAAATCTATCGCTGCACGTTCACGGCCCCAAATAAGAAAGATACGATGCGCCCCAATTTGGACCTGGTCGATTGATCGGCCCGCTCACGGGGTCATTGGTTGGCTGCGCGGGAAAGTTGTGGGGTGGTCAGCAGGTTAAACCACTATTTCGCTCGCGCTCTCAACCGTCCGCCGAGACGGCGGACGCTACACGTTGAAGCGGAAGTTGATGATGTCGCCATCCGCGACAACGTAGTGCTTCGGCTCCAGCCGCACTTTGTTGGCCGCTTTGGCGCCCTTCATGTCGGCGTGGGCCTTCAGGTCGTCGAATGCCACGATCTCGGCACGAATGAAGCCGCGTTGAATGTCGCTGTGAATCTTGCCCGCGGCGTTCACGGCGTCGGTGCCCTTCACAATGGTCCATGCCCGCACTTCGTCGGGACCGCAGGTGAGAAACGACAGCAGGCCGGCCGCCTCATAGCAGGAGCGGATCAGCCGCGTGCCCGCCGGCTCGGCCAGTCCCAGATCGGCGAGAAAGGTCTTGCGGTCTGCGGCGTCAAGCTGAGCGATTTCGGCCTCGATGTTTGCTGCCAGGGCGATGGTCGCCTTGGCGTGGTCGTGCTGGAAGGGGGGCGGTGCGGCGATTTTGTCCTCGCCGACGTTGATGACGACGAGCACCGGCTTGAGGGTGAGAAAGCCGAAGCTCGCGGCCAGCCTGTGCTCATCCTCATTCTGCATCGCGCTGAGCACCGGCGCTTCGCTCTCCAGCGCCTTCTGCACGCGCTGCATCATGGCCAGCTCGCGAATTTCCTGCTCCCGCGTCTTGCTCGGCTTCTGCGCTGATTTTTCGAGCTTGACGATGCGGTTCATGACCTGTTCGAGGTCGGCGAAGATCAACTCCGTGTTCAGCTCTTCCAAGTCGGCCTTGGCGTTGACGCGACCGCGATAGGGCACGACGGCATCCGACTCGAAGCCGCGAACGACCATCACCAGGCCGTCGCACTTGCGGGCCTCCTGCGTTCGGCGGCGGAAGTCGGCCTGGCCGGCGGCGTCGGCCAGCGAAGCGCCGGGGATGTCGAGAAACTCGATGTTCGCTCGCGTGTATTTCTTCGGCTTGTAGAGATCCGCGAGATAGTCCAAACGCGAATCGGGCACGCCGACGCTGGTGAGCTGCTCGGCCATCGACAGGCTGGGGTCGGCGGGTTTGCCGGTGAGCGCGGAAAAGAGGGTGGATTTGCCGGATTGCGGCGGGCCGATGAGCGCGAATCTCATGTGACGGGTGTTCCTTTCGAGACTGGATTGTAGCAGACGAAGCCGGGCAGTCGAGATGCGCGAACAACGCGCGTCGTTCCATCGCCATGATGTCAACCTGGTAACGAAACGAACTGTTCGCCGCATTTGCGGAGGATTCGCCCCACTTCGCCCCGAATGGGGCGACGGGTTGTAGCGACGGGTGTAGCGAAGCGGAACCCGTGGATTTATTACGCCCGACTATGGTGGGCTCCGAAGGAGCGGCAGAGTCGTCGATATGACACTGTTTGCGCCGTGGTGCGCAACGCTCTTCAGATCGGGGTAACTTCAAACTTCGGATTGATTTCAACGAGTCCGCCGCTGGTGGGCTGCCCGCGAATGAGAAATCGCGCCTCGGCGGCGAGAGGCCGTGGCCGCTCCGCTTCGCAAATCATCGCATACTCGGCCGGCGGAAGGTTCAGGGTCAACATCGCGCCGCACGCCGAATGTCCGCGCGCGCGAAGCCGCCCGATGCGAGATCGAAACACCTCGGCATTGTCGCGCTGCCGCATAATGCTCAGCGAGAATTCCGCATTGGACCCAATCGCGGAATGCTCCGCACGAAGTTCCACTTCAACTCTGTCTCCGGGATCGAAGGTTTGCGACATCACGCCGGCAGCATTGATGAGCCGGAGACTGAAACCGGAATCAGACGTGCCTGCTGTGCGGTGGGAAATCTTTTCGACGCACGCCGCGTGGTATCCGGCGACGGCCTCGACGGACGCGCCGCTGAAGACGGCGCGGCCCTTGTCCAGCAGGATCGCGCGGTCGCAGAATGACGTGACCGCCGTGAGATCGTGCGACACGAATACAATGGCAGTGCCGCCTCGGAGAAACGACCGCATTTTGTCCATGCAGCGGGCGCGGAAGACGCGATCGCCCACCGAGAGCACTTCATCGACCAGCAACACGTCGGGCTCGGCGTGCGCTGCCACCGCGAAACCCAGGCGGGCGTGCATGCCGCTGGAGTAATGCTTCAAGGGGGCGTCGAGAAAGTCGGCGATGCCGGCGAATTCGACGATGTCTCCGAATACCGCGCGGGTTTGCTTTCGCGTGAGGCCGAGGACCGAAGCGTTTAGAAAAATGTTTTCGCGGCCAGTGAGGTCGGGATGAAATCCGGCACCGAGTTCGATGAGGGCCGAAAGGCGTCCCTGAATGGTGATGGCGCCCTGCGTGGGCGGCATGATCCCGGCGAGCAACTTGAGAGCGGTGCTTTTGCCTGCGCCATTGGGGCCGATGAGGGCCAGTGATTCGCCGGACCGCAGCGAGAAAGAAAGATCGCGAAGCGCCCAGAACTCAGTGCAAACGGCCTGCTTCCCCGCGAGGCGGAATCGCTTGGACACACTTTGGAAGTCGACGGCGTGAGTCATATTGCTGGCACTACAGTCGTGTCAGATTATTTCAGCAAAGCGGTGCTCGCGATTCCGGAACCAGTGCCAACCGCCGAGCAACGCCGCAACCGAAACCGTCGCCGCCCAAAGAAAACCAAGATCGAAC
>Ga0190265_10001297_pt1 | contig 16319 bp, 12 predicted proteins | sample Popmic124T_FD_133135 | JGI IMG/M metagenome (GOLD analysis project Ga0190265, IMG submission 133135) | Populus adjacent soil microbial communities from riparian zone of Indian Creek, Utah, USA - 124 T | ecosystem: Environmental > Terrestrial > Soil > Riparian zone | place: USA: Utah | collected...
CGTAGCCACCGGGCACCGTGACGATGAACGCACCGGCGGTGCCGAGCTCGCGCCGCAGGATCGACACCTGGCGCGCGAGGCTCGTGCTGCCGGGACGCTGCGCGACACGGAAGACCTGGCTGCGCAGCTCGTCATGAGACACGCGGCGGCCGGCGTGCTGGATCAGATAACCGAGCACGCGCAGCTGGAGCGGCTGCAGGCTCATCTCGCGGCCGTGTACGTAGACGCTCTGGCGCACGAAGTCGACGCGCAACGGCCCCCAGACCGCGATCGAAGCGGCCCGCACGGCTTCGCGCGAGCGCAGCGCCGCCGCGCGCACGCGCGTCGCCAGCTCTTGTAGGCGCGAAGGCTTGACCAGGTAGTCGTCACAAACCGTGAACAGCGCTTGGCCGTGGCCTTCGACGTCGCGTATCGCGAGCCGCATGACGATCGCGACCGAGGGCAGGGTCGCCCTCACGCTGCGAGCGAGCTCGAGTCCGGTCACGGGTCCGCGCTGACCCTGGTCTAGGACGGCGACGGCGTAGCGTCGAACCCGCAGCAGAGCGAGCGCGTTTTGCGTATCGCCGGTCGCTTCCAGCTCGTAGCCCTCTTGCTGCAGCGCACCGCGCAGGGCGCCGGCGAAGCGCGCATCCTTGCCGACATAGAGGACACGCGCTGGCCACGCTCCCCCGCGCGAGCCGCGACCGACCGCGATGGGCACGCTCGTATCCGAATCGTTTCGAGATCCGAGTGCCATCAAGTGAAGTTCGAAGCACTATCAATCTCCTGCGTCGAGTAATGCAAGTCTCGACGCCAACGAATGCGAACTTAATACAAAAAAGCCCGCCGCGGTTACCGATCGGTTACCGCGGGGCGTTTTTGCCGCTGCCGTTCGCAGGCGAGAGCGAACGGCGGGCACTGCCGATCTGGTACGCGTCCAGCGCGCACGAGACCCGCGCTGGGATTGGTCGCGCCGCCGCGAGCACGATCCGCGTCGCGGTGCGCGAGGCCACGTGGCCCTCGACGTGCGTACTGTCGCCTGCAGCGCAGCGCCCGATCTCGGGCGATGGCGCGTGTTGGGGCTGCGCGCTGAGCTCGAGGACTTGTTCGAGCTCGGCCGCAAACGCGCCAGCGAGCGCGCCCGGCTGCGCGAAGGTGACCGCGGTGCCCGGCTCCGAGATCGAGCTGTAGATCGCGGGGGCTGCTTCCCCGCCGGCGAGCTCGAGCAGGACTTGCAGGCGCGCCGCGCGCTCGCCATAGAGGAAGCCGTAGATCCGCACCCGCTTGCCCGCGAGCTTGGCGCACGCGGCACGCCCCTGTGCGCACAGTCGCTGCAACAACGCCGGCAGCTCGATCGCCTCGAGCTTGGCAAGCCGTTCGGCGAGCGCGGCGTTCTTGTTGCGGCGCTGGGCCACGGCGATGCCGGCGCCGATGTCCTCGACGCCGAGCGCGACCGCGAAATCGAAGTCGTGGTTCACGGCGAGCGGCTGCCCGGCCACCCAGGCAGCGCTCTGCGCGGGATACCGACCCACGCGTTCGCGCAGCTCGAGCTGCCCGAGCTCGGACAACGGCGCCGGTTCCGGTCCCGGCACCAGCGCGGGTCGTGGCGCCGGTGACTGGGCGGGGCGAGCTTGCGGTTGCCGAGCAGGTCGCGCGCGCGCGACATGCACCGCGGCGCTCGGGACGCGCTTCGGCGGCGCCGCCGCGCAAGCGCAACCCAAAGTGGCAAGCAGACACAGAACGCATACGTGTGTGCGCAGCATGGCACCTCGGAAGCTACCCGTGTTCTCGGCCCCGGTGAAGCGGAGCGACTCGGCCAAAGCGATTACGCCGGCGGACGTTGGCGCGCGGTCAACGCCCGTCGCGTTCCAGCGGAGCGGTCGGACGCGGTGCTGCGCGCACTCGACGAGAACAGCCCAACGCCGATGATCACATCGATCCCGCGCACCGCGGTACGTACCACCGGGAATGTAAGGTCGAGCAGTACGCTGCCGTCGGCCCGAGGCGCCTGGCGCTTTGATTGCGGCTGCCCTAGCCTCGAGTCGTGCTGCCCGTCGACAGCCTCAGCCGCGCCGTCACCTTGGCGCCGGAGCAGATCGCCGTCGACGCACGGGGGCTCCAGCTGTCGTACCGGCAGCTGGAATGCAACGCGCGTGCGATGGCTTGCGGGTTCGCAGCGTCCGGCGTGCAGCGCGGGGCCACGGTCGCGCTGCTGTTGCCCGCCGGTGGTGTGTTCGTGCAGGCCGTCTACGGCGCGTGGATGAACGACAACTTGGTCGTGCCGTTCAGCGACCCAGGCCGGCTGATCGACTTCCTGTGCGGCAACGTCGTCGCCGCCGTCATCGTCGGAGAGAGCACACTGCGCGAGCTCGAAGTGGGCCTTTGGTTCGCCGAGGGGCCGCCCAAGATCTTCGTCGTGGGCGACCCGGGTGGACATCTCCCGTTCGATCGCCTGCTCGAGAGCGGCGCGTCGGATGCTGCACACTCTCCGCAGGGCAGCGCGCGCGCGCTGCTGCATTCCGGGTTGGAGCAGAGGCTCGGCGACGTCGTGCTCACCCACGACAATATGGCCGCGCAGGTCGAGGCCTGCCGCGAGCTGCTCGCGCTGAGCAGCGGCGATCGCTGGCTGCAGGCGAGCCCGGGCTCCGATCCGTTCGCCTTGCTCATGACCTTGACTTGCATCGATGCGGGCGCGACGGTGGTGGTGCGCCAGGACGTCGATCTGGATGTGCGCGCGCTCGCGGCACACCTGCGCGACGAACGGATCACGTTGTTCGCCGATCGTTTCCGCAGTCTGCGCAGACTGCTCGACCATCAGTGCGACTACCACCGCAACGCCGAACTGCGGTTGCCCAGGTTGCGGCGCTGCGTCGAGCTCGGAGAGTTCGCGTCGAACGACTTCCGAAGGTACATCGAGCTCGGCCTCGGCGCCCCCGTCTATCGCGGGTTCTTTCTGCGCGAAGCGGGACTGGTGTGCTGTAACCGCCGCGCCACCTTCGAGGCCGACTCCGCCGGCCCCGTGCACCGCTCGCTACGCGTGCGCATCGAGGACGACGAGGGCAGAGCCCTGTCGCGCGACGAGAACGGTAGGATCCTGCTGCAAGGGTCCAGCGTGGGGACCGCCGGGGCGGAAGACAACGCTGCCAGGGGGTTGCGCTCCCGCGTGCCCGATTGGCACGTCACCGCGCGCTACGGCCGCTTCGCCCTCGACGGTTCGCTCGTGCGCGGTTCCGGGCCCGCCAAGCGCCCCGAACAGGGCATGGGCAACGCTCGCTTCGCGAACGCCGTGCGCGAGCACGGGGCGAAGGCGCTGGGGATGCTGCTCCGCATGGGCATCTCCAAGGTCGACGTCGAAGCCATCGCGGTGAGCGTCTTTCTTCGAGCCCATGGACGATTCACCGACTTCGACGGAACCCCGTTCGACCGCGTGTGGCTTTACGAAGCATGCCGTGAGGCGGCCAGATTCTATTTGCACGGGACGAACCAGCCCAACGCGCTGTGGCGCCGCTGGTTGAACGAGGGCCAGGCGGAAGAGAAGGCTCGGCCCCGAGATCCGCGCGCGCTTGCCTTCGCGTCCTTCCTCTGCCAACTGCCCGACGACCAAATGGACGTGTTCATACTGCACGAGATCGAGGAGCTTCCGCTGGGCGACGTGGCTACGCTGCGGAGGTGCTCGCTCGGCGAGGTCGCGAAGCTGCATCGCATCGCGCGCCGCAAGCTCGTCGCGCGTTGCCGTCGAAGTCTGGGGACCTGAACCGCGCTCGCGGCAGGCTGGCCACAGCACTTGCCGGAAGCCTTCACCAACGGCTCCGGTGGTCCGCAGCAGGTGCGCCATGCCCCGCACTTGCGGCAATGCACGAATCGGGCGTTGATCGGTCCATGCGCTCAGCGAAGGGCCGGCTACTCTCGAGCGTGATCCATTGGGGCGCACTGTGGCTGGTCGCATGCGCGCACTCGGCCGCAGTGCCATGCAGCCCCTCCGAAGAGAAGGCAACGGTTGTGCTGCCTGCAACTGCTCGGCCGATGCCCTGCGACTCGGTCGAGACCTGCATGCGCGTCGTCGAGCAGCTGGATTCCCCGGAACGCGATGCGCGACCCGCGGGTAGATACCTGGAGGACCACGCCAACGACGACACCGTGAAACGCTTCGCGGCCCTGTTGCGCAGCCACAGCTCGAAGCTGGGCCTGCGCGCGCTCAGATTCCTCGATAGGATCGGGGCTCGAGCGCATTGGCCGACCCAGGTCGAGGATCTGAAGGCTAGCGTGCAGCGTTGGTCGGCTGCTGCCGATCTGCTGGCTGCGCTCGATTCGGACGCGACCTTCGATGCTCTGATGGAGCTCGCAAGAGATCCCAACGTGGATGCGGCGTCTATCGGCAGCGCACTGCGCAGCTTCGACGACGGCAAGCGCGCGATCGCTCTTGGCTTTCGGATCATCGATTGCGACGCGAGCTGTGCCTATCCGAAACGCGACGAGCTGATTGCAGGACTCTTCGACGAAGTGCACGACGGCGCGACGCGCAGCCGTCTGCTCGCGATTCTGCTGGATCCGCTCGCGAGCATGGAGAAGCGTCGGCTGGCATTCGCTGCTTACCAAGCCACGCAGGTAAGCAACCGCGACCCGGACATACAGCTGCTGGAAAACGCCTTCTCGACATCCTCGGGGGAACTACGGGCGGCCATGGTGGGTGCGTACCCCGATCTCTTCCCAGACGCAGAGCAGCTTCGGCGAGCCGTGGCGCGAAATCCTGAGGAGGGCCTGCGTTTGATCGAGCGCGGCGGTCGGGCGGCATTGGCGCTGGTTCCGACGGTCGAACCGTTTCTACATGGCGACGATGTCAACTTGCGATTCATTGCGTCGGAAGTCATGCATGCGATTGCTCGCGACGAGTGGCGTGCTCGAGTCGAGAATTGGCTGGCGACACCAGTCCCCTGATCGCCTACGAGACGCTGCTCTTTGCCCAGCAGGACTCGAAGGAATCGCTCGAACGGGCTCGGCGAGCCGCGCGACGGCACTGGTTTCCTGGAATCGCCAGACGCGGTGCGCCGCTCCGCGACGCGAGCAGGGGACTTCCTGGAGCGTCCATGGGGAAGTGTCCAAGCTCGAGCGACGGCGAGCTCCTCGTCAGCAACGACGCACACTACATCGAGGTTTTTCCGAACGCTTGCAAGGGCGCGGCAGCACCCGCCCAGCTTCTGGGTTTGCCGTCGCTGATGCACGACAATGCGCGTCTCGAGCGAGCAAACATCGAGGCCGATACACTCTTGCGCGGCTTGACGTCGGCGTTGGAGGTGACCGGCGGTTGGCTGCTCGGCGTGGACCGCGGGGAGTGGGGTGGAGACCTGTTGTACATACCTAGCATCCACAACATGGGCGCGAGCCGCGACCCACAGATCGCACGGTCAGGAGCAGAACCTTTGGCAATTTTTCGCTGGCGTGACGCCATCTACGCCGTCATCGGCGGGCCTTATGTTTACCTGGGCACTCCGTCGATCGAGAGCCAGGCCGGTAGTTGGCCGGCGTTGCATAGGCTCGAGGAACAGCGGGGCCTATTCGTTGCAAAGGCGATCGCTCACTTGCCTGCACCAGTCATCGGCGTGTACGGCGACAATGCGCGGCTGCTCATGCTCACCGAGCACGCCGGAATCGTAGATCTGACCGAGCCCCAGCGCCCGCGCTGGGTCGGCTGCATGCATTGATGGCTCTCCCGACAGCAGGTCGTAGCCGAAAGGCTCGTCGCATCAGGTCGGCCCACTGAGCGCGCATCGCGCGGACCGCTTGCGCAGCGCTGCTCGCATGAGCGCCAGGACCGGCAGGTGCCTGCGCGCGGCCGTAGGCGATGGCACGCGATCTCCACGCGGCCTTGGCGGCAAGCAAACGAAAAATCGGCGGAGGCCGCGGGAAGTGAACCCGCGGCCGACGAGCCGTGCGTGCACACGGAAGCCGCGTCATGCGCGTGCGGTGAACCTCCAGATTCCTTCGCCGATCTGGCGTCGGGCGCGCCGCGCTTGACCGCTGTGCGGGGTTCGCAGTATCGCGGGAGGCATGGGCTTCGATGACATCATCGTAGGGGCAGGGTCGTCGGGTGCGGTGCTCGCGGCGCGGCTGAGTGAGGATCCTGCGCGGCGCGTGTTGTTGCTCGAGGCTGGACCGGACTACGCGTCGCTGGCCGCGACGCCGGCCGACCTGCTCGGGCCGGATCCGTCGCTGCGCGATCACGACTGGGCGTTGCGCGCGGAGACCCATGCCGGCCGGCGCATTCCTTTTCCGCGCGCAAAGGTCGTGGGCGGTTGCTCGGCGGTGAACGGCGCGATCGCGCTGCGCGGCGTGCCCGCCGACTACGACGAATGGGCGGAGCTCGGCAACCCCGAGTGGGCATGGACCAAGATCCTGCCTTACTTCAAGCGGCTCGAGAGCGACGAGCTGGGCGAGAGCGCGCTGCACGGCGGCCACGGGCCGATCCCCGTGCACCGCTTCAAGCTCGCCGAGCAGCACCCGACCCAGCGCGCCGCGTACCACGCGTATCGCGCGCTCGGCTTTGCCGACGTCGTCGATCACAACGAGCCGAGCGCCAGCGGCGTCGGGCCGATCCCGCTCAACCTGCGCGACATCACCCCTTCGGGTGTCACGAAGCGCGTTACCCGCGTCTCGACCGCGCTCGGCTATCTGCTCTCCGCGCGCAGCCGCCCCAACCTCGAGATCCGTGGCGGCGTCACGGTGGCGCGCGTGATCGTCGAGCGCGATCGCGCGGTGGGCGTCGAGGTGCTGACCGCGACCGGCAGCGAGACCCTGCGCGCGCGGCGGGTGACGATCTCCGCGGGCGCGATCCACACGCCCGGCTTGCTCGTGCGCTCGGGCATCGGCGCGCGCGCCGATCTGCAGAAGCTGGGCGTCGAGTGCGTGGCGGACCTCCCCGGCGTCGGCGCCAAGCTGATCGATCACCCCGGCGCCGGCATCTACGCCGTTCCGCGTCCGGGAGCCCAAGGGGACAGCGATCCCAACCACCAGACGATGGTGCGCTACACGGCCACGGGCTCGAGCGAGCTCAATGACATGCAGCTGTTCATGTTCGGCCGCATCGCGCTCAAGGGCACCCGGCTCGAGAAGCTGATCGCCGAGCAGACCTATCTCGCCAGCGCGAGCCTCGTGCGCCCGCGCTCGGTCGGGCGCGTGTGGGTGTCCACGCTCGACCCGCACGAGGCCCCGCAGGTCGAGCTCAACTACTGCAGCGACCCCGAGGATCTGCGCCGCCTGGTCGAAGGCTTTCGCCTGAGCTGGCGCGCGCTGCACACCGAACCGCTGGCCGAGCGCATCGCGAGCATCCCGTTCTGGACCGAAGAGGTGGTCGAGTCCGACGCGCTCGACACGGCCATCCGCATGGCGATCGGCACCTCGTATCATCCAGTGGCCACCGCGCCGATGGGCCGCGCCGGCGACGAGCGCGCGGTCGTCGATCAGTTCTGCTGCGTGCACGGGATCGCGGACCTGCGCGTCGTGGACGCCTCGGTCATGCCCACCATCCCGCGCGCCAACACCAACTTCCCCTGCATGATGATCGCCGAGCGCGTCGCCGACTGGATGAAGAGCTAGCGCCTGCTGTCGACTGCGGAATTCACCCACCGGCAACGAGGCCGAAACACGGCGCGTGCGATGGCAAGCGCATGGTGCACTTCGCCTCACGCGCGATTGGCTGGGTCCCGGCCACTCTCACCTTCGTTCTGCTCGGCGCATGCGGGGGCAAGCCCGCTGAACCTACGGCTGAACCGTCCGCCACGCCCAGCGAGCCGACGGCCGCGGCGCCCGAGCCGGACAAGCCGCTCGTGGTCGGCTTCGTCTACGTGGGTCCCAAGGACGACTACGGCTACAACCAGGCGCACGCGGAAGGTGCGGCCGCGGTGGCCAAGCTGCCGGGCGTGAAGGTGCGCGAGGAAGAGAACGTGCCCGAGACGATCGCGGTGCAGAAGACGATCGAGAGCATGGTCGAGCTCGACGGCGCTGCGCTCGTGTTCCCGACCTCGTTCGGGTACTTCGACCCGCATCTGATCAAGATGGCGGAGAAGTTCCCGAACGTGCCGTTCTTCCACTGCGGCGGCCTGTACCAGGAAGGCAAGCACCCGAAGAACGCCGGCAGCTACTTCGGCTACATCGATGAAGCCCAGTACATCGCGGGCATCGTCGCCGGGCTGACCAGCAAGACCGGCAAGCTCGGCTTCATCGCCGCCAAGCCGATCCCGCAGGTGCTGCGCAACATCAACGCGTTCACCTTGGGCGCGCGCTCCGCCAATCCCAAGGCGACCACGTCGGTGGTGTTCACGGGCGACTGGTCCTTGCCGATCAAGGAAGCCGAGGCGGCCAACAGCTTGGCCGACCAGGGCGTGGACGTGCTGACCATGCACGTGGACTCGCCCAAGGTGATCGTGGAGACCGCGGAGAAGCGCGGCATCTTCGTCTCCGGCTACCACGCCAACCAATCCACGCTCGCGCCCAAGGGCTACCTCACCGGCGCCGAGTGGAACTGGCCGAAGATCTACACCGACTACGTCGGCATGGTGCGCGAGGCCAAGAGTCACCCACATTTGCTGCGCGGCGGTCTCAAGGAGGGCTTCGTCAAGCTCTCGCCCTACGGTCCCGCGGTGGGCGAGGACGCCAAGGCCAAGGCCGAAGCGGCCAAGGCCGCGCTCACCGACGGCTCGCTGGTCATCTACAAGGGTCCGCTCGAGGACAACACCGGCAAGGTCGTGATCCCCGAGGGCACGTCCCGCCCGCAGACCGACATCGAGCTCGAGAAGATGGACTACCTGGTCGAGGGCGTAGTGGGAAAAATCCCGTCTTGAAGAAGAACCGCGTATGACCACGACCTCGATCCCCGCGGCGCAGTCTCCGGTCACGGGGCGGGGGCCGCGGTTCAGCCGCTGGCCGCGCGCGGTCAGCGCCGGACCGCGCTGGGAGCAAGTGCTCGTACCTGCGCTCGCGTGCGCGCTCTCGCTGCTGCTGTTCGGCGTGTTCGTGGCGCTCGCGGGTGTGAACCCGCTCGACGTGTACCGCGAGATGTACCGCGGAGCGTTCGGCACCTGGTTCTCGTTCCAGAACTCGCTGGTGCGCGCGGCGCCGTTGATGCTGACCGCGCTGTGCACGGCGCTCCCGGCGCACCTCGGCCTGATCGTGATCGGCGGCGAAGGCGCGCTCGTGATCGGCGCGCTCGGCGCCGCGTTCGCGGCCACGCTGCTGGGCGACGCCTCACCGTTCGCGCTGCTGACGGCGATGGCGCTGCTGGGCGCGCTCTCGGGCGCGGGTTGGCTCGGCATGGTCGGCGCGCTGCGCTCGCTGCGCGGGGTCAACGAGACGATCAGCAGCTTGCTGCTCAACTACGTCGCGATCTCCGTCTTCAAACAGTTGGTCGAAGGCCCGCTGCGCGACCCCGCGAGCTTGAACAAGCCCTCGACCGTACCGATCGGCGACGCCAACATGCTCGGCAATCTGCCCGGCATGGACGTGCACTACGGGCTGGTCTACGGCCTCTGCGCGTGCGTGCTCGGGTTCGCGCTGATGCGCCGCACGGTGTTCGGCTTCTCCGCGCGCATGGTCGGCGGCAACGTGCGCGCCGCGCTGCTGAGCGGGATCTCGGTGCACAGCCGGATCGTCATCACCTGCGCGCTCGCGGGCGCGGCGGGCGGGCTCGCCGGCATGATCGAGGTCGCGGCCGTGCACGGCTCGGCCAACGCGTCGCTGATCGCGGGCTACGGCTACGCCGGCATCCTGGTCGCCTTCCTCGCGCGCCAGAACCCGCTGGCGGTGATCCCGATCGCGCTGCTGCTCGGCGGCATCAACGCCAGCGGCGGGCTGCTGCAGCGCTCGTTCGAGCTGCCCGACGCCACCGTCAACGTGCTGCAGGGCATTCTGTTCGTGGTGATCCTGGGCAGCGAGACGCTCTACGGTCGCTGGTTCAAGCCGGCCGCGAGCCCGGCGCCGGCGCTGCCCAAGATCGAGCCCGTGCTCGGCGAGGTGGCGTGATGGACGAGAGCCTCGGGATGCTCGGCGTGCCGCTGGCGGTGCTCGGCGGCGCGCTGCGCGTCAGCCCGCCCTACCTGTTCGTGAGCCTGGGCGAGTGCCTGACCGAGAAGAGCGGCCGCGTGAACCTGGGGCTCGAAGGCACGTTGGTGATGGGCGCGATGAGCGCGTACGGCGTGTCTTATCTCAGCGGCTCGGCGTGGCTCGGCGTGCTCGCGGCCGGGGGCGTCGGCGTGCTGCTCGGCGCGCTGCACGCCTGGCTGTGCGCGCGCCAGCGGGTCAACGACATCGCGATCGGCATCGCGCTGATGCTGCTCGGCGTGGGCACCGCGTTCTTCCTCGGCAAGCCGCTGATCAAGCCGACCGCGCCGCGCTTGCCCGCGTTCGAGCTGGGAGCGTGGAGCGACTCTCCGCCGCTGCGCGCCGCGCTCGAGGTCAACGTGCTGTTCGCGATCGGGATCGCGCTGGCGTTCGCGCTGCGCTTCGCGCTCAATCGCACGCGCGTCGGGCTGCTGCTGCGCGTCGCGGGCGAGAGCGCGGACTCGGCGCGCGCGATGGGCTACGACGTGCTGCGCATCCGCGCGTACGCGACCGCGCTGGGCGGGTTCTTCGCCGGCATCGGCGGCTCGTTCCTGTCGCTGTACTATCCCGGCAGCTGGAACGAAGGGCTGTCGAGCGGTCAGGGCCTGATGGCGGTCGCGCTGGTGATCTTCGCGCGCTGGGATCCGGTCCGCTGTCTGTGGGCGTCGCTGCTGTTCGGCGCGGCCGGCGCGCTCGGGCCCGCGCTGCAATCGGTGGGCGTGACGGGCGGCTACCACCTGCTCAACGCGGCGCCGTACATCCTGACCCTCGCGATCATGATCGCGACCAGCTCCGCGCGCCGAACCTTGCCCGGACAGCCGGCGGAGCTGGTGAGCGCGCGATGAGCGGCGCGACGGAACGCGAGCGCGCGGTGAGCGCGAGGAAGCAAGAGAGCGCGCGATGAGCGACCTGGCGAACGGACCCAGCGGGACGCGCCCACCCGCTTTGCGCGCGATCGGGCTGCGCAAGACCTTCGGCGCGTTCACCGCGCTCGACGACGTCTCGCTCGAGCTGCGCCCGGGCAGCGTGCACGCGCTGCTCGGCGAGAACGGTGCGGGCAAGAGCACGCTGGTCAAGTGCATCATGGGCTATCACCGCCCCGACCAGGGCCGCATCCTGCTCGACGATCGCGAGGTCACGCCGCGCAACCCGCGTGAGGCGCAGGCGCTCGGCCTGGGCATGGTCTACCAGCACTTCACGCTGGTGCCGAACATGACCGTGGCCGAGAACCTGGTGCTCTCGCGCGCGCAGCTCCCGTTCCTGATCGACTGGGCGGCCGAGCGCGCCGCGCTCGCGCGCTTCGTCGCGACCATGCCGTTCGCGGTCGAGCTCGACGCCACGGTGCGCAGCCTGGCCGCGGGTGAAAAGCAAAGGCTCGAGATCCTCAAACAGCTGTACCTGCAGAGCCGAATCGTGATCCTCGACGAGCCGACCTCCGTGCTCACCTCGGGCGAGGCCGAGGAGCTGCTCTCGCTGCTGCGCGGCATGTCGAGCGCGGGCCAGATCAGCGTGCTGATGATCACCCACAAGTTTCGCGAGGTGCTCGGCTTCGCCGACGAGGTCACCGTGCTGCGGCGCGGGCGCATGGCGGGCAGCGGCCAGGTGAAGGCGCTCACGCCGAGCCGCATGGCCGAGATGATGATGGGCAGCGCCGCGCCGCTCGAGAGCACGCGCGCACCGGCGGCTGCGGTCGGCGATTGTCGCCTGCGCGTGGCGGCGCTCACGGCAGACGACGACGTGGGCGTGCCGGCGCTGCGCGGCGTGAGCTTCGACGTGCGCGCGGGCGAGATCGTCGGGATCGCGGCGGTCGCGGGCAACGGCCAGGAAGAGCTGGTCGAGGTGCTGGCTGGGCAGCGCCTGCGCAGCCAGGGCGACGTGCACGTGCACGGCGAGCCGTACTTCGCGCGCCGCGAGCAGCTGCACCGGCACCGTGTGCGCTGCTTGCCCGAGGAGCCGCTGCGCAACGCCTGCGTGCCGAACATGAGCGTGGCCGAGAACATGGCGTTTCGCAGCTTCGACCGCCCGCCGTTCGCGCGCGCCGGCTTCGCCCTGTCGCACGGCGCGATCAGAGCGAGCGCCGATGGCCTGCAGCGCGAGTACGGGATCCGCGCGCCCTCGATGGGCTCGCCGATCGGTCAGCTGTCGGGCGGCAACGTGCAGCGCGCGGTGCTCGCGCGCGAGCTGCGCGGCGAGGTCGACGTGCTGATCGCCGCCAACCCGTGCATGGGCCTCGACTTCGCGGCCGTGGCCGAGATCCACGCCCGCATCCGCAAGGCCCGCGATCAAGGCGCCGCCGTGCTGCTGGTCAGCGCCGACCTCGACGAGGTGCTCGCGCTCGCCGACCGCGTCCTGGTGATGAGCGAAGGCCAGGTCGTGCACGAGACCACGCCGGAGACCGCCGACGTCACGCTGATGGGCAAGTACATGGCGGGCCACGCGGCGTAGCTGAGGTCACCTCCGCCGCATTACATGGGGATTCCCCGGCCGGCGGCGCCATCGAAGCGGGCACCGATCTCGGCGTGGCGGGCGTGACCGGGGGGCTGGCGTAGCGCTTCGGCCACGGGGCGGTCACCCTGGCGACGGCCGGTGCGACCGAGAAGGCTGTTTGTACGCAGAAAGTTTCGTGGCTTCAGCGCGACTCCGGCACAGACCCTCGGAGGTTGCGCGATGGACAAGCGGCGACAACGAAATCACAAGGTTTTGCTCACAATCGCGGCGCTCTCGAGCGCGCTCTGCGCGTGCGAGGGCCTGAAAGTGTTGGTCGGCACCGCGCGGGAGAGCGTGCACCTGAACGTGTGCATGGGCGCCGACACCGACTGCGAGCCGGAGCTGGACACCGAGCCGCTGATCATGCCCGAGCCGCGTTCGTGCGAGGCCGCGCTCGGACCCGAGCTCACGCCGGACTTCGTGATCGACTTCTCGGAGCTCATGTGCGCCGATCAGCCGAACGCGTGCATGGGAACGCCGCGCGATCTCGCCGCCGCCGCCGACGGAACGACCTGGGTGATCTTCTTCGCGGAGGACACTGGGGATGGCTCATCCGCGACGTCGCTCGTGCGGATCAGCGCCGAGGGCGAGCTGCTCGGCGTAATCGACGCCATGCACGGCATGATCGCGCCGCCCGACCACAGCGTGAGGCAGGAAACAGCGATGGCCATGGACGAGCGCGGGCACGTGTTCGTCCTGATCTACGAGATGGATGCCGGGCCCAACGCGGACTCGCCGCTCGTGGAGCGTTCGTGGCTGACCGAGTACGACGCGGACGGCGAGATCGCGAACGGACCGCGCTTGATCACCGGGATCGGCGCACCGAAGCTCTCGATCGCAGCCGACGGCACGCTGGTGATCGGCGCCAACGGAGAGCAAAACGCCCGCTACGGCGTGCTGGCTGCGTTCGACACGGAAGGCGAGCTGCTGTGGAGCCAGAACGGCGTGCGCACCAATGGACAGGGCATCGGCTACGGCGTCACCGGCCTCGCAACGACCGCGTACGGCTCTTTCGTCATGGCCGAGCGCAGCCGCCGGAGCGGAGGTAACGTCCTCGAGTACGGCCTCATGCGCTACGACGCCGACGGCAACGCGATCTGGGACCGCATGCTCGAGCCCCTGTACATGTCGGCAACACTGGTCGGTACCGGCGACCATCTGCTGTTCGTGGTGACGACGCAAGACTTCGTGGGGAACACCCCGACGAGTCACTGGATGGGTCGGATCGACGAAAACGGAGAGGTCGATTGGCTCTATGACCTCCCGAACCACGTCGTCGGCGGCGTCGCGATCGACGTGGAGCGGAACGTCGCGCTGACGGGCGGCATCGGGCGTCCAGGTGAGTCAGGGCTGATGGAGATCTCGCTCGACGGCGAGCGATGCGCGCGCCACGCCCTTCCGGAGGGCGTCCTTATCGGCATCCTTGCCACGGATGGCGCAGGCGGCGTGCATCTGATGAGCGACGTCTCTCTGGCTCGTGTGAGGTTGCCCGAGGAATGAGCCGCCCCGCGCTTCGGAACGCGCTGGCATGGGCCGCCACGATCGCGCTTTGCGCGTGGTCGATGGCGGCGCATGCGCAAGCGGTCGGCGCGCCGCACGCGTTCGCGCTGAACTGGGTGCGCGGCCCGGGCGCCGAGGCGTGCATCTCGAGCAGCGAGCTCGCCGAGCGCGTCGAGCAGCTGCTCGGGCCGGTGTTCCGCGCGCCCGATGCAGCAAGCCGCGCGATCGAAGGTTTGATCGCGAGAGCGCCGACGAGCGAAGGCTTTCAGGTGGAGCTGAAGCTCGTCGACCGCTCGGGTGAAGTTCACGGCCAGCGCGCGTTCGCGAGCGAGGCGCCGTCGTGCGAAGCGATGAGCGCGCCGGTGCTGCTCGTCGTCGCGCTGATGATCGATCCGAGCGCGAGCGAGCGCGACCTGCCGCCGGAGCTGCTCGGCTTGCTCGAAGCGGGCGCGACGCCTGGACCGGACCTGCTCGCGGACCTCGAGCGCGAGCGTGCGGAGCGGGCTGCGGCGCTGGCGTCGACAGAGGTCTTGCACGTCAACACAGCGAGCGAGCGCGGGCCACGCATTGCTGCGCCGCGGTCGCCGGTGGCGGCGGTCGAGGAACACGAACCAGCGCCCGAGCGCGGGCAAGCGCCCGACCGAAACGAGCGCCAGGGGCTGTTCGAGCTCACCCTCGCGCCGCTGCTCGGCTTCGAGATCCAGCCGAACGTCGCGCTGGGCGCGGCCGCCGGTATCCGGCTGGTCACGTCCGGGTTGGCGTTCGAGCTCGGCTTCAACCACTGGCTGGCGAGCGAGATCGCATCGACCGATCCGGCGTCGGGCCGGCGCGTGCGGACCGACCTCGAAGCCTCGGGCGCGAGCTTGCGCGCCTGCTTCGATGCCGTGCGCGACCACGACGTCTCCGTCACGCCGTGCGCCGGCGCGGCGCTGTTCGTGCGCTCGTTCGAGAGCAGCGCGCTCGGCACGACCCACGAGCGACCGCGCACCTCGTTCGGCCCGCTCGCCAGCCTGGACGTGCGCTACTTCGTCGTAGGGCCATGGTTCGCGCTGGCTGGCGCGGGCGCGGTCATGCTGCTGCCGAGCGACACGTTCTACTACATCGACTGGGCCGGCCAGGCTCAGGTCTTCTACGAGGCTTCGCTGTTCGGGTTCTGGGGCGAGCTCGGCTTCGGGGTGCGGCTGTGAGCGCCTTCGATCCCGCGGCGCTGTGTTGGCTTGCCGGCGTTGGCGTTGTGGGCAGGTACCTGGAGCCACCCTCACAGCCACCCAGTATCCAGAGAGGACGCGCCATGGCCGACGGTGAAAGCGCTGGGCGGTAAGTTGCTCAACGAGAAGCAGGAGGTGCAGGGCATGGGCTGGATGCAGCACTTCGAAGACCCGGAAGGCAACCTGGTCGCGCTCTGGAAACCGGCTCCGCGTAGCTGAGCCGCTGCCTCCGCCAGCTCATAGCTCGCGCAGGAACGCCAGCGCGACGCCGAGCGCTTCCTCGCGCGCGTCTTCCTCGCTGCGTCCGGACTTCTTGCGCGGGATCAGCGAGTGATCGCCGTCGTCGATGAAGTGCACGCGGGTCGCCGGTGACAGCGCGTAGCTCGCGATCTCCTCGGGCGTGCCGAACGGATCGCGCGTGCCCTGCACGATCAAGGTCTTGGTGCGCAGCTCCGCCAGGTGCGCCGTGCGCAGCTGCGCCGGCTTGTCCGGCGGATGGAAGGGATAGCCGAAGCACAGCAGCCCGGCGACGCCGAGCTCGTCGGCGAGCATGCTGGCGACCCGCCCGCCCATCGAACGGCCGCCGATCGCCACGCGCTTGGGGTCGCCGAGCTGCGCGACCACCGAGCGGTAGCAGTCCTGCAGCACGGGCATGCGATCGGGCCCGCGCCGTCCGCCCGAGCGCCGCGCGTGCATGTACGGAAACTCGAAGCGCACCACCTGCACGCCGGCCGCGCCGAGCACGTGGGCGGCCTCGAGCATGAACGGGGTGTCCATCGGTGAGCCTGCGCTGTGCGCGAGCACGAAGCTCACAGCCGCGTCCGACGGTCCGTCCCGCAGCAGCGGAACGGAGGCGATCACCACGGCAGGCGCTCACCGTTCGCGTGCCAGAACCCGCCGCTGTCGGCGAGGCTCAAGGCTTCGATCCGCTCGATCAGCTGTTCGGCCGCTTCTCGCGGTGTGACGTTGCCGGTCTGCCCGGTCATGTCGGTCTTCACGTAGCCCGGGTGCAACAGCGCGACCGCGATGCTGCGCCCCTGGAGATCGCGCGCGAGC
>Ga0190265_10001298_pt1 | contig 16313 bp, 18 predicted proteins | sample Popmic124T_FD_133135 | JGI IMG/M metagenome (GOLD analysis project Ga0190265, IMG submission 133135) | Populus adjacent soil microbial communities from riparian zone of Indian Creek, Utah, USA - 124 T | ecosystem: Environmental > Terrestrial > Soil > Riparian zone | place: USA: Utah | collected...
GATCACCGGCCGCAAGAAGGACATCATCATCACCGCCGGCGGCAAGAACATCACCCCGGCGAACTTCGAGGGCGACATGAAGCAGCACGCCCTCGTCAGCCAGTGCGTGATGGTCGGCGACCGCCTCCCCTACCTGACCGCCCTCGTCACGCTCGATCCCGAGGAGGCGCCCGAGTGGGCGCAGGGCAACGGGCTGCCGACCGACCCCGCCGCGCTCTCCGCGACGCCCGAGGTGCGCGCCGAGCTGGAGCGTCACATGGCCGAGGTCAACAAGCGCTACGCGCAGGTCGAGCAAGTCAAGAAGCTCACGATCCTCCCCCACGACCTCACCCAGGAGACCGGCGAGCTGACCCCCACCTTGAAGGTCAAGCGCGCCATCGTCGTCGACAAGTACGACGGCGAGATCCAGGCGATGTACGCGAAGTAGCCGTTTCGGGAGGGCGACTGGTGCACCCGATAAGGGGTGCACCGCCGCTGACGTGTGAGTGCTCAGGTGTCGAGCCCGCGCAGCTGGATCTGAGCGAGCGCGTGGTTCAGCATCGTCTCGTGATCCGACTCGTTGCAGACCAGCCCGATCTTCTTGTAGCTGCCGGGATAGTCGACCCGCTCTCGATAGGTCACCGTGGTCCAAGCCGCATACACGGCAGGCAACTCCTCGCCAGGATCGAACTGCCGTCCGGTGCCTTCCTTGCCCTTGACGATCGCGATCACGTCATGTGCCTCGTCGTAGTCATCCGTAGCGAGGAACTCCGCGATGGCACGCAAGCCGCCCTGGGGGCCGATGGCGCAGACGATGTAGTAGATCCGCCCTTCGCCATGAACACGAGTGCGCTCGCATCTCCCGATTCCCAGCCGTGCCGTACCGGATGGGATAGCCCCCTCGTAGATCAGGAAGGGCTCGTAGACATCGACCTGATCGTCACCCCACGTGTAGCTCACCCCGTGCCGTTCCTCGACGCGCCGCCACGTTCCCGGAAGCTCGACTGCTGCTGCCCCAGGCGGCGACGCACTCGCGGGACCTCGGCCGTCGGCGATCGGGTCGGTCATCCGGCGGACGAGCTCGCGCAGCTGCTCCTCGTCGACATGAACTCTCATCTGCAATTCCATAACTTCCTTCCAGGTTGGTCCACCTAACTTAGAGCTTGTACACCTAAGAGTCAAGTAGTGCTGTTCTTCCAACGGAGGCCGCAGAATCGTTAGGCTCAAGCAATGCCCGCCTTCCTTCACACCTGCTACCGCATCGGCGACATCGACCGATCGGTCGCCTTCTACGAGGCGCTCGGCTTCGAGGAGCGGCGACGGATGCCGATCGGCGACGAGGCGATCAACGTCTTCATGGGCCTTCCGGGCGAGGATCCGCGGCTCGAGCTGACCTACAACCACGGCGTCGGCTCCTACGAGCTCGGCACCGGCTACAACCACATCGCGATCGCCGTCGACGACCTCGACCAGACGCTCGCCGGACTCGCGCAGTCTGGGATCGAGCCCGAGAAGCCGCCCTACCGCCCCGGCGGACGCACGACCGGCTCGCTGATCTGCTTCGTCCGGGACCCGGACGGCTACCGGATCGAGCTGATCGAGAGGCAGCCCGCATAGCCCGTCCAAGAAGCACGAAGCCCGCGCATCGCGCGGGCTTCGCTCGTAGCTCAGTGCCGATCGCGATCGGCTCCGGTCTGCCAAACCGATAGCGATGTTAGCGCGCCCCCGGCAGGATTCGAACCTGCGACCTCCGGTTTGGCAGTCCGGTGCTCTCTCCGCTGAGCTACGGGGGCGACGCGCGTTCGGTCTGCGCGATTCCGGAGGCACGTCGAGTCTCGTCGAGGGCGTGTGACAGCGGGCACGTCTACTGCGACAGCCCCGGCACAGAACGTGCACACACCGAATGCGACCCGGACGGGTATCGGATCGAGCCGATCGAGCGGGCGGCGGCTAGCCGACGGCGAGCGTCTCGACTCCGCGCTCGAGATCGAGCAGGAGGCGCTTGCGCTCGAGGCCGCCGCCGTAGCCGGTCAGCGAGCCGTCGGCGCCGATGACGCGGTGGCACGGCACGATGACGGCGACCGGGTTGCGGCCGTTGGCCAGGCCGACGGCACGAGCGGAGTCCGGCTGGCCGACGCGGCGGGCGATCTCGCCGTAGCTCGCCGTCTCTCCGTAGGGAATCTCCTGGAGCGCCTGCCAGACGCGCAGCTGGAACGGCTGGCCCTCGAGCGCGAGCGCGACGTCGAAGCTCGTGCGCTCGCCGGCGAAGTACTGCCCGAGCTGTGTCCGCGCTTCGGCGAACGGCTCCGTCGCCTCGGTCCAACCCGCGCGCGGAGCGATCGGCCGACGCCCCTCGCGCATGTACAGCCCGCGCAGAACCTCTCCGTCGCCGACCAGCAGCAGCTCGCCGATCGGACTGGTCATGGTCGTGTAGAGGGTCGGCGGGCTCATGCGGCGACGCGGTCGTCGACGCTCGCGGCAGCCGGCCGGCCGGTCGTCCGCGGAGCGGGGGCGAGTTGCGCCCACAGGTGCTGGAGAGCGTAGGAGCGGTAGGGACGCCAGCGCTCCGCGATCCGCTCCGCCGCGGCGGGACCGCCGTCCTGGCCGAGGCGCCGCAGGGCGTGCCGGACACCGAGGTCGGTGGCGAGGAAGGCGTCGGGATCGCGCAGGGCGCGCATCGCGACATAGGCCGCGGTCCACGGCCCGATGCCCGGCAGGGCGAGCAGGCGGCGACGCGCCTCGTCGCGGTCGACGCCGCCGTCGAGCGCCAGCTCTCCGTCGGCGAGGCTCGTCGTGAGGCCGTGGAGTGCGCGGCGACGAGCGGCCGGCAGCGGGAAGCTGTCGGCGTCGGCCGTCGCGAGCGCCGCCGCCGCCGGGAAGACGTGCGTGACGCCGCCGAGCGGGTGCGCGAGAGGGCGGCCGTGGGCGGCGACCAGCCGGCCGGCGAGCGTTGCCGCTCCGGCGAGCGAGACCTGCTGGCCGAGCACCGCGCGCACGGCGAGCTCGTGGCCGTCGACGTGGCCGGGCACGCGCCGGCCGGGCGCCACGGCGACCAGCGGGCCGAGCAGGGAATCGCCGCCGAGCGCCTCCACCACCGCCTGCGGGTCCGAGTCGAGGTCGAGCAGGGCGCGGCAGCGCTGCACGGCCGGTCCGAGGTCGCGTAGGTCGTCGAGCCAGAAGCGCGCCGCGACGTGACCGTCGGCCGGGCGCAGCTCGACCACCGCGTCGCCGTGCGGCAGCGCCAGGCTGCGCCGGTACGCGCCGTCCATGACCTGCTCGATGCCGTCGACCGCGCGCAGGCCGAGGAACGCGATCAGGTCGGCCGCGTCGAGCGGCGGGCGATACGGCAGCCGCAGCGCGATCGCCTCGTCGCCGTCGAGCGCTCTCGCGCGCTGCGCATCCGGGCGAGCGTCGCCAGCCGGGCGACCCGCACGCCGCGCGCTCGACCTTGCCGCCTCTGCGCCCGATCGGCGCCGGGCGCGGTGGCGCAGCTCGCGCGGGGTGGTCGCGAACACCTCGCGGACGGTCGCGTTGAACTGCCGCACGCTGCCAAAGCCCGCGGCGAATGCCACGTCGATGATCGCCACGTCGGTCGTCTCCAGCAGGACGCGCGCGGTCTGGGCGCGCTGCGCGCGTGCGAGCGCCAGCGGACCGGCGCCGACGACCCCGACGAGCTCGCGGTGGACATGGCGCTCGCTGTAGCCGAGCCGGCTGGCCAGGCCAGTGACGCCCTCGCGATCGATCGCACCGTCGGCGATCAGTCGCATCGCCCGACCGACCAGGTCGGCGCGGCGGTCCCACTCCGGCGACCCCGGCGTCGCGTCGGGACGGCAGCGCTTGCAGGCGCGGAAGCCCGCCAGCTGCGCCGCGGCGGCGCTGGCGAAGAAACGGACGTTCTCACGCTTCGGCGTTCGCGCCGGACAGCTCGGCCGGCAGTAGATGCCCGTCGAGGCGACACCGCAGAACACCCATCCGTCGAATCGCGCGTCCTGCGCCTCGATCGCCGCCCAGAGCCTGTCGGAGTCGAACACCACGGACGGACCTTCGCATAGCCCTCCCCTGGCATCTCGCGGGAATCGGACGGCGATGACCTGACACGATGGGCCGGTGACCTCCTCCGCCCCTCCCCAGGCCTTCGCCGACACCGCCCTCGACCGGCTGCGCACGCTGACCGGCGAGCCGGCCGCCGAGTTCCGCCGCGACCAGCTCGAGGCGATCCGCGACGTCGTCGTCGACCGAGCGCGGGTGCTCTGCGTGCAGCGGACGGGCTGGGGCAAGTCGGCCGTCTACTTCGTCGCGACGGCGCTGCTGCGCGAGGCGGGCGCCGGGCCGACGCTGATCGTCAGCCCGCTGCTGGCGCTGATGCGCAACCAGATCGCCGCCGCGGAGCGGCTCGGGCTGCGCGCCCACACGATCAACAGCACCAATCGCGACGAGTGGGAGGACGTGCGGGGGATGCTCGCGCAGGACAGCGTCGACCTGCTCCTGATCAGCCCGGAGCGGCTGAACAACCCCCGCTTCCGCGACGACATGCTGCCGCTGTTCGCCGCGTCGGTCGGCCTGCTCGTGATCGACGAGGCGCACTGCATCTCCGATTGGGGCCACGACTTCCGGCCCGACTACCGGCGCGTCGGGGACATGCTCGACTCGCTCGCGCCCGACGCGGCGGTGCTCGGCACGACGGCGACGGCCAACGACCGCGTGGTCGCCGACGTCGGCGAGCAGCTCGCCGACGCCGACGGCGAGCCGCTGCGCTCCTACCGCGGCCCGCTCGCGCGGACGAGCCTGCGGCTCGAGACGCTCGAGCTGCGCCAGCCCGCCGAGCGGCTCGCGTGGCTGGTCGAGAGCCTGCCGCGCCTCGACGGGTCCGGGATCGTCTACACGCTCACCAAGCGCGACGCCGAGCAGGTCGCGAGCTTCCTGACCGCGCAGGGCGTGGCGGCGCTCGCGTACAGCGGCGAGCAGGACACCGAGCGGCGAATCGCGACCGAGGAGCGGCTGCTGCGCAACGAGGTCAAGGCCGTCGTCGCGACCAGCGCGCTCGGTATGGGCTACGACAAGTCCGACCTGACCTTCGTCGTCCACTTCCAGGCGCCGGGCTCGGTCGTCTCGTACTACCAGCAGGTCGGCCGCGCCGGTCGCGGGGTCGACCACGCCGACGTCGTGCTGCTGCGCGGCGGTGAGGACCGCAAGATCCAGGACTTCTTCATCCAGCAGGCGTTTCCGCCATACGAGCGCGTCCGCGCGGTGCTCGACGAGCTGGAGGCGGCGGGCGGCGACGGGCGCACGACGCGGGAGCTGATGACCGTCGTCAACCTCGGCATGGGCAGGCTCGAGGCGATGCTGAAGATCCTCGACGTCGAGGGCGCCGTGCGGCGCGAGGGCCGCGGCTGGCAGGCGGTGCCGGACAGCGGCTGGGCCTACGACGCGGCCCGCTACGAGCAGGTGACGGCGCTGCGCCGCGCCGAGCAGGAGGCGATGGCCGCCTACGGCGCCGACGGCCGCTGCCTGATGCGCGTGCTGGCGGAGGAGCTCGACGACCCCGACCCCGCGGATTGCGGGCGCTGCTCGATCTGCACCGCGCCGCGCTTCGCCGCGCCACCCGATCCCCGCCTCGTCGAGCTGGCGCAGCGGCATCTGCGCTCGCGGCCGATCGAGCTCGAGGTCAAGAAGATGGCGCCCGACCCGGCCACCGGAGCGATGCGCAAGATCGCCGAGGACGCTCGCACCGAGCCCGGCTGGGCGCTCGCCCGCGTCGGCGACGGCGGCTGGTGGCCCGCGGTCGAGCGCGGCTTCGCCGCCGGGCGCCTCGACGACGAGATCGCCGTCGCGCTCGCCGACATCGCCCGCGGCGGCGGCGTCCGGGCCGGCTGGGTGACGACGATCCCCTCGGCGCGACTGCCGGCGGGGGTGCTCGACGAGCTCGCCGAGCGGGTCGCCGCGGAGCTTGGCGTTCCGCACCTCTCGCTCGTCGAGCGCAGCGAGGCGCGGCCGCCTCAGCGCGACATGGCCAACGCCGTCCAGCAGGCGGCGAACGTGCGCGGCGCGTTCAGGATCGCCGGCACGCCCCCGCCCGGCGTCGGCCTGCTGATCGACGACCGCCGCCTGTCCGGCTGGACGATGGCGATGGTCGGCGGCCAGCTGCGCAGGTCCGGGGCGGCCGTAGTCGTCCCGCTGGCGCTCGCGACCCTCAACTAGCGCCGCCGATGGGTCGTCGGGGCCTCAGCCCCGACGACCCTTCGCTCGCGACCTACTGCGCCGCCACCGCCGACTCCTCGCCGACGACCGGCAGCGCGCCGGAGAACAGCGCCCGGTGGACGGCCGCCGCCAGGATGCCGCCGGCCAGCGGCGCGACCACGAACAGCCACAGCTGCTCGATCGCCCAGTCGCCGACGAACAGCGCCGGGCCGATGCTGCGCGCGGGGTTGACCGACGTGTTGTCGACCGGGATCCCGACCAGGTGGATCAGCACCAGCACGAGCCCGATCGGGATCCCGGCGAACGCGACGCTCGCGATCCGGTCGGTCGCCGCGAGCACGGTGAACACGAGGAACGCGGTCAGCAGCACCTCGACAGCGAACACCGCGCCCCACGGATAGCCGTCCGGAGAATGCGCGCCGTAGCCGTTGGCGCCCAGCCCCTCGACGCCGGCGTCATAGCCGGCCTTGCGCGCCGAGACGATCGCCAGCAGCAGCCCGGCCGCGGCGATCGCGCCGAGGATCTGGGCGACCCAGTAGCGCACCGCCTCGGCGCGGTCGATCCGTCCGGACACCAGCAATCCGACCGTCACCGCTGGATTGATGTGACAGCCCGACACCGGACCGATCGCGTAGGCCATCGCCAGCAGCGACAGGCCGAAGGCGAACGCTATGCCCAGGAACCCGATCTGCTCGCCGGCGATCACCGCCGCTCCAACGCCTCCGAAGACCAATACGAACGTCCCGAGGAACTCCGCTCCAGCCCGCCTCACAGACATCGACTCTCCCATCACGAGATGTACACGACGCGCGTGAGCATCGCATGTGCGTCGGAGAGCGCCGAGGAGTCAGGTGGCGTTTACGTCTGAGAACGTAAAAGCCCCCGACCGCAATTGGAGGGAGCGGCCGGGGGCGCTGATCCCTAGGGATCGACGTAAGTATTGCACACGTTTGGGTTGCTTGCACCACTTCTTCCAGACGACCTCTGCACGAAGCCGCAAACACCGAGGAAATGGCGCTGTCTGAGGGCCACCTGGCGGGTGAGCGCGGCTAGTCGTCGCGCGGCGGGGGCCGGAAGACGATCCGCTTGACGTCGCCGACCGACCCCGGCCCGAGCCGCAACGCGGTGTTGAATCCCTCGCCGCCGAGCGCGCCGGAGTCGAGCGCGGTGCGCAGCTTGTTGAGCGCCGGCCGGTCCTCGTCGGCGATCTCGTCGCGCGCCGGCTCGATCAGGATCGCGTGACACGGCCGTTTCTGCGCCGCCGCCGGGCGAACCAACCGCTCGCGCGCGGTCGGCCCGATGTCGTCGGTGACCACCACGACGCTCTCGCGCGCCTCGATCCGCTTCAGCGCGGCGGCTTCGAGCAGCTCGGCGGCACGCGCGTCGACCTCGTCCTCGTCGACTCGACCGGCGAGCAGGCCGCGCACCTTGGCCGGGGACAGCAGCGCGCCGCGCTCCTCGATCAACCGCTCGGCGAAGCGCTCGCCGTCCGCGCGTGCGGGCGCGACGATCAGCACCAGGCTGCCGGGCGAGTAGCGCAGCAGCTCGGCCGGGCGCAGGACACGGCAGCGCACCGAGAGGTCGGCTGGTCGCGGCGGCGCCCCATCGCGGCGAGGACGGTCCGAGGACCAGCCCCCACGCTCGTCCTGATCGATCTTGACGCTGCGTCCGCTGGGAGGAGTGGGCATGTCCACATCCTGACTGATGTGGGGAACGGGGCCCTACGCGCCGCGGGTTGCGCTCACCGCACGCGGATTCGCATCCGCTGCGTATGCACCGTGCAGACGATGCGGTATAGGCCGCGACGGCGCAGCGTTCGAGCGAAGGCCCCACGCGACTGGGTCCGTGAGGCGAAGCGCCTCGGCCCGGAGGTCACCGTCACGTTGTGGAGGTTGCTCCCGCGCCAGACCCAACGCACGCGCGTGCCCGAGCCCACCGACAGCCGTCGGGGGCTGAAGAAGTCGTCGCCGACCGTGACGCCGACGGTTCGCGCCGCGCCCGCGGTGCGCTCGTCCACGCGATCGCCGGCGACCGCCACCCCGCCCGCGGCAACCGGCGCCGCCAGCACGAGTGCGGCGATTCCAAGTCGTGTCCTCACTGCTCCTCCCTTGCTCGTCGTGGGCCGCGGCCGAGCGCCATGGCCGCCTGACCCTTCTACGGATCTCGCGCCGGCTCCGTTCAACGGGAACGCAACGGCATATGGACGAGCGTCCGGCCCGAGGGCGTGACGACGTCGAAGGCCGAGAGGCGCCGGGCGGGGATCGTGACCACGCCGGGCACGGTCGCAGTGCCGGAGTAGGTGGCGCGCCAGCGTGCCGCCACCTCGCTGCGTCCGCCCGACGTGCGCGCCACGAGCCAGCAGCGCTGCCCCGGTCGCACGCCCGCGAGCCGCAGCGTGACGCGAGCGCGCCCATCGCGCTCGGTGAGCGCGAGCGCGGCGCGGACGTCGCTGCGGGGACTCCAGGCGGAGGCGGTCAGTCGCAGCGGAGCGGGCGCCGAGTCGTCCTCCGAGCCGTCGGCGACCAGCAGCCCCGCGATGCCGGCGACTCCGACCGCCATCGCCATGACCGTCGCGATCGCCAGCCGACGGCGGCGCGACCGCCTGCGGGCTCCCGCGACGGCCGCCAACGCGCCGTCGATCGGCCCAGCCGGAGGCTCGGCGCGCTCGGATGGGGCCGCGGCGTCGATCGCCGTCGCCTCCTCCACCGTCACGCGCGACAGCAGGCCGGGCAGCGGCGTCAGCCGGTCGAGCTCGGCGTGGCAGGTCGCGCAGCCGGCGATGTGCGCCTCGAGCGCGGCCCGCTCGTCGCGGTCGAGCGCGCCGAGCACGTAGGCGCCCAGGGCGATCGTGTGCGCGCAGGTCACGGCGCCGTCACCTCCCGCTCCTCGAGCGCGACGCGCAGCGCCCGCAGCGCGTAGAAGGTGCGCGACTGCACGGTGCCGCGCGGCACGCCGAGCACGGCGGCCGCCTCGGCGACCGAGCGCCCGCGGTAGTAGACCTCGACGATCACCCTGCGGTGGTCGGGGCTGAGCGACCGCAGCGTGTCGGCCACCTGCCAGGACAGCAGCGCGGAGTCGAGCTCGTCCGGCGCGGGCACCGACTCGATCGCCTCCGAGGGAGCGTCGCCGACGCGTGCACGGCGGGCCCGCGCGCGGTCGACGACGATGTTGCGCGCGACCGTGAACAGCCACGGGCGAGCGCTGGGGCTGGTCAGGCGGTCGGCGTTGCGCCAGGCGCGCAGCAAGGTCTCCTGAACCACGTCCTCGGCCTGCTGACGGTCGCCGTCGAGCAGGCGCTCGGCGTAGCCGAGCAGCGCCTGCCCGTGCTCTGCGTAGAGCGCGCGCAGCAGTTCCTCGTCGGTTGCCGGCATCTGCCCCATCCCTTCGGTACTACGCAAGTCGGCGCGGCCATGTTCACCGTCTCGACGACCTCTGCGGATCGTCGCGACCCGTTCGCCGGCGGGACGCCGCGGCGCTCAGCCGGGTGCGCGCGCCGTGACGATCCAGGTCGAGACGGGCGCCTGCACGCCGTCGCCGTCGTCGTACTCGCCGAGCACGTCGCGGATCGCCGCGGTGATCTCGGGGCGCAGCCGCTCGGCGTCGTCGCCGGCGAGGCGGATCACCTCGGCCGCCGGGCCCAGCGCCATGACGTACGCGGTCGCCTCGTCGAGATCGCGGCCCAGCAGCATCGGAGCGTCCGAGCGCTCGAGCGTCACGTCCTCGAACCCCGCGTTGAGCAGGATGTCGCTCGTCGTGTCGGCGTTCGCCATCGAGAACGGCCCCGGCCCGCAGGTCGGCTCGTCGGAGTCCTCGTCCTCGGTCACCCACTGCTCGACGGCCACCTCGGCGCGCTGCAGCCACGGGTTGTCGAGCTTGCGCCGCCAGACGACCATGCACAGCCGCCCGGCCGGCGTCAGCGCCTCGCGCACGTTGCGCAGCGCGGCGACCGGGTTGGCGAAGAACATCGTGCCGCAGCGTGAGAAGGCATAGTCGAACCGCTCGTCGAACGACTTCGCCTGGACGTCCGCGACCTCGAAGCGCACATCCTCGACCCCGGCCTCCACGGTCTCGCCACGCGCCGCCTCGATGAAGCGCGCCGCGGCGTCGACGCCGAGCGCCGTTCCGCTGGGACCGACCAAGCCGCGGAGCTGGCGCGTGGTGTCGCCGAAGCCGCAGCCGATGTCGAGCGCCCGATCGCCCTCGCGCGGCGGATGGCGAGTCAGCGCCCGGTCGCTGTGGATCGCGAGCCCCGGCAGGAACACATGGCGAAACTGCGCGAAGCGATCGAACAGGACTCCGTCCCAAGCCTCGATCGCCTCGTCGTTCGCGCTGATCGCCATTGCAGCCTCCGAGATTACGGTACTCCAGCGCGGCCGGCGGAGCAAGCCCGCCGAGCGCTCCGAGACCACTAGGTTGCAGGTCATGACCAGGGTCCTCTACACGGCTCGGGCGACTGTCAGCGGAGGTCGGATCGCCGGCCACGGCCGGACCAGCGACGGGGCGCTCGCGGTCGAGCTGGGTCTGCCGCCTGAGCTGGGCGGGGAGGCCGGCGGTGGCAAGACCAATCCGGAGCAGCTGCTCGCCATCGGCTACGCCGCCTGCTTCGAGAGCGCGCTCACCTTGGTCGCGCGGCGCCAGAGGACCGACGTCGGCGACCCGTCGGTCGAGAGCCGCGTCCACCTGCAGCCCATCGAGAAGCGCGGCTTCGAGCTCTCGGTCGAGCTCGACGTCACCCTCCCCGCGATCGACGACGCCGAGCAGGCGGCGCAGATCGTCGCCGCCGCCCACCGCGTCTGCCCATACTCGAACGCGACGCGCGGCAACATCGAGGTGAAGCTGACCGCCAACGGTCAGCCGGTGGGCTGAGCCGTGCGAGCGGTGGTCCAGCGGGTGGCGGAGGCCTCGGTGACCGTCGACGGCGAGGTGGTCGCACGGATCGGGCGCGGTCTGCTCGTCTTGCTGGGGGTGCACCGCGACGACGCCGGCGAGCAGGCGGACCGGATCGCGGAGAAGCTGCTGGCGCTGCGGGTCTTCGAGGACGAGGCCGGGCGGATGAACCGGTCGGTCCTCGACAGCGGCGGCGAGATCCTCTGCGTCAGCCAGTTCACGCTGTACGGCGACACCCGCAGGGGAGCTCGCCCGAGCTTCGGCCAGGCGGCGTCGGGCGAGGTTGCCGAGCCGCTGTTCGAGCGGGTGCGAGCCAAGCTGGGAGCGCGGGGCGGCGTCTTCGGCGCCCATATGGCCGTCGCGCTGGTCAACGACGGGCCGGTTACGCTCGTAGTCGACGTCTAGCGAGTGGAGGAGGCCATGGACGCGGCAGACAACTTCAAGCAGGTGCAGCGCACGATGTGGTCAGCGGGTGACTTCCCGACGATGGCGACGACGATCCAGGAGGCGTCGGACGTCGTGATCGACCGGCTCGGCATCGAGCCTGGGCAGGACGTGCTCGACGTCGCGACCGGCAGCGGCAACGCCGCGATTCCCGCCGCCGAGCGCGGTGGACGCGTCGTGGGACTGGACCAGGTTCCGCAGCTGCTCGACGCCGCGCGTGCCCGCGCCGGCGAGGCCGGCGTCGAGATCGACTGGGTCGAGGGCGACGCCGAGGCGCTGCCGTTCGACGCCCGCTCGTTCGACCGCCTGAGCTCGGTGTTCGGCGTCATGTTCGCGCCCCGCCACCAGCAGGCTGCCGACGAGCTGGTCCGGGTCACCCGTCCCGGAGGGCGGATCGCCGTCGCCGCGTGGACCGCCGAGGGACTGAACGGCCAGATGTTCAGGACGATCGGCGCCCACCTGCCGCCCCCGCCGTCGGAGCTCAAGCCGCCGGTCCTCTGGGGCAGCGAGGAGTACGTCGGCGGTCTCTTCTCCGACCCGCGCCTGACCGTGAGCTTCGAGCGGCACACGATCCCCGTGGCATGGGAGTCCGTCGACGGCTGGCTCGACCACTGCGAGGTCAACCTCGGCCCGACCGTGCTGGCCAAGGCTGCGCTCGAGCCGCAGGGCAGGTGGGACTCGGCTCGCGCCGATCTGGTCACGCTCTACGAGAGCCACAACCAGGCGACCGACGGGAGCCTCGACGCCAGCGCCGAGTACCTCGTGAGCGCGATCGACGTCGCCGCCGCCGACTGACCGCGATCAGCCGCGCGCGATCAGCTTCTTGTAGGTCATCCGGTGTGGATGGTCCGCGGCCTCGCCGAGCCGCTCGCGGCGCCAGGTCTCGTACGCCTCGAAGTTGCCCTCGAACCAGGTGACCTTGGAGTCGCCCTCGAAGGCGAGCACGTGGGTGGCGACGCGATCGAGGAACCAGCGATCGTGCGAGACGACGACCGCGCAGCCGGGGAAGGCGAGCAGCGCCTCCTCGAGCGCGCGCAGCGTGTCGACGTCTAGGTCGTTCGAGGGCTCGTCGAGCAGCAGCAGGTTGCCGGCGGTGCGCAGCAGCTTCGCCATGTGCAGGCGGTTGCGCTCGCCGCCGGAGAGCGAGCCGACCTTCTTCTGCTGGTCGGAGCCCTTGAAGTTGAACGACGAGACGTAGCGGCGCGAGTTGACCGAGCGGTCGCCGATCGTCAGCTGGTCGTCGCCGCCCGATACCTCCTCCCAGACGCTCTTGTCGCCGTCGAGCGCGTCGCGCGACTGGTCGACGTAGGACAGCTCGACGGTCTCCCCCAGCCTCAGCGTTCCGGAGTCGGGCTGCTCGTCGCCCGTGATCATCCGCAGCAGCGTCGTCTTGCCGGCGCCGTTGCCGCCGATGACCCCGACGATCCCCGCGGGCGGCAGCTTGAACGAGAGGTCGTCGATCAGCAGGCGGTCGCCGTAGGCCTTGCTGAGGTGCTCGGCCTCGACGACGACGCCGCCGAGCCGCTGACCGGCCGGGATGTGAATCTCGACGTTGTCCAGCTTGACGTTGCGCTCCTGCGCGAGCAGCGCGTCGTAGCGCGCGAGGCGCGCCTTGTTCTTGGTCAGCCGCGAGGAGGCGTTCATGCGCACCCACTCGAGCTCGGAGGCGAGCGTGCGCTGGCGCGCGGACTCCTCCTTCTCCTCCTGCTGGAGGCGAGCCTGCTTCTGCTCCAGCCACGAGGAGTAGTTGCCCTCGAACGGCAGCGCGCGGCCGCGGTCGAGCTCGAGGATCCAGCCGGCGACGTTGTCGAGGAAGTAGCGGTCGTGGGTGACCGCGACGATCGCGCCCGGGTAGTCGGCGAGGTGGCGCTCGAGCCAGGCGACCGACTCGGCGTCGAGGTGGTTGGTCGGCTCGTCGAGCAGCAGCAGGTCGGGCCGGCCGAGCAGCAGCCGGCAGAGCGCGACGCGGCGGCGCTCGCCGCCGGAGAGCCTGGTCACGTCCGCGTCGCCCGGCGGCAGCCGCAGAGCGTCCATCGCGGTGTCGAGCAGCGTGTCGAGGCTCCAGGCGTCGGCGGCGTCGATCTCGCGCTGCAGCCGCGCGAACTCGTCGGCGGTCTCGTCGGAGTAGCTCGCCGCCAGCTCGTTGAAGCGGTCGAGCAGGTCGCGCAGCGGTCGCACGCCGTCCTCGACGTTCCCGCGCACGTCCTTGTCCGGATCCAGCGCCGGCTCCTGCTCGAGCAGCCCGACCGTCGCGCCCTCCGCCAGCTGCGCGTCGCCGCGGAACTCCGTGTCCACCCCGGCCATGATCCGCAGCAGCGTCGACTTGCCCGCCCCGTTCGGTCCCAGGACGCCGATCTTCGCACCGCGCAGGTACGCGAGCGTGACGTCCTTGAGGACCTCCTTGTCGGGCGGGTGGACCTTCGTCAGCTCCCGCATCGTGTAGATGAACTCGGCCATCGCAACCGACGAAGCTAGCGGAGGCGCCGGGGAACGACCTCGTAGGCGGCCTAGGGCGAACGGCTCGGAGGATTGGAGGCCCGAGATCGGCGTCGCCGTTCCCGGCGACGCCGATCGGTGACCCCGGTCAAGCGGTGCGGGTCGTGGCGGCGCGATCCGCGTAGCGGCGCGGGTCGGACGCGAGGCCGGCGAGGATGCCGGCGACCGAGATGGCGACGTGCAGCCAGTTGTCGGCCGTGTTGACAGGGAGCAGGCCGAGCACGTCGTTGCCGTCGATGAAGCCCCAGATCGTGACCGCGAGGTAAACAGTGCCGAAGCCGAGCGCGTACAGCCGCGCGCCGGCTGCCGACCCCATCAGGGCGAGGCCCAGCAATCCGGAGGCGATGTGGACGAGGTTGTGCCACCCGTTGACCTCGAAGACGATCAGGTCGTCGCCCTGGACGTTGGAGCCGAGATCGCCGAACGACGAGTCGGCGAAGAAGCCGGCGATGCCGGCCACCAGCAGCGTGACTCCAAAGACCAGCGCGTAGACCTGCGCGGGGGTCCTTCCATGATCGTCAGCCATCGGTCGCTCCTCTGCTCGGTTCTCGCCTTGCGCGACCGCACTACCCGTCCGCGGCCGGATGAAACGCCTTGGGCGCCTTGCGGCGCCGGGCGCTACATGTCCTCGAGCACGGCAAGGATGTTGCCGGCGGGATCCCTGAACCACGCGATGTCGGGACCCTGACCGCGAGCGATTCCCTTGTCGTCCTGGTCGAAGCCGTCGTAGCGCTCGAGCTCGACGCCACGGTCGACCAGCTCGTCGACCGCGCGCTCGACGTCGTCGACCGCGAAGTTGAGGATCGTGTAGGTCGCCGGGACGAAGTCGGGCTTCTCGTAGACCAGCGTGTCCCGATCTCCCGCCAGATGCAGCGTCAGCAGCGGCATCTCCTCCATCCGCGACGTCCTCACCCCCAGCGTCTCGCCGTAGAACCGCTCCGCCTCGTCGAGGTCGCCCACCGCGAACCCGCTGAACGCCTTCGTGTCGCCGAACATCGCTGCTCCTCTCGTCGCCTGAACTGCCTCTACCCGCTTCGAGACAGAATGACCGGGCCCGGCGGCGGCTGGCAAGCGCGACGACCATGCGGCGGTCGCTCGGCAGAATGTCGGGCGTGACCGGCGAACCGCTCGACGTCAGGATCTCGGGCAGCGGCGTGTCGCTGCTGCTCGTGCATGGCGGGGTCAACCGCGACGCGACGTGGCGAGCGCAGGCGCCGCTGGCGGAGCGATGGCGACTGGTCGAGCCGGCGCGCCGCGGCTATCCGCCGAGCCCGGCGACCGAGCGACAGGACTGGGAGGTCGACGCGCGCGACGTCGGGGATCTGCTGGCGGGCCAGCGAGCGCACTGCATCGGGTTCTCCTATGGCGGAGTCGGCCTCGCCGTCGCGGCCGCCACCGACCCGACGCGCCTGCTGTCGCTGACGCTGATCGAGCCGCCGCTGTTCGCGGTCGCCGCCGACCGGCCCGCGGTGCGCGAGTTCATGGAGCTGGCGCAGGACTACACCGGCGAGGATCCGGCGGCGCGCGAGCGCGCCCGCGAGGCGTTCGAGGCGGTGGCGCGGATTCGCTTCCCGGACGACCCGGAGCAGGAGCACGCGTTCGCCGAGGCGCGGCGCCTCGCACCGGGGCTTCGCCTGCCCGGCGAGGCGCGCCCCGACCTCGCGGCGATCGCCTCCGCCGGGGTTCCGTCGCTCGTCGTCTCCGGCGACCACCACCCCGCCATCGACGCCGTCTGCGATGCGCTGGCAGCCGAGCTGGGCGCGGAGCGGGTGCGGTTGCCCGGCCGCGGTCACGCCGTCCAGCACGTCCCGGGCTTCAACGACCGCCTCGAGCGGTTCCTGCTCGAGGCGGCTGAGCGAAACCGCTGAAGGGAGCGGCGGCCGGCCCGAGGCGGGCCGGCCGCCGCCGGCCCTCAGACGGGATTTGCGACCGGGACGCCCCGCTCCTCCTCGGCGTCCGGCGACGAGATGAGGATCGCGCCCTCGCCGGTGACGTAGGCCTCCTCGCCGTGCTGGACGATGTCCATGCCGAGCGCCTCCTCATGCTCGCTGGCGCGCAGCGGCATCACGGCGCCGATCAGCTTCAGCAGCAAGAAGGTGGCGATGAAGGCATAGGCCGGGACCGCCCCCGCGGCGATCGCCTGCCAGAGGAACTGGTCGGCGTTGCCGTAGGCGAGGCCGTCGGAGACGCCGTTCCACGACGCCTGGGCGACGACGCCGAGCAGCAGGAAGCCGGTGAAGCCGGCGATGCCGTGGGCGGCGAGCACGTCGAGCGTCTCGTCGACGCGAGTGCGCGGGCGCCAGACGATC
>Ga0190265_10001299_pt1 | contig 16305 bp, 13 predicted proteins | sample Popmic124T_FD_133135 | JGI IMG/M metagenome (GOLD analysis project Ga0190265, IMG submission 133135) | Populus adjacent soil microbial communities from riparian zone of Indian Creek, Utah, USA - 124 T | ecosystem: Environmental > Terrestrial > Soil > Riparian zone | place: USA: Utah | collected...
CGGCGACCGTGAAGGTCGAGCCGGGGCCGATGTACTTCGAAGTCAAGATTTCCGCGGTCCGCGACTCACAACGCCGATTCGTCGGCTGGCTGGTGATCATCCACGACGTCACGAATCGCCGCCGCAGTGAAGCGGATCGTTATGCGTTCGAGCGCCGCGTCCAGGAACAGCAGAAGAGCGAGAGCCTGATGGTGCTGGCCGGCGGCCTGGCGCACGACTTCAACAACCTGCTGACCGGCATTCTCGGCAACGCGGATCTGCTCGCGATCATGTCGCCGCCGGATTCCGATCAGCGTCGCGCCGCCGAGGCGATCGTGATCGGCGCGCAACGCGCCGCCGACCTCGTGTCGAAGATGCTCGCCTATTCCGGCGGCGGGCGCGTGGTGGCCGAACAGGTCGATCTCGACGCGCTGGTGAAGGAAATGGTGGAACTGCTGGCGGCGTCGGTGGCGCGGCACTGCACGCTGACCTACAACAGCCCGGGCTCTCTGCCGCTGGTCGAGACCGACCCCACGCAAATCCGGCAGGTGGTCCTCAATCTGATCGTCAACGCCGCCGAGGCGGTGGACGACGATCGCGGGGTGATCACCGTCGAGACGGGCCGCGAGACGCTCCACAAGGAGATGCTGAAGCAGATGACCTTCGGCGATCAGCTGCAGCCGGGAGACTACGTCTTCATTGATGTGGTGGACAACGGCGTGGGCATGAGCGAAGCCACGCTGGCGCGCATTTTCGACCCGTTCTACTCGACCAAGGACACCGGCCGCGGCCTCGGCATGGCCGCCGTGCGCGGCATCGTGCGCAGCCACCGCGCGGCGCTGCGGGTGACGTCGAAAGAAGGTCAGGGCACGCGGTTCCGCGTCTGGTTTCCGCTCGGCTTGTCGATCCACTCGACGAGCGCCGCCAGCGACGCGACGCGCGGGCAGTCGACGCCCTCGTAAAGCCCCGCCATATCGAACAGCACGCCTTCGCGCAGGCCGGCTTTGCGCGCGCCGACGACGTCGACGTGATAGAGGTCGCCGACGTGGACCGTGCGCGACGGCTCGGCGCGTGATTGCTCGAGCGCCAGCTCGAACAGGCGCGGATCCGGTTTCTCGACGCCCCATTCGTGCGAATCGAGCACGTGATCGAACCACTTCGTGAGATCGACGCGGTCGAACAGGTGTTTGAGCCGGCCGTTCGCGTTCGAGACCACCACCAGCTTCAGGCCGCGTTCGCGGAGTGCCGCAAGCGCCGGCGCCACGTCAGTTTCGACGTGCTCCCACAGGTTGTCGTGACGATGGTATTCACGCAGCTCGACGAGCGCGGCGTCGGTGGCGGCGCTCTGCGGCACGCCGGCGTGATGCAGCACCAGGTTGAAGTACAGCCAGCCGCGCGCGCGATCGTCGGTGGACCCGACGACCGACGCCTTGTCGATATCGTACGTGGCCCTCTGTTCGGCGGCGGCGAGCGCCGCGGCGGTGGCGACCGCGCCGTGGCGCACGAGCGCATCGGCCACGCGCGTCCACGACGGGTGGCACAGCACACCGCCGGCATCGAGAAATACGGTTTCAATGGACATGACGCATGACATCGCCTTTGAGCGACGACAAGTCGAGGGGGGGCTGCTCGTCCGGCCGCGGTAGCCAGTGATGATACTCGACCAGCGGCCGATCGTCGGTGAGGATCGCGCCGTCGCCGACAAAAGCGCGCATCTCGGCGGGACCTGCCGTGTACCAACTGCGCAGGACGTCCCAGCTGTTCAGCCCCACGGCGTCCAACGCGTCGCGTATCTGCGAATTTTCGCGCAGACGATCGAGCGCGGCGGGATTGACCGTCAACGGCCGGCGGGTGCCGACCATGAAATTCGCGTCGTACCACAGCGTGGCGTCGGGAAACACCTCGAGGAACGTCCGCATGATCAGCGTGTACTCGACGCGCGGCCGGTGGCCAATCCACTGCAGGACCACGCCATCGTCCTTCAGCGCGTTTCGCACCAGCGTGAAGTATTCGCGTGAATACACGTGGCCGGCGCCGGCGTGACCTGGCTGAATGATGTCCGCGGTGATGACGTCGAACCGTCGATCGGTCAGCGCCAGGAAGTTTCGGCCATCGTCGATGCGCACCGTGACGTTCGGTTGTGCGAGCAGGTCGTAGTTGACGTGCTTGAAAAACGACGCGGCCTGGCGGACACCCTCGGCCAACTCGACCACATCGACGCGCGCGTCCGGGTACTGGCTGACGGCGCCCGGCGTGGCGCCGCCACCCATGCCGACCACGAGCACGTCTTTCGGATTGCCGTGCAACACCATCGGCAGGTGGCCGATGGCGCGGTGCAACAGCACCATGGCCGGTTGATCGTTGGCCTGGTGAAGGCCGTCGAGATACAGCACGTGCTGAAACTGCGAGGCGCGGACGCTGACCGCAGTCTGCGGACCTTCGTGGCGCCAGAACTCCAGCAGTTGATCGCCGTAGCGGCGATCGATCGCCACCTTGAAGGGATCCGGCAATTCGCGCGCACCGACAATAAAGATGCCGAGGATGGCCGCCGAGCCGATCCACCTCGCCGTCGTCGCTCGAGAAACCGCCAGCCACAGACCAGATGCGACGAACATAGCGGCGAGCGCAATCAGGGCGTTCACGCTGCCGATGCGCGGCAGCAACAGAAACCCCGCTCCCAGTGAGCCGGCGATGGCGCCGGCGACGTTGAACGAATACATCACGCCGACGCGACGCGCGACATCTTCCTCACGATCGGCGTCCGACCGGCGGCCCGCAATGCCCAGGGCGAGTGGAAACCCGATGCCCATGAAGACCGACGGCGGCAGGATGGCGATCACCACCGCCTGCCACAGGCCCATCGTTTTCCAGCCGTGTTCGACCGTCCACAACAGGAAGGTCATGCTGCCGACCGCCGCGACGCCGGTGAGCGCCTGCACGATGCCGAGCGCCGCGACGTGATCGCGCGGCTTCTTGAGAAGCCAGGCGGCGATGAGTCCGCCGGCCGCGATGCCGCCAAGAACGGTGGCCAGCATGGCCGTGAATGCCTGCGTCGTCGCGATGACGAACTGCAGCATCAGCCGAAACCAGACAATCTCGAGTCCGAGTGACGCAAAGCCGGAGACGATGACCACGATCAACAACGGCGTCAATTGCCGATCGTCGATTGATGATTGATGATCAATTGCCGACGGTCGATCGCCGATCGCCGATTCGATTGGGCGATTCTGCGATCGACTCAACCACACGCTGACGATGCCAACCCCGACGTTGAGGCTCGCTGCCAGCAGGAACGACCGTTGAATGCCGATCGCGGGAATCAGGATCATGCCGCTCAGCAACGTGCCGGTCATCGCGCCGAGCGTGTTGACGGCGTACAGCAGGCTGATGCCCGTGCTGTTGGGCGTTCCTGGCGCCGACACGGCGGCGCTCAGCAACGGCAACGTGATGCCCATCATCGCGGTGGGAATGGCGAGGATCGCGAAGGAGCTCACCAGCCGCGCGGCCGTCAACACCCCGAGCGAGTCTGGTGAGGCCTGGTGCAGCGCCGCGTAGAGGAATGACGCGGCGTCGAGGAGCAGCGGCGAGATGAACCCGGTGACGCCGACCAGGATCTCCGCGGCGCCGAAAGCGGCCAGCGGTGAGATCCCCCGCCGCAGCACGCGGCTCGACAGCACGCTGCCAATCGCCAGTCCGGCCATGAAGGCGGCGAGCACGGTGCTGGCCGCATAGACGGTGACGCCAAAAATCAGTGACAGGCGGCGCAACCAGAGGACCTGGTAGATGAGACCCGCGATGCCGGATAGGTAAAACAGCGCAAACACCGCCCTGCGGCTCATCATCGAACTGATCATATAATTCCCGTGACTCGCATGAACGCGAAACGCAACACCTCGCATCTCTCGGCGATCTTCGGGCCGCTCGAGATCCGCGTGCTCGAAGCGTTGTGGGCCCGCGGCTCGGCGGCGGCGGTCCGCGATCTGCTGCCGCAGTTTCCGGGCGTCGCATACACGACGCTGATGACCACGCTCGATCGGCTGTTCCGTAAGGGCACGTTGTCGAGGTTCAAGGACGGCCGCGCGTTTTTCTACCAGCCGGTAGCCAGCCACGACGAATTGATGTCGCAGCTCGCGGGCTCCGCGCTCTCGACGCTGCTCCCCGGCGACAACGCCGCGATGCGGCCGATCATGTCGATGTTTGTCGATACGGTTGGACAGCGCGACAAGGCGTTGCTCGACGAGCTCGAAAAGCTGGTCCGCGCGCGGCGGGAAGCGCTGGAAGGCAAGGCGCCGCGGTGAGCCGCCCCGTGCTAATGGCCACGGTCGCCCTCGCGAGCTACGCCGCGCTCAACCTCGCGCTCTCCTTCGTGGTTGCCGCCGTGTGGCGCTGGCGCGCCGCCAAGCAGGTCGGCATCCTGCCCGCCGCCCGCGCGCGCCAGCTCGTGTGGCTGCGCGCCATCCCGAGCCTGGGTGCCGCGGCCATCATCGCGCTCGTGATTGCGCCGGCGTTCGCGATCTTCGAGCCGGATCATGAATCGGAAATGGCCGGGCCGCTCGTGCTCGTGCTCGCCGCTGCCGCACTGCTTCAGATCGGCGCGTCGGTGGTGATGGCGCTGGCGACCCTGGTCCGCACCCGCGCCGCCGCCCGCGCGTGGTTGCGGTCGGCCAGGCCGCTCAACGTCGATCCGCCGGCGGGCGTGCCCGCCTACACCATTGAGTCGCTGGCGCCGATCGTGGCGCTCGTCGGCATCTTCACTCCGAAGCTGATCGCCGCCCGCACCGTGATTGACTCCTGCACCACGGGCGAGCTGACCGCCATCGTCGCGCACGAGCGCGGGCATCTGCATGCGCGCGACAACCTCAAGCGATGGCTGATCGCGTGCGCGCCCGACGCGCTGCGGTGGCTGCCGTGGCATGGCGAGCTTGCGGCCGCGTGGCACGACGCCGCCGAAGACGCCGCCGACGATGCGGCGACGCGCGGCGACGAACATGCGCGCGTCGATCTGGCGGCGCTGCTGGTCAAGATCGCGCGACTCACCGCGGAGCCGGCGTGGACCACCGCCGCCGTGAGCCCCTTTGTGGAAGAGGACGGTCTCGATCGTCGCGTTCGGCGGTTGCTCGCCTCCGGCGAGCGCCTCTCGAACCCCTCACGGTGGTGGCCCATCGCCGCCACTGCACTCTTCTGTGCAACGCTCGCCGGCGTCAGCAGCCCCGCGGCCTTCGAGCGGGTCTACCAGGTCGTCGAATCCGTCATCAGGTTCGGCCGCTAGCGCCGCAACTGGGCGGGTCCGCCCTACGCTTCATCGAATTCGCCGATCGGGAATCGCGCGCGCGTGTGAGAGTGCCACCATGCAGACGTCGCGATGGTGGCCGCAGGTGATTGTTCTTGGCGTCAGTGCCGTCTTGATGGCCCAGCCCTCTCCGCCGCGCGGGACGGCGAACGCTGTCGAAATCCTGCGCCTCGCACTCGACGCCGCCGGCGGCAGGCGCACCATTGCCGATCTGTCGACGATCAGGTTCCGCGACGTCAGCGAGGGTTCGACGCACGACCAGTCCCCCACGTCCGAGCCGCCGTTTACGATCACCCGGGTGGACGACTTGGTGGTGGTCGATCCATTCGGCGAGCGTGTGTTCCGCCACGAGCGCGGGGCGACCTACGAGCAGACGTTTCAGGTCGACGGGCACGAGGGCTGGCTCTCTAATCCGACGCGGCCCGTCGCGCGTCTTGCTGCGGGCGCGGCCGTCGATGCGCAGCGGCGAGTGGCGCGCCGCCTGCCGGCGTTGCTGCTGCTCGAAGTGAGTGGACGCGCCGAGACGGCCATCGTGAAGGCACGAGCGGCGTTCAACGGCCGGCCTCACGACATTGTCACGGTCACCCTCGCCGACGGACTCCTGCTGCGCCTCTGGATCGACGCCGGCACGCGCCTGCTCTCGAAGCACGAACGGCCCTATCTCGATGCTTCGCTGGGCGACACCATTGAAGAGACCATCTTCAACGACTACCGATCGATCGGTGGAGTGCAGCTGCCCTCGACCTACCTCGTGCGCCGCGGTCCGTTCATCATCCGCCACTCGACGCTGTCGGACGTCGAAGTGAATCCGGCCACGGGATTCTCCTTCAGGCCCGCGGCCGATGCGGCGCCGGCGCCGGCCGACCCGAGCCGGCCCTTTCACGCGGTGCGCCGCCTCGCCAATCGCGTCTACCTTCTCGAACAGGTTGCGGGCCAGAACTTCAACGTGCTGTTCATCGATCAGGACGACGGCGTCGTCGTGGTCGATGCGCCCGAGACGCGGCCGCATCTCGGCCTCAACGAGCGCGTGATCGCCACCATTCGGAAAACGTTGCCGGGACGGCCCATTCGTTACGTGGTCCCCACGCACCATCACACCGATCACGGTGGCGGTCTGCGCCCCTACATCGCCGAGGGCATCCCCGTCGTGACCACGCCTGGCAACGTGGCCTTCGTGGAACGGGTCGCGGCGGCATCGTTCGGGCCCAGACCTGACGCCCTGGCCTTGCGTCCGCGAAAACCGGTCATCGAGTTGGTCCGCGATCGGCAGCGCACGATCCGCTCGGGCTCGCACGTGATCGAGCTCCATGACATCGGACCCGAATATCACACCCGGGAGAATCTCGCGGTGTGGCTCCCCGCCGAGCGGCTCCTGTTCCTGACCGATATTTTCGAAACCGCGTATCGGGCCTCGGCCACGTGGGACGGCGGCGGCGAACTCGGGCGCATTCTCGCCGGCCGCAAGTGGAACATCGACCTGTTCGTGACGTCCCACAGCAGTCCCAGGAGAATGGCGGACCTGCGCCCCTCCCCGGGACGACAACGGTAGACTGCCGACCGTGTCGATTCTCGATCGCCGCGGCATCTTCTGGCGGTTTCAAGTCGGAGGCTGGCTGGCGTTCACCGCCGTTTACATTGCCGCCACGGCTCAGGCACTGCCGCTGTGGCAGGCCATCGTCGACAAGGCCGCGTTCGGCTCGACGGGATTTCTGGTCAGCCTCGCGCTGGGGCCGGCGTGCCGGCGGGCGCGAGTGTCGGCGCCGGCCGTCGCGGTCCTGCTGGTGGGTGGCGCGTGTTACGCGGGTGGCCTGTCGTGGTCGTGGCTCTACAGCGCGGCGCTGTACTTGGCCGGACTCGCAACCGCGCTACCGGGATGGCCGCGACTCGGCGGCTCACTCAACATGTCGGGGACTCTGCTGGCGTGGTGCGCGTGCTACTTCGGCATCGTCTACGCGCGTGAACTGGAACGCCGCGAAGCCGAGCTGGTGCACGCGCGCGAGCGTGCGCTGCTGGCGCAGTCGCAGGCGCGCGGCGCACAGTTACGGGCCCTGCGCTATCAGCTCGATCCGCACTTCCTGTTCAACACGTTGAATGCCATCTCGACGCTGATCGCCGAACAGCGTCCGGCCGCGGCGCAAGCCACCGTCAACCGGCTCGCCGACTTCCTGCGGGCGACGCTCGACGATCGCGAAGCGATCGAGGTGAGCCTGGCGCGCGAGCTCGAGCTGGTGGACCGTTACCTGGCGATCGAGCGCGAGCGGCTCCAGGAGCGGCTGGACGTGCACATTCAGGCCGCGGCGGACGTCTTGTCCGCGGGCGTGCCGGTACTGCTGCTTCAGCCGCTGGTGGAGAACGCCATTCGGCACGGCATCGCCCGGCGCGCCTCGGGCGGGCGGCTGGCCATTGGCGCGCACCGCGAGGGCAATCGGCTGCACATCGCCGTGACGGACAGGGCGAACGGTCCGGCGCTCCCTCAGCCGGCGGCCGGACCCGCCCTTGGACTCGGCCTGGCGAATACCCGCGCGCGTCTCGCCGCGCTCTTCGATCAGGATTTCGCGCTGGTCCTCGACACGCAGGATCGCGTGACGGAAGTTCGCATCGACTTGCCGCTGCGCGACGTCGCCGTGCCGGAGCCTGCGGCATGACCTATCGCGTGGTGGTGGTGGATGACGAACCGCTGGCGCGGCGGGGCGTGCAGGCGCGCCTGCGCGCGGTACCGGATTTCGTGGTCGTCGGCGAGTGTCCCGACGGACAGGAAGCGCTGCGGACGATCGACGCGGTCACGCCCGACCTCGTCTTCCTCGACATCGAGATGCCCGACATGACCGGCTTTGACGTGGTCGAGAAGCTGGGGGCGGCGATGCCCGCGGTGATCTTCCTGACGGCGTACGCCAGGCACGCCATGCGTGCGTTCGACGTCGCGGCGATCGACTACCTGCTGAAGCCGCTCGACCCCGATCGGCTGTCGCGAGCGCTTGAACGCGCGCGACCGATCATCGACGCGCGCCGCCGCCGCGGCAGCGAAGCGTTCCGAACGCGCCTGGAACCGATCGAACGGTTCTGGGTCCGCACGCGGGGTCAGGTGGTACTGGTGCCGGTCGCCACGGTCCACTGGATTTCGTCGGAGGGTGACTACGTCCGGCTGCACACGGCGGAGCGCAGCCATCTCATCCCGGGCTCGCTCGCGGCCCTCGAGGCCCAGTTGCCGGATTCCTTCATCCGGATCCATCGATCGACCATCGTCAATCTCAGCCGGGCGGCGGGCGTGAAGCCGCTGGGTGTCGACCACCTGCTGCAACTGCGCGCCGGCCCGGAGTTGAGGGTCAGCCGCACCTACTATCGCCGCCTGGTGACCCGCCTCACGGGCGCAGCCTGAGCTACGGTGACTGGTAGTAGCACGAGCCAGTCCGTATCGTCGTACGGATGCGCGTCGGGCTTCTTCTCGTACTGTTCATGTGCCTCTCGTCCCCGGCGCTGGCTTTCCGTGGACGCATCGTCGATCAAGACGGCAAGCCGGTGGCCAATGCGACCGTGTCGATTCTCGGCCGCACCGGCGAAGCCATCACCGATCAGGACGGCCGGTTCGTGTGGCAGCCCGATCCGCCTGCGCCCTTCGAAGTGCTGGTCATCGATGCCGCGGGCAACTACTCGCGGCCAATTCTGATCGAGGCGCTCGACGCGGCGACCGAGTTAGTGGTGACCATCGCGCCCATCCTCAACGAATCGGTCACGGTCTCGGGTTCGGCGCCCAGCATCGAGTCCACGCCAGGCGCCGCCACCGCCAGCCTGTCGGCGCGCGATGTCGCCGTTCGCCAACCGACCAATCTGATGCAGGCCATCGAGAACGTGGCCGGCGTCAACCAGGTGTCGGAGGGACAGGCGGCCGTGCCGGCGATCCGCGGCCTGGCGCGCGGACGGACGCTGATCCTGATCGACGGCGCGCGCGTCAGTTCCGAGCGGCGCGCCGGCGCCAGCGCCACGTTCCTCGACCCGTCGCTGATCGAAGGCGTCGATGTCTCTCGTGGTCCCGGATCGGTCGCCTACGGGTCGGACGCCTTCGGCGGCGTCATTTCGGTCCGCACGCGCCGCGTGATGCCGGGGTCGCCGTGGGCCTTTCAATTCAGCGGCACCGTGGGCGCCGGCATGCCGGAACGTCGGGGCTCGCTCGAGATCGCGAAGGGCCTGCCGGCCGGCGGCGTGCTGTTTGCCGCCCACGTTCGCCAGGCTGACGACTGGGATAGCCCTGAGGGCGAGGTCTTCAACTCGGGATTCGCCGATCGCGGGTTCATGGTGCGCGGCGAGCAGAAGGTGGGCGCCGGCTACCTGACTGCTGGATGGCAGAGCGATTTCGGCCGTGACATCGAGCGCCCCCGCAACAACTCGCGAACGGTGCGGTTTTACTATCCGCACGAGAATTCGCATCGTCTGACCGCCGGCTATGAAGCCCGCGGCGTGATGGGACTTCAGCGCATCGCGGTCACCGGCTTCGTCGGCAGCCACGAGCAGCGCACCGATCAGGATCGCTTCGCCACCGCCACCACCGGCCGCAGCATCGAGCGCGCCGACATTACGGCCAACGACTTTCACGTGCGAAGCTTCGGCGAAAAACTCGTCGGTAAATCGCGCGTGGAGTTCGGCGTCGACATCAACGGCCGCTTCGGCTTGAACGCCGTCGACGATTTAATCCAGTTCGACTTGGCGGGCGCCGTCAGCGGCACGCGTCCCAACGTCTCGATCGACACGGCGCGCCGCGTCGACAACGGTGTCTACGCCAGCATCGAAACCGCGGTGGCGCCGGTGCTCGTGGTGAGCGGCGGCGTGCGCGGCGACTACGTGACGACCTCGAATTCCGGCGGACACTTCGGCGATCGCTCGACCGGCAACGGCGCCGGATCGGGGTATGCGTCGGCCACCGTGGGCAGCTTCGGCGGGTTCAGCCTGACGGGGCAACTCGCGCGCGGGTTCCGCGATCCGGTCCTCTCCGATCGCTACTATCGCGGCCCCACCGGTCGCGGCTTCATCACCGGCAATCCCGACCTCAATCCGGAAACCAGCGTGCAGCTCGATCTCGGCCTGCGCTACGTGTCATCGCGCTTCCGTTTCGCGACGTTCTACTACCAGTATCGAATCAACGAGCTGATCGAGCGTTTCCAGACCCCCGCGGATCCGGATTCCTTTTTCTTCCGCAACCGCGGCACCGCGCGCGTACGCGGCTTCGAGGTGGAGGCACAGGCCACGCTGCCGGGCGGCTTCGGTGTCGACCTCGCGGCGCAGGTGGCCGAGGGCCGCGCGCTCGACGACAACGCCTATCTCGACGACATTTCTCCCCTCAACCTGATGGCGGTGGTGCGCCGGCAATTCGGCGCACGCGGGTTCGGACAGCTGCGCGCGGCGTACTTCGCAGATGATGACCACTTCGGACCGACCGAGCGCGCCGTACCCGGCTACACCCTGCTGGATGCGGCGGCGGGATACCAGCTGGCCAGGCCGCTCGAGCTCCGCGTCCAGGTGCGGAACCTCTTGAACGAGACGTTTTTCGCGAGCCAGGATGTGCGCGCCGTGTTCTCGCCTGGCCGCTCCGCGTCGCTCGCCGCGACCGTGAAGTTCTAGGTGTCGCTCAACGTCCTCAACCGGAGGGTCCACTACTGGATCGCCTTCGGCGCGGCGCTGCCGATGATCGTCATGATCGTCAGCGGGCTGTTCCTGCAGAGCAAGAAGCATTGGGGGTGGGTACAGCCGGTTGAACACCGCGGCACCGGGACCTCGCCGGTCATCGGCCTCGACGACGTCCTCGCAGCGCTGCGGACCGTGCCCGGGATGAACGTGCAGACCTGGGACGACGTCAATCGCATCGATGTCCGGCCCGGCCGCGGTGTGGCGAAGGCGTGGCTGATGAACGGCTACGAAGTGCAGGTCGATCTCGGCACCGGCCGCGTCATGCAGACCGCCTACCGCCGCTCCGATCTGATCGAAACCATCCACGACGGCTCGTTCTTCGCCGGCGACTGGACCAAGCTCGGGCTGTTCCTGCCTTCCGGGATCGTCGTCCTGCTGCTGTGGTTGAGCGGGATGTGGATGTGGTGGGTGCCGTTCGCGGCGAAGCGCAGAAGGACAAAAAGAAGAGGCAGGCCGCAGCTCAGATAGTGACGGCCTTCTCGATCACGAAGATGTTGTTCTCGGTTTCCTGGATGGTGACTTCGATCGTGTAGCGGACGTTGCGCCCCGGATACTGCTTCCTGATCACTTCGACGACCCCCTCGAACACATAGGCCGCGACGTTCTCGACGCTCGGCCCCTTGCCTTTCAACATCACCACGCCTTCCGGCTCGAACAGACCCTCGTCCAGGAACGTCCTGTCCTGCTCGGTGACCAGCATCTTGTGATCCATGAAGCGCATCACGTTCTTGATGTCGCCGAACTCGAGCGACATGTCCAGATCGTCACGGGGAAACTCGTCCGCCGAGACCATCACCTTGCCCTGCCAGGTGTGGCCGTGGACGAACTTGCACTTGCCCGGGTAGCCAAGCTGGCGATGGCCGGTATGGAACTTGGCCGTGACGATGATCTTTTCCATGACGGATCGATTATAGACTTGCCGTTGTGCGAGCCTTTGTCACGCTCGTCGCCCTCGCCTTGAGCGTCACGGCGATCCCCGCTCAGGAACCGTCCATCAACGCCGTGCTGGCGCGCGCCGCCGACTACGTGGCCGCCTACAAACAGCACCTGTCGGGCATCGTCGCCGAAGAGCATTACCGGCAGCAGGTGTTCAGGACGACGGCGGGGCTCGGACGGTCGGCGAATCGTGAGGTCCGCGAAGACCGCGAGGTCCGCGAGTTGCGGTCGGATCTGCTCCTCGTCAGACCGGGCGACCGTGACGCGTGGCTGCAGTTCCGGGATGTGTTCGAGGTCGACCGCAAGCCGATTCGTGATCGCGACCAGCGGCTCTACAAGCTGTTCGTCGATGCCAGGAGCGACCCAAGCGAGCACGCGGCGGTCATTCAGAACGAGAGCGCGCGTTTCAACATCGGTCCGATCCGGCGGACCATCAACATCCCGATCCTGGCGCTGTTGTTCTTCGAGCGCGTCAATCAGCCGCAGCTGCAATTTGCCCGGGCCAAAGCGGAGGAGCTGCGGCCGTTCCTCGACCTGGCGAAGGCCGACGACATCTGGTTGCTCGAGTTCCGCGAAACCGGCGCCGACACGATGGTCAAGGGCGAACAGGGGCGTGGCGTGCCTTCGCGTGGCCGGGCCTGGATCGACAGCGCCAATGGCCGCATCCTGCGAACGGAGCAGATCAGCGAAGACCTTGCCGTGCGCGCGGTGATCGATGTCAGCTATCGATCCGAACAGGGTCTCGACCTGCTGGTGCCCGCGGAGATGCGTGAGACCTACCTGCTGCGCCGCACCGCGGTGCGCATCGAGGGCCGCGCCATCTACAGCCGGTTCCGGCGATTCACGGTCACGACCAGCGAGAAACCCAAGCCCCAGTGACGATTCGCCCTGCCACGAGCGCCGACGCGGATGACATCTGGCGCATCTTTCACGCGGTGGTCGCCGGCGGCGACACCTACACGTTCCTTCCCGACACGCCGCAGGCCGAGGCGGTGGCGTATTTCGTCGGCCCCGGCATTCAGTCGTGGGTCGCGGAAGACGGCGGGCGCATCATCGGCATCTACAAGATGATTCCCAACCGCATCGGCCTCGGTTCACACGTGGCGAATGCGTCGTTCATGGTCGATCCGGCGGCACAGGGCAAAGGCGCCGGCCGCAGGATGGGCGAGCACTGTCTCGAGGAGGCGCGCCGCGCCGGCTACAAGGCAATGCAGTTCAATTTCGTGGTCAGCACCAACACCGCGGGCGTCGAGCTGTGGAAGAAGCTGGGATTCGCGATCGTGGGAACGCTGCCGAAGGCGTTCCGACATGCCAGGCTTGGCCACGTCGACGCCTTCGTCATGCATCGCTTTCTCTAACGGTTACTCGTAGCGCAACGCATTCATCGGATCGACTTTCGACGCGCGCAGCGCCGGAATAAAGCCGGCGCCGAGCGCGACGAGCGCCAGGGCGAAGGTGGCGCCGGTCAACACCATCGGATCGTGTCCTTCCATCTGGAACAACAACGACTGCGCGAGCCGGCCTACGCCCACGGCGACGATCAGGCCAATCGTGCCGCCGACGACCGCCATCTTCACCACTTGTTTCATCACCAGGCTGCGCACGGCGGCGCCGTCGGCACCGAGCGCCATGCGCAAGCCGAACTCGCGGGTGCGCTGCGCCACGGTATATGCGAGCACACCGTAAAGGCCGATCGCCGCCAGCACGGTGGCGAGCAACGCAAACGCCAGCGACAGCGTGCTGATGATGCGGTCCTGCGAGACGTTCTCGCGAATCTGCGTGGCCATGGTCTTCACTTCGCCCACCGGCAGGCTCGCGTCGAGTTTTCGCATCACGACCGGGACGGTGCCGAGCAGCTGCTCCGGCGGCGTCGACGTGCGAATGTAGAAGTAACCATAGCCAAGCCGCTCCTCCTGCCGATACGGCAGGAAATACTGCGGCGGGACCTCGCGCTTCACGTCGCTGTACTTCGCGTCCTGGACGACGCCGACAATCTCGATGTCGGGTTTGGCATTGGGGCCGCCCAGGCCAAACCGTTTGCCGACCGGGTTGTCGCCCAGGTTGAACTTCTTCGCCATCGCCTGGTTGACAATGCCGACCTTGGGCGCGCCAAACGCATCGGCGCGCGTAAACTCACGCCCCGACATCAGCGCGATGCCCATCGTCTTGAAGTAGCCGGGACCGACCGCGTTGAATGACGCGTTGGTGTTGGTGTCGGGGCCGGCCTCGAAGCCCTCGACCACGAGGCTGTTGCCCCAGTTGTCGCCGGCGAGCACGGGCACCATCGTCGCCACGATGCTGGTGACGCCGGGCATGGCGGAGAATTCATCCTCGATGCGCTCGAACAGCTGGCGCGTCCGCTCGGTGCTGTAGGAATTCAGCTCGGGCGCGATACTGAAGAGCGCCAGGTTGTCGGTGTTCAAACCCAGATCGACGCGGCTGACGTTGAACAGGCTCTTTGCGAACAGCCCCGCGGGCACGAGCAGCGCCATCGACATGGCGATCTGCACGGTGGCCAGCGTGGTGCGGAAACGGCGAGCGGCCTTCGCGCCGCCGGGCTGCCCCGCCTGGTTCTTCAACGTCGCTGCCAGGTCGGGCCGGGTGCTATGCAGGGCGGGGAACAAGCCGAACGCAATCCCGGTCAGGATGGCCGCGCTGCCGGCGAAGATCACCATGGTCGGACTCAGCGCGAACGAGATCAGCGGGCCATCGTCGGCGGGCATGATCGAGGCGATCAGATCGAGGGTCCACTTCGCCACCAGGAGACCGGCGATGGCGCCGAGGGTGGCGAGCATGATCGATTCGGTGAGCAACTGCGTGATCAACTGACGGCGGTTGGCGCCGATCGACAGGCGCACCGCCATCTCGCCGGAGCGGCCCGCGCCGCGGACCAGCAGCAGGTTGGCGATGTTCGCGCAGGCGATCAGCAGCACCGTGCCGGTAACGACGAGCAGTATGGTCAGCGGCGTGCGAGCTTCGTTGTCGAAACTGCTTTGGCCGCGTTGGCCCGGCTCCGTGGTGATCTGCTTGGCGCGGAAGCGCACCATGGTCTGCTCGCTCATGCCCTTCTGCAGCGGCGCTTCGACGTCGTTGATGATCGAGCGGTAGGGGCCGTTGATCTCCGCCGTGGCTTGTTCAATCGAGATGCCCGGCTTCAAGCGGCCGAAGACATACGCCCAGTACTGCCGGCGATTTTCGAAGCCATTGAAGCCTGGCTGCATCAATCCGCGCATGGAGATCGGCACGAAGATATCGGGGTTCTGGCCGAGGGTCGTGCCGTTGAAACCGCGAGGGGCGACCCCGACGATCGTCATGGCCTGGCCATTGACGACGAGCACTTCGTTCAGCACGGCGGGATTGAGCTCGAAGCGATTGCGCCAATAGTCGTAACTCAGCACCACCACGAAGTGGCTCGCCACGGCCTTGTCGTCCTCGGGCGTGAGGAGGCGGCCCATCGCGGGGTTGAGGCCAAGCACCGGGAAAAAGCTCCCCGACACGAGCAGGCCCTCACCGCTCAGCGAGGTGCCCTGGTAGCCGAGGCTCGCGCCAAAGTTGCGATGCGCGGCGATGCCCGTGAAGCTGGTCTGCACGCGCTCGAGGTCCCGGAACATCGGATAGCTGAAGATCTCGTCGCAGCTGCCGGCCTGGCTGCACGACTGCGATCCGGGTTTGGGCCCCGGCGTGGCGAGGTTCACGAGCTCCCCGGGGTTCGGCACCGGCAGCGGCCGCATCAGCATCTGGTCGAACAGGGAGAAAATCGCCGAATTTGCGCCTATTCCAAGGGCCAGCGAGAGGATCGCGACCAGCGCTATGAACGGCGAGGCAAACAGGGTCCGCAAGGCAAGACGGAGATTGGGCATATCAGACCGTTGGACGAGAATACCGGGACGAGAGTTTGTGCCGGCTACGAAGAATATCGTACTCCGCCTGATTCCGACGCCGGTGGAACCCCGGAACTAACTGCGCCCCCAGACGCGATTGAGCGTCCTCCACAACAGGCTCGCGTCCTGATCGCACCCGCCGATCACGGCGCCCGCGGCGCCACCGTGCAGCACCCGCGGCAGTTTCCTGTCGAGCATGTTGCGCCAGCCATTGCCGAGCAGCGCGCCGATCAGCCGGCCCTTGATGCCGGCAAAGCCCTGGTGCGATAACCGCAGTCGTGTCCCGGCGGGCACGGGCTCGATCGTAAAGGTCACCACCGTGTCGTTGCCGCCGCCTCGCCAGCTGATGGCCAGTCTCTGTTCGGCGATGAGCTCCAGCACTTCACAGTGCACGATGCCGTCGAAGCCGGGGGCCGGATCGGTTCTGAAAGTGAATCGATGACCGACGCGCGGCTCGAAGTCGTTGGGCATCAACCACTGCGCGAGCAGGTCGCGATCGGTGAGCGCGCGCCAGACCTCGCGCGGCGGCTGCGGATAAACGGC
>Ga0190265_10001300_pt1 | contig 16301 bp, 12 predicted proteins | sample Popmic124T_FD_133135 | JGI IMG/M metagenome (GOLD analysis project Ga0190265, IMG submission 133135) | Populus adjacent soil microbial communities from riparian zone of Indian Creek, Utah, USA - 124 T | ecosystem: Environmental > Terrestrial > Soil > Riparian zone | place: USA: Utah | collected...
CAGGCGCCCGAAGAAGGAGTCGTCGGCCGTCACGCAGATCGCCACCGTGACGCCACCCTCCCGCCACTCGATTTCCTGGCTGGCCGTGAGGTCCACGGTCTGGCCGTACTGGTCGAGCGGCGTGGTGAGCGGCGTGGTCAGGGAACCGGTCACCGTCACGACCACGCCGGGGATGGTGGCCCCGCTCAGGTTCGTGTCCGGCGAGAAGTTCGGCGGCACCAGCACGCCGCTCGTGCCCTGCGGCGTCGTGATGATCACCGTGTTGGCGTTGTTCGCCGGCACCACGCCGACGCCGGTGTTCGGCCCCAGGTTCCCCACCGCCGGCGGGAGCCCGACGACGCACAGGATGGCGTCAATGACGTTCCCCAGCCTCGTGAGGGTGAGCTGGGAGGTGGGGTTGATCAGGTTGGCGCGGTTGTCGAGCAGAAAATCGATCAGATCGAGCGCCCGGGTCTGCGCCAGAGGCTTCTTCCTGGTCAGGAGGGCAAACTCGACCAGTGCGAAGCGGACCACCGCCTCCTGGAAGAGGCGCCGGGGCGGCTGGGCCGACAGGATCGTGCCCAGCTGAACGACGATCAGACCGTTGTTTCTGCAGCGGAGGACGAGGTCGCCCGACTGATCCGGCGTTGCCTCGAGGGACGGCTCGAGGGAGCCTCCCTGCTGGTCGTCGGAGGTACAACCGGCGGCCAGGATGGCGGCTCCGGCGAGCAGGCTCAAAACGGCAACGCGGCGCATCTGGCCTCCAGGGGGGAGTCGGCCACTAAAGAACAATGCCGGCTGGCCGCGGTCGTCGCGGTCGGTCGGATCTCTAGACTAAAGGAACGCGAGATGGTGCAAGATGTTGCACTCGCTCGGACTGCATCCCGCACCGTCATGTTCGTGAACGTCTATGAATATGACGATACGCCGCCCGCGCGCTAGTCGGCTGTTACGGAGCGGCCCCGACGAGGTTGCGGAACTGCGGGCTCGACTGCAGGGGCCGGAACCACCAGGTGGGATCCTCCGCCAGCGACGCGCGCTTCTCCGGATTGGCGACCAGATACTCCTTGAGCGCATCGACCGCGAGCGTGGTGTCGCCGAGCAGCGTGTGCACGAACGCGGCGGCGTACACCAGATCGCGCGTCGGGTCGATCTCGTTGTTGCCCTTGGAGCGGAGCGTGAGCCGCCGCGCGCTGTCGGGCAGGTTGGCGCGCGCCAGTGTCGCGGCGACCATGAGCCGGCCGTTCAGCGTCTGGAAGGCGCGATCCTGGTCGGGCGCGACCTTCGCCACCGAGTCGGCCAGGCGCCACGCCAACCCCACATCGGGGGTCTTTGCCCGCGACGTCAGCAGGAAGAGCTGGCATTCGACGAACTTCACGTCCTCCGGAAAACGCCGCTGACCCACCTGGCACCAGTGCTCCGCGTCGGTGAACTGGCCCAGGTCGTATGAGGCGAAGAAGAGCCGCGAGAGCACCAGGTCCGCGTTGCTGAGATACGCGTCCGCCTCATAGGCGCGCTGTGCCGCCAGCTTCACGTCCACCAGGTTGCCGGTCTGGTACTTGAGGTGGGAGAGTGTCGCCCAGGCGCCCGCTTGCGAGGGCGCGACCCGCACCGCCGTCTCCAGGTCTTCCTGCGCCGAGGCCAGCAGCGCCTTGGCCTCCTCCTGATCCGGCGCGAGACTCAGCAGCCAGCGCCAGTACTTGAGGTTGCCGCGCAGCTCCAGCGCTTCGGGATCGGACGGCGCCAGCGCGAGCGCACGGTTCACGTGGTTCATCCCGACGCCGATCCACTTGCCGGCCGCCACCTGATCGTTCGGGTTGAGGCGGGACCGGCGGTACGCCACCGCTCCCCTCGCGATGATCGGCTCCGCCCAGGTCGGATCCATCGTCTCGGCCGCGGCGAGGAGAGAGTCCGCCGCCGCGAACTCGCCGTTCACCGTGGCGGTGTCGCCCCGCGCGGCGGCGCCCTCGGCGGACTCGCCGCGGCGGGCCGCCTGCTGCACCGCGGTCCAGGCGCGCACGTCGCTGGTGCGCCGCCGCTGCTGCCGCAGCTGGATCTCCTGCCCCAGCTCGCTGCGGATCTGGCGCGCCACTTCCTGGACCAGGGTGTCCTGTACGGCCAGCACGTCGCCCGCGGGTAGTTCCCGGGTGGTGCGGGTGAGATCCACGCCGCTCTGCCCGTCCACCAGTCTTACCGTAACACGCAGCTGCCCGCCGACGCGCTCGACGCTGCCGGTGACGAGCGCTCCCGCCTGGAGCGCGCGGGCGATGCTGTCGCGGCTGACGCTGGTTCCGCGGTAGGGCGCGACACCGCCGGTCGAAACGACCTCCAGCGTCTGCACCTGGGACAGCTCGCGGATCAGGCCCTCGGTCAGGCCGTTCGCGAGGTAGGTCAGCGAGTCGCTTCCGCCGGCGTCCTCGAAGTACAGCACCGCGATGCGGTGGTCGTTGAGCCCGCCTCCACTCCGCTGGGACGCGGTTCCGGGCCGGCCCCAGAGAAACCAACCCGCGGCCGCGGCACCGAGCAGGACCACACCGCCGACGAGGGACCATAGCCGCGCGCCTGAGAACCAGGAGGAGGGTGCCGCGTCTGGCGGACCCGAGAGCCGCGTGCTCCTGGTCGACCTGGTCGACCTGGTTGTCATCCGCCGTTCCGCGGGTATCCCGCGTGGCGTAGTCCGGCGTATCGCGACCGTGGCCTCGATGTCCGCCAGCGCGTCCGCGAAGTCGGACATCTTCTGGTAGCGGTCCGCTGGCGTCTTCTCCAGCGACTGGAAGACCGCGTCCTCGATTTCCTCCGGAACCGATGGCCGCACCACGCTGATGCTCGGCACCGCCTCCATCGTGTGCCGCGCGAGGATCGCGCGCGAGTTGGGTCCATCGAACGGGGGCTGGCCGACCAGCAGCTCGTAGAGCACGCAGCCCAGGCTGTAGACGTCGCTCCGGGCGTCGGCGCCGTCGGCGCCCATCGCCTGCTCGGGGCTCATGTAGTGGGGCGTGCCCACCGCCATGCCCGTCTGCGTCAGCTTCTCGCCGGCTGCGTCCAGCGCCCGGGCGATGCCGAAGTCGGCCACGAGCGCGTGGCCGTTCTGGAGCAGGATGTTCTCGGGCTTGATGTCGCGGTGGACCACGCCGTTGGCATGCGCGTAGGCCAGGGCCTCCGCGGCTTCGCGGGTGATCCGGACGGCGTCGTAGATGGGGAGCTGCTGTTCGCGGTCGAGCCGGGCCCGCAACGACTCGCCCTCGATGAACGGCATCACGTAGTAGAGGATGCCGCCCGCTTCGCCCGAGTCGTAGAGGCCGAGGATGTTGGGGTGCTGGAGATTGGCGGCGAGCCGGATTTCCCGGAGGAACCGGTCGGCGCCGATCGAGACGGCGAGCTCGGCTCTCAGGGTCTTGACGGCAACCTTGCGGCCGTGGCGAAGGTCCTTCGCCAGATAGACCGTGGCCATCCCGCCTTCGCCCACCAGGCGCTCGACCTCATAGCGGTCGCCCAGTGCGGTGCGAAGCTGCTCCAGAACGTCCGCCACTCACCTGCCTTGAAGGGAGGAGAAACCCGGAATCCTTCAAAATAAACGGGAGGGTGGCTTTGCTAGACCCGTGCGCCGGCCAGGGCTTCGCGCATGGCCGCGGCGCTCTGCCAGCGGTCCTCCGGCGCCTTGGCCAGCGCCCGGGCGATGCCTTCCGCCAGCTCCTTGGGCGTGTCGGATCGCAGGGTCCGCAGATCGGGGGCCGGCTGGGTCAGGTGGAGCTGGAGGACCACCGCTTCGTTGCGGTGGATGAACGGCGGCTGTCCCGCCAGGCACTCGAAGAGGACGCAGCCGAGCGAGTAGACGTCGCTCCGGCGGTCGATCTCCTTGAGGGCGGTGATCTGCTCCGGGCTCATGTACGTCGAGGTGCCCACGGCGATGCCCGACCGGGTCAGCCGGTCGCTCCCCGAGGCCGCGACCGCGCGGGCGATGCCGAAGTCGAGGAGGACCGCCCCCTCCGCGGCCAGCACCACGTTCTCCGGCTTCACGTCGCGGTGGACGATCTGGTGCCCGTGCGCGTGGTCGAGCGCCTCGAGCAGGTTGTCGGCCAGCCGCACGGTGTCGCCGATGCTGAGCCGTCCCGACCGGGCGATGTGCTCCCGCAGCGTCGGCCCTTCGACGTACGTCATGACGTAGTAGACGATCCAATCCCGCTCACCCGAGTCGAGCAGCCGGGCGATATGGGGATGCTCCAGCTGGGAGCAGAGGCGGATTTCGCGGAGGAACCGGTCGGCGGCGACGCTGACCAGCAGCTCGGGATGGAGGACCTTCAGGGCGACCTTGCGGCCCTGCCCATCGAGCGCGAGGTAGATCCGGGCGTTGCCGCCCTTCCCAATCTCGCGTTCGACCTGGTACTGACCCTCAAACGCGCGCTGTACCAGCGGCAGCATGTCCCGCGGAATGGCTGGATCCCCCTAGAGTATCTCCCAATGGTCGCGCCGGGGGCCCGCTGGCGCAAGACGTGATCCCCGATCGGTTTTAGAGCAGGACGTCGGTCCGGATCCGGCTCCGGATCGCCCACCAGAGGGCACCCCAGATGTTGCTCTGCCGCAACGTGATCCGAGCTTCGCCGGTCATGCCGGGACGAAGGGCCGGCCCGCCCTCCAGCCGCACGCGGGACTCGACCGCACCACCGTCGGAACCGGCGGCCGCGACCCCGGTCAGAGGGGCCTCGAGCCGGACATTGGGATCGGCGTGGGCGATCAGCCGGGCCTGCTGGCCCGGGCGCGCCAACAGGGCGCCGGCTCCTTTCAGGGCGATGCGCGCTTCGACCTCCCTTCCATCTACCTGGAGCAGGGTATCCCCGAGGGAGACCGTCCGGCCCAGCAGGGTGTCGATGCGGGGCGACGCCACCACCCCGAATCCCGCCGACCTGATCGTGAGGGACTGCACCCGCTTCTTCATGCCGGCGTATCGGACCGTCTCCGCCCGCGCCTGCGCCTCCAATCGGGCGACGTCGCCCTCGCGCCTGCCCGCCCGCGCCTGCGCTACCCGGATCGCCAGCGAGTCCGCCGCCCGCGCGGCGGCGGCCATCTCCCGCTCGAGCGAGAGGTTCCTGATCAGCGCCAGCTCGGCGCCGGGCACCGTCCGGCTGCCCTCGTGAACCAGCGTCTCGACCACGACTCCGCTGTCCGGCGCGATCAACACCCCGCTCGCGGTCGGGGAGATGACGAACGGGCCGCTCACCGTGATCGGCCACGGGGCGAGCCCCGCCACGGCCACCACGGCGGCGAGTGCCCCGAACGCGTACCGGGCCCGCCGCAGCTGGCCGCCGGCCGACCATTTCGCCCGCAGCTCCAGCCATGCATGCCCGACGACCTGCCGGAGGTTCCGCCGTACCTGGCGGGTCGCGAGCCAGACGAACCCCACGAGCGCGGCGACGCCGAGCGCGCCGAACATCCGCGACAGCCAGCCGTAGGCGATGGCGCTGGCGACCACGAAGATCATTCCGGTATAGGCCGTCGCGAGTATCCCATAGAGCAGGAAGATCCGTTGCTCCCGCTCGTCCGCCGGCGGCATGGGCAGATCCTGGCCCAGCCACCGCGTCCGCAGGGTCCAGGCCAGATGGGCGAACGCGCGCTGCCGCAGGTTCGGCACCTCCAGCCAGTCGCTGAGCGCGTAGTAGCCATCGAGCGGTATCAACGGATTGAGATTCACCAGCACCGCCGCCAGTCCGCCGACGAGGAAGAACGCCAACGCGACATCGGCGATGAACGTGCCCGGCGCGGCGATCCACCACACGATCGCCGCGAGGCTCGCCAGGACCATCTCGATCCAGGAGCCGGCCGCCGTGACCCAGAGGCGGGCCTTCCGCTCCGGAAAGGTCCAGGCGTCGTTCACATTGCAGAAGAAGGCCAGCTCGAAGTAGAAGAGCATGGCGCCGATCTCGTGGACTCTGCCGCCGAAATATTTGCAGGTGTAGCCGTGGGCCAGCTCGTGCACCGCGACGATCACCATTGTCACCGCCCACAGCATCACGTAGCTGCCGAGTGAGGCCCGCAGCAGATACACGTCCGCCATTTCCGCCACGAACTCGGACCACTTGAGGGCGAGAATGACGAAGTACACCGCGAACAGGGCGACCGACGCGATCAGGAACTGGCGAGTGAAGAAGAAGCGGAGGTAGGGCAGGGTCCGGTCCATGAGCTGGTCCGGATCGCCGACGGACCAGCGCAGCCGGAGGATGTCCCCTTTGAAGGGACCGGTGCTCAGGCGCCGGCGCCGCTGGGCCCGAAGCCGCTCCATGAGCAGCACCGACGACTCGCGCAGCGTCCGCTCGCACAGCCCCATCGTCTTGAGTCGTTCGGCGAACTTGCCGAGCGCGGCGGCGCTGACCTTCACGCCTTCATCCACCAGGGCGGCCGCCGCCTCCGCCACGGTGCGCTCGCCATCCAGCGCGCGCATGACCGCGATCTCGACCGGCCGGAACCGGAAGTACTTCCGGGTCGAGGGATCCTTCAGGATGAAGCTCTGCTCGCCGCGGTAGGTCTGCTCGACGAGCACGAGGTCGGTCCGGAGCCGCGGACGGTCGTTCATGGGCCGGTCCGGACCACCTTCTCCCCAGCAGCGAGGCCGCTCACCACTTCCACCTGCTCACCCGGGAGCTCGCCGCCGATCGTCACCTGCCGGAGCGAGGTGCGGTCGGAGTCCCAGACCAGGGCGTAGCCTTCACCGATCGCCTCGCGTGGCACGGCCACGACCTGGCGCAGCACGGAGCCGATCCGGACCGTCACGCTGCTGCCCGGCGGCATCCGTTCGCCGGCGACGAGCTGGAGCACGACTTCGCGGGTGCCGCTCCCCGGATCGATCACCGGACTCGCGCGAATGACCTTGGCGCGTGCTCGCTCGCGGCGCTGGCCCAGCACTTCGGCTTCGGTGCCCACTTTGACGCCGAACGCCGAGGCCTCCGGAAGCCGGACGGAGGCGAGCACGGGACCGAGCGCGGTCAGATGGAACAGCGAATCGCCCTGGCTCACCAGGCGCCCGACGCGGGCGCTCCGCCCGGTCACGACGCCTTCGAACGGCGCCACGACCCGGGTGAGATCGTAGTCGCGCTGGGCTTTCTGGAGCGCGAGCGCCGCCGAGCGGAGCTCCAGCTCCACCCGTTCGGAGTCGGCCTGCGTCACGACGCCGGCCGTCTTGAGCGCGCGTTGCCGCTCGGCCTGCACCACGATGTCCGCGTGCCGGTCGCTCGCCTGGTTCAGCGCGATCTTCTGGTCGGTGTCCTCGAGGCGCGCCAGCAGCTGGCCCGCGGAGATCCGGCTTCCCAGGTCCGCCAGGATCGCCTGCACGATCCCTGAGGACCGGGCGTAGATCTCGGCATCGTGCTCGACGTAGAGCTGGGTCGGCAGGGCGAGCGGCAGCTCCACCGTGACGGTATCGGCCGTGACCAGCGCGGTGGCGGCCGGCGCGACGCTCGCGACGCCGGCGGTTTCCACCGTCTGATCTCGGGGCTCCGGCTTGGATCCGGTGCAGGCGAAGCCCATGACGATCGCGAGGGTCAGCAGCATCGGTCTCATGACCAGATCCTCCACCACATCAGGCGGACCCAGCGGACCGGCGCGCGCAGCGCGCGGGTCGCGGTGGACGCGGGGTCGGTCAGCACGCGGGCGTGTGCCCCCATCGAGGGCTTGAGAAGACCGTCACGGTTTGCTACGGCTGCCCGGACCGGATAGGTCACCTGTCCGTCCACGTTCTGCGGCAGCTCCGCGATGGAGGTGACCCGTCCGACGAAAGTCTCGGAAGGAAGCGCATCCACCCGGAGCCGGACTTCCTGGCCGGGGCGGATTCGGAGAATGTCCTGCTGCGTCACGCCGAACTCGAGCTCCAGTGTGTCGGTCCGGCCGATGGCGAGCAGCGGATCTCCTTCGGCGAGCGAGCTGCCGGCGAGCTCCTCCACTCTCGGGGTGAGGACCTGCCCCGTGCCTGGGGCCCGGACGGTGGTCAGTCCGAGCTCTTCGTCGAGCAGCGACAGCTCGCGGCGCAACGCGTCGCCGCGGATCCGCTGGAGCCGTTCTTCCGCCGCGTCTCCTCTGCTGGCGGCCAGCGAGGCCAGGCGGTCCGCGGTGGCGCCGTCGGCAGCCTTGGCCTCGCGCTCGGCGGCCAGTGGTGTCGCTCGGAGGATCGCCAGGAGGTCGCCCCGGCGCACCTGGCTGCCTTCGCGCACCGCGACCCGCTCGATCGTGCCGTCCACCAGCACCCGAACCGGCGTGTACCCATTCGGTCGCAGCACCGGTTCCGATCCGACGATCCGAAGCGGCCAGCGTATCAGGGTGATCGCGGCGATGAGGAGCAGCGCGGTTCCCGCGTAGATGAGGACTCTGCGGCGCGGCACCGCCCGCAGCGCCGCGCGGCGCGCGGCGAGGGCGCCGAGCGCGTCGGCCATCGGTACCTGGTGATAGAGCTGGGCGTTCCGGAGCGCCACGCCGGTCTGATTCGCGAGGATGGCCGCCACCTCGCGCTGGGTGTCGCCGGCGAAATCGGGCGTGCCGGACTCGAAGATGAGGACGCCCAGCACCCCTTCCTCGTCCTTGAGCGGCCAGTAGAGGGCGCTCCGCACATGGTCCGTCGCGAGGTCCTGACCGAAAATGGTGACGAACAGCCGCTCGGCGTCGGAGCTCGGTTCCTCCCGGTCGCTCAGGTAGAGCGGCTCCCCTCGCCCGGCGGCCCATTCCGCCCGTGCGACCAAGTCCCGCAGGCGGGGATCGTCGGGGTCCACCTTCTCTTCTCCCGCCACCGCGCGGATCTCGCACTTGCCCTTCTCGTACAGCCCGACCGCGCCCCGATCGAAGTCGAGCGCCTTGGACGCGAGGTTCACCACCGACTGGAGCACCCGGTCGATGTCGAGGGTGGCGGTGATCTCCCGGCTGATCTCCAGCAGCACGGCCAGATCGCGCGCCCGCCGCTCCGCCCCGTGGAGCTGTGCATTCCTGAGCGACGACGCCGCGGCGACGGCGAGTCCCTCCAGCAGCTCCCGGTCGTGCCCGTCGAACGTGCCGCTGCCGGTCCGCTTGTCCACCACCTGGATGGCGCCGACCGTCACGCCGGCGGCCACCATCGCCGTCGCCATGACGGTGCTGGAGATGGTGTCTTCGGTGAGATCGGTGGCCTGCTGGAACCGTGGATCGCGCACCGCGTCCGTGACCATGGTGGTGCGCTGCTTCTGGGCCACGTCGCCGATGAAGCCGGTGCCGACGGGCATCTGCGCGCCGACCAGGCGCGCGGCGGAGCCGCCGACCGCCAGCCGGCAGTGCAGCATGTCGCCCTGCGCGATCCACAACGACCCGCCGGTGGCGCCGAGTGCCGCCATGACGCGGTCGAAGACGCGGGGGAGCAGCTCGTCGAAATCGAGGGTGGCGTTGAACTCGATGGTGATGGAATGCAGCAGGCGGAGGCGTTCCGCCTCCCGTCGGAGTTCCTCCATCGAAGCCGCCGGGCCACCCAGGAGGTCGGTCATGGCCAGAGTATGCGGCTCCCGACAGGGTTCCGAAAGAGGACGTGCCGGACGCGCGAAGGCGCCGGTCCAGCGATGCTGGAGCCGGCGCCTCGGGGCAACGGAAGAACGACTAGAGCTGCTTCTTCCGCGGCGCGATACGCTCTTCCAGCTCCTCGACCGAAAGCTCGACCGCTTCGGCGTCCTTGCCGGTGGCGTTGCGGACCTTGGTCTTCTGCTCGGGAGTCAACTCGATGCGGATCTGGCCCTTGCTGTCCATGGTACCCTCCGAAGGTTGTGCTGCAGCGGACATCCGATTGAAGAACCGTGATCAACCTACGTTCGAGTCGTGAATTCAGCGTGAATCCGTGCTACACGCTGATCCTGGAGCTGCGGGGCGCGATCCGCTCCTCCAGCTCCTCGATCGACAGCTCGATCTGCTGGGTATCCTGCGCCGCGGCGGCCTGCGGCTTCGCCTGCTGTTCCGGAGTCAACTCCTTGTGGGCCTGGTCGTTGGAGCTGTGCATCGCATCCTCCGAAACTTGGTTGCCGCCGCGCGTGAATGAGCCAGGAAGCTGTCGCAATGTCGGGCTCGACCGTGATTCTCCCGTGAATCGCCATTGCCCTTCCGTGAATCGGGCGTAGGTTGGTCGGCTGTACCCCCTTGGACATACGTCGTGCCCGGTGCCGTGCTCACCTTGATCGGGTCGCCTGCCGTCAGCCGCGCTGACGGTGGACGCGTCGTGCCCCAGCCCGGCGCCAAGGCCCTCGCGCTCCTCGCCTACCTCACGCTCGAGCCCCGTCCGCACAGCCGCGAAGTGCTTGCCGATCTGTTGTGGGGCGAATCGCCCGAGCCGGAGGCTCGCGCGTCCCTGCGCCAGTCGCTCAAGCAGCTGCGCGAGTGCGTCGGAGACCTGGTTCAGGGCGACCGCCGACTGGTCCGGCTGGGCGAGCCGGTGCGGTGCGACGTCACCGATTTTCTCCAGCAGGCCGAACGCGATCCTGCGGCGGCGGTCGCGGTGGACATCCCGCGGTTTCTCGCCGGATTCTCCATCCGTCACGCGCCCCAGTTCGATGAGTGGGTGGCGCAGACCCGCTCCGCGCTGCTGCAGCGCTACTTCGCCGTGCTCGCCACGCTGGCGCGGGAGGCGATGGCGGGTCGCCGCTGGCGGGAGGCGACCGACCGGGCCGACCAGTGGGCGGCGTCGGACCGCCTGTCCGAGGATGCGGCTCGCGTCGCCGTCGAGGGCCGGTACCTGGCCGGCGACCGGAGCGCCGCGCTGGCCCGCGCGGCCGACTACCGCGCGCTGCTGCAGCGCGAGGCCGGGTGCGAGCCGTCCCAGGCGCTGCTCGCGCTGGTCCGGCGCATCGAGTCGGATCCCTCGCCGGCTCCTCAGGCGCCCTCGCGCGACGAGTGGTACGCGCGTGCGCCGTCGTTCGAGGCCAGCCTCATCGGGCGGGTGGCGGAGTGGAATACGCTGGTGGAGGCATGGAAGGGCGCCTCACGGGGAGAGCGGAAGATCGTCCTGGTCGAGGGTGAGGCGGGGATCGGGAAGTCGCGGCTGGTGGAGGATTTTCTCCGGACCGTCGTGGCCGGGGGCGCGACCGTGCTTCGGGGACGGGGCTACGACGCGACGGCGACCGTTCCCTTCGCGCCGGTCGTCGAGGCGCTGCGGACTTCGCTCGACGCGCCCGGCCTGGGCGGGACCGACGCCGAGTGGCTGACGGAGGTCGCCCGGCTGCTGCCCGAGCTGCGCCAGCGCTTCCCGGGCCTGCCCGAGCCCGAACCGACGGTCGACCCGACCGATGCCTGGCGATTGTTCGAGGGCATCGCCCAGGTGATCGGGTCGCTGGCGGCGGAGCGCCCGCTGGTGATCTCGGTGGACGACCTCCAGTGGTGCGACGAGGACAGCTGCAAGCTGATCCAGTTCCTGGCCCGCCGGTTGGAGCACGCGCCGATCCTGTGGATCGGCACGATCACGCTCGGCGAGCTGGAGCGCGATGCCCCGGCGGCGCGCCTCTGCCGCACGCTGCGAGCGAAAGCCGGAGCGGAGACGGTCGCGCTCGCCGGCCTGGACGAGGAGGACGTCTGGCGGCTGGTGCGCGAGCTGGGGCACGTCAGCACGCCCACGGGCGCCCGCCGGTTCGCCCGCCGGGTCTCCCGGATCACCGGCGGCAATCCCTTCTACATCTTCGAGCTGCTCAAGACCATGTTCGCCCAGGGGCTGCTGGCGGCGGACGAGTCGAGCGGTGAGTGGACGGCGGCACCCTCCGCGCTGGAAGCCGGGAAGGAGTTCGGCGTCTCCCGCACGGTGCAGGACGTCATCGCCGAGCGGGTGGATCGCCTGCCGGAGGAGCTGGGCGAGGTGCTCATTACGGTCGCGGTGGCCGGCGGTCCCGGCTGCCGGCCGGACGTGCTCTCGCACGTCCACGGCATCTCCCGCCTTCACGCGGCCGCGGTGTGCGACGCGCTGGCGGAGCGCCGGCTTCTGGTGGAGGGTGCCGGTGTCTACCGCTGCCTGCATCCGGTGATCGCCCACGTGGTGCGCGACAGGCTGACGCTCACGCGGCGGCGCGAGGTGCATCGGGCCCTCGCCGCCTCGCTCGAGGCCGTCATCGCGAGCCCGGAATCCGCCAGCCTTGCCGGAGAGGTCGCGCGCCACGCGGAGCAGGGCGGCGATCGCGGGCTCGCCTACCGCTCGGCGCTGCTCGCCAGCGAAGGCGCCCTCACGCGCTTCGCCTTCGCGGAAGCGCTCTCGTGGCTCGACCTCGCCTCCTCGGCGGCGGCGGACCGCGCGGCGAGCGACGAGGTGGACCGCCGGACGGCGGTGCTGATGGAGGCCGCCGGATGGAGTGAAGTGCCGGCTACCGGCCGGCCCGCGGTCACCCGGGAGATCGTGAGCGAGGATCTCGACTTGCCCGTCCGGCAGTAGCCCTAACCAACCGCGGAATTCCACCCCATCTTTTTCCCCATGCGCCGATTCGAGTGCGGGGCAATCGTCTTCGACCTGGACGGGGTTCTGGTGGATGCCCGGGCCGTCGGAGAAAGCAGTGGCGGCGCCGACCGGCTCCTCGCCTCCCTTCCGCTGGGGAGCTGGGGTGTCGCGACCACCAGCCGCCGCATCGCCGCCGGCGATCGGCTCCGCCGCGCGGGACTGCCGGTGCCGCCGGTGCTGGTCTGTGCGGGTGATGTATTGCGGGGGAAGCCGAGCCCCGATGCGTATCTCAGGGCGGCGCGTGAGCTGGATGTGGAACCGTTGCAGTGCCTGGTGGTGGCGGATTCGCCCGCCGGGATCGAGGCCGCCCGCACAGCCGGAATGCCCGTTATCGCGTTGACGACCACCCACCCTCCCGACCAGCTCAGGGCCGACGCCTGCACCCGGGATCTCGCCGCCGTACACCTGGGCCGGATCGACCGCGGTCTCCCGGGGCACCGGCTGCTCGAGATCCTGGTCGTGGAAGCCTAGGGGCAGCTTACCCCTTCCCAGCCCGCTCGGCGAAATCGCTCCAGAAATCCTCGGTCAGTCGCCGGGCGGTCGCTTCGATGAAGCGGCCGCCCAGATTCGCCAGCATCCCGCTGACGGTGCAGGTGGCCGCCCAGGTGAGCCGGGTGCGGGCGCTTCCCAGCTCTTCCAGCCGGACGCTCGAGTCCACGTCCACCTCCGATCCCGCCCCCCTCCCCCGTGAGACCATGCGAAGCCGCTCCGGCTCGACCACGTCCGACAGCTCCACGTCGAGGCCGAACTGAATCCGCATCGTCCCGACGCCGAGGCCGCTCGTCACCCTGAAATGGGTGGGGCTGATGGTCTCCACGGCTTCCACGCCAGGCGCGGATGGGGCGACGAACTCCGGATCGGTCAGCCGCTGCCAGACGACGGCGCGGGGCACGCCGATCTCCGGAGCGCCCGAGAACTCCAGCTTCATTTGGGCTTGTTTCACGCGGACTTGACCGCTCCATCCACAGGTGTGTAAAGTGACTGTCCCGCGTAACCGTCCATCCTTGGGGTGTAGCTCAACTGGCAGAGCGCCCGGCTGTTAACCGGGAGGTTGCTGGTTCGACCCCAGCCGCCCCAGTTCCATACGAGGCCCCGCCCGGTGCTTTCCGAGCGGGGCCTCGTGCTTGGGCCCAGCGTCACGCGAGCTGCTCGTACGCGCTGAGGGTCAGGAACTCCGGGAATTCCGCGCTCGACACCAGCCGGTCCAGCAGGGTGGCCGCGTCACCGAGCCGGTGCCCGGCCGGGGCCGAGCGCTCCAGCGCCGCCAGCTCCTCGGCCAGCACCGCCCGCACCCACTCCAGCGTGACCGGACGTCCGCTGTCGGTCTTCACACCGTGGCGGATCCACTGCCAGAGCTGCGCCCGGGCGATCTCCGCGGTCGCGGTATCCTCCATCATGTTGTTGATGGCGACGGCGCCCGACCCGCCGAGCCAGGCCTCCAGGTACTGGAGCGCGACCGACACGTTTCCCCGGACTCCGGCGTCGGTGATTCGTCCGTCCGGCACCCGGACGTCCAGCAGCTCCTTGCCCGCCACGCCCACCTCATCCCGCTGGCGTTCCTTCTGATGGGGCCGGCCGGCGAGCTCGGCGTCGAACACCTCCTGCACCGGCGGCACCAGGTCGGGATGGGCCACCCAGGCGCCGTCGTAGCCGGCCCGCGCCTCGCGTGACTTGTCCTCCCGCACCTTCGCGAGCGCGGCGGCGTTGACCGCGGCATCGCGACGGCTCGGGATGAACGCCGCCATGCCGCCGATGGCATGGGCGCCGCGCCGATGGCAGGTCTTCACCAGCAGCTCGGTGTAGGCGCGCATGAACGGCACCGCCATGGTGAGCTGCGCCCGGTCGGGCAACACCATGTCCGGCCGGTCACGAAAGTTCTTGATCATGCTGAACAGGTAGTCCCACCGGCCCGCGTTGAGGCCGGCGGCATGGTCCCGCAGCTCGTAGAGGATCTCCTCCATCTCGAACGCCGCGAGGATGGTCTCGATCAGCATGGTGGCGCGGATGGTTCCGCGCGGCAGGCCGATCGCGTCCTGCGCCGCGTTGAAGACGTCGTTCCAGAGGCGGGCTTCGACGTGGTTCTCGAGCTTCGGCAGGTAGAAGTACGGTCCGCTTCCGCGCCCGATCAGCTCCCGCGCGTTGTGGAAGAAGTAGAGCCCGAAGTCCACCAGGCTCGCCGAGGCGGGTTGCCCGTCCACCAGCAGATGTTTCTCTTCCAGATGCCAGCCTCGGGGCCGTACCACCAGCGTCGCGAGCTGATCGCCGAGCACATATCGCTTCCCCTCGGGGCTCACGAACTCGAGTGTCCGGCGGACCGCATCCATGCAGTTCACCTGGCCCGCCACCACGTTGCCCCAGGGCGGCGAGAGCGCGTCCTCGAAGTCGGCCATGAAGACGCGCGCACCAGAGTTGAGCGCGTTGATCATCATCTTCCGCTCGACCGGTCCGGTGATCTCGACTCGGCGGTCGGTCAGGTCGAGGGCGGACGGCGCGACGCTCCATTGTCCCCGACGCACCTCGGCGGTCTCGGGAAGAAAATCCGGCATCTGGCCGGAGCGGAGGCGGGCCTGGGTGCTGCGGCGTGCGACGAGCAGTTGGTCGCGTCGCGGTCCGAAGCGCCGGAGCAGCGCTTCCAGGAACTCGAGGGCCTCGGGCGTGAAGACCCGGTCCTGCATCGGAACGTCGGGACCACGGATGTCGAGCGGTATGGGGCCCCTCGGCAGAGAGAGATCGCGGTGGAATGTAAGGAGGGTCAACTGATCGCGGCCATGCGGGAACGGAGGACTACCGGCGTGCGGCCGCCTGAGGCACACGCCGTTATCGTGGCTAGCACAGCTTCGATCGGTTTTTCTGGTGGTCTCGGAGGCGCCGCTCCTCGCACCACCAAAAACTACCGGACCCCGCTCGACGCGAATGAGACGTCACTCAGAACGACCCGGGAGTCTCTTCTGCCCTTCGTGCCTTCGTGGTGAATCAGCCACAATCCACGCTACCGCCCCAGGATCGGCGTATGTGGCCGATGCAGCCTACCCGGTGTGGAGCGCGATGAACGCGAAGTGGCAGGCGCTCCCGACCAGCACCAGCAGATGCCAGATGCCGTGATAGCCGAAGCGGCCGGGCATCGGGTCCGGCCGTTGTCGCGCGAAGATCACGGCCCCGATGGTGTAGGCCACCCCACCCGCCACCAGCCACGATAGCCCGCCCAGTCCCACCACCTTCGCCATCGGTCCGACCGCAAGCAGCGCCAGGTACCCCATCCCCAGATAGGTCGCGTTCGAGACCCACACGGGCGCATCCAACCACAGCAGCTTGAACGGGATGCCGAGGACCGCGATGGCCCACGCGGCTGTTAGAAGCGCGGCGCCGCCCGAGTCGTGGAGAGTAAGGAGCGCGACCGGGGTGTAGGTGCCGGCGATCAGGAAGTAGATGGCGATGTGGTCGAGGGTCCGGAGCCGCCGGAGCCCCGCCTCGCCGAGCGGCATCCCGTGGTAGATGGCGCTGACCGCGTAGAGCAGGATGAGCGTGGCTCCGTACACCCCGAACGCCGCGAGCTGGATCGAGCCGGCGGCCCGGAGCAGCAGGAACCACGTCCCGGCGACGGCCAGGACCAGGCCGACCAGGTGAGACCAGGCGTTGAAGGGCTCGCGGAGGCGCATGGGGGGAAAACTACGTCATCCCCCGGCCTTGTCGCCCGCCGGGGCCCGGAATAGGGTACAGCACCGGCCGGACCGCCGCCGGCGGCGCCAAACCGTGACCCAATGAGGCGACACCAAGCCCGTGCGAATAGCGCTCTTCTCGGAAGTCTACTGGCCTATGGTGAGCGGAGTTGGGGTCACCCTCCTCCGCCTCAATGAGGCGCTGCGGG
>Ga0190265_10001301_pt1 | contig 16300 bp, 7 predicted proteins | sample Popmic124T_FD_133135 | JGI IMG/M metagenome (GOLD analysis project Ga0190265, IMG submission 133135) | Populus adjacent soil microbial communities from riparian zone of Indian Creek, Utah, USA - 124 T | ecosystem: Environmental > Terrestrial > Soil > Riparian zone | place: USA: Utah | collected...
CTTCACCGTCGGACGGTCTGATTTGCTGACGATGCGCGCGTTGCTCTTGCGGCGGCGGCGCTCCAGGCGGGCGGTAGTGGAAAAATGCGGGGCGAGTAATAAAACGGTGATGGTGATCACGATCACGCCCGCGATGACCCACAGAACCGGGTTCTGAAAATCCATGGCCATCATCTGTAGTGAACAAACCAATTTTGTAAAGACCACGGTGGCTGGGAAAAGCCGTCAGGCCAGAATATCGGTCAACACTTCGCCATGCACGTCCGTCAACCGGCGCTCGGCGCCGTTGTGGTAATAGCTGAGACGCTCATGGTCCAGGCCGAGCAAATGCAGAATCGTGGCGTGCAAATCATAAATCGTGACGATCTGTTCCACGGCCTTGTGACCGAACTCATCGGTGGCGCCGTAACTGAAGCCGCGCTTCACGCCCGCGCCGGTCAGCCAAACGGTGAAGCCATGTGGATTGTGATCGCGACCGCTCGCGCCTTTCTGAAACGTCGGCATGCGACCGAACTCGGTCACGAAGACGACGAGAGTTTGCTCCAGCATCCCGCGAGTTTTCAGGTCCTTGATCAGCGCGGCGCAGGGCTGGTCGAGGATTTCGCGGTGAATGTCGTACTGCGTTTTGAGCGACTTGTGGCCGTCCCAATTCCCAACGCCTTCGCCCATCGCGTAAGCGCCGTTGAAAAGCTGCACGAAGCGCACGCCGCGTTCGAGGAGACGGCGGGCCAGCACGCAGTTGCGGGCGAAGCCGGCCTTGAGTTTGTTCGCGTCGTTCACGCCGTAGAGTTCGAGCGTGGATTTGCTTTCCTTGCTCAGGTCCGCGACTTCGGCCGCACTGATTTGCATCTTGGCCGCCAATTCGTAGCTCGCGATGCGCGCACTCAGATCATTGTCGCCGGGATGGCGCGCGAGATGCCGTTCGTTGAGGACTTTCAGAAAGTCGCGCGAACCGGTTTCGGCGGCGGCGGAAATTTCCCTGGGTGTTTCAAGATTCGGAATCGGCTTGTCCGCATTGAAGGCGGTTCCCTGAAACGCCGCCGGCAGAAACGCTGAACTCCAGTGATTCGGCCCCACTTGCGGAACGCCGCGCGGATCGGGAATGGCCACGAACGCGGGCAAGTTCTGGTTCTCACTGCCCAGCGCGTACGTCGCCCACGAACCCATGCTGGGAAATCCGTCGAGAATGAAACCCGTGCTCATCTGGTTCTCGGCCGGGCCGTGCGTGTTCGACTTCGCCGTCATTGAATGGACAAAGCAAAGATCGTCCGCCAGTTCGGCGATGTTCGGCAGCATGTCCGAAATCATTTTCCCGGACTGGCCGCGTGGACGAAACTCCCACAGCGGCTTCACCAGGTTTCCATTCTCGCCCTGAAATGTGATGAGCTTGTCCTGCCCCGGCATCGGCTGGTCGTGGCGCTTGATGAGTTCGGGTTTGTAGTCCCACGCATCGAGGTGGCTGAGTGCGCCGGAACAGAAAATCACGAGAACATTCTTCGCTTTCGGCGCGAAATGCGGCGCTCGCGGCGCATAAGGCTTCTCGGGTGACCACTGCGGGGGAATCGGTGCCTGGCCCAGCAACTTCTGCTGCGCGAGCAGTGACACCAGCGCGATGCTGCTCAAGCCTGTGCCGCCGAAGCGCAGAAACTCGCGGCGGTTCAACATCCATCGTCCGGCGTTTGAAATGGTCGGATGGTTCATGAGTTCACTCCCAGTAAATGAATTCATTGGCATTCAGCAACGCCCGGCAGAAAATTTGAAGCCCCTCTTCCCCGATCAGTTTTGTGGCCGCGCGGGTTTCCTCACGCTCGGGCTCACGTTGAAAGGCAAGAGCGAAAGCGCGCCGCACCTGCGCTTTTGAATCGTGGCCGGCTTCCTTTTCGAGTCGCACGGCCAAGAACCCGGCTTGTTGCATGATGAAGCTGCTGTTCAGAAGATTGAACGCTTGCAATGGCGTGGTGCTGCGTCCGCGCTTGGGCGCAATCTGGCCGCCGTCGGGACAATCAAACGCGCCGAAGACCCCGTCGGGCCGCTGACGAATGACGGTTCCGTAAATCATCCGGCGAAATGTGTCCGGCGCCCACTCGCGCCGCGGGGCGTACACCCGCACATAATTGTCATTGGCTTCGAAGAAATTGAAACCCGGCCCGCCCATCCGCAAATCGAGTTGGCCGCTCACGGCCAGAATGGAATCGCGAATCGGTTCCGCTTCGAGCCGCCGCGGCGGGTAGCGCCAGAGCAAACGCGAGTTGGCATCCACCGCGAGGCCATCCTTTCGCGAATCGCTGGCCTGCCGGTAAGTCGCCGAATTCAGGATGAGGCGGTGAATGTGCTTGAGGCTCCAGCCCTGTTCGATGAACTCAGCCGCCAGCCAGTCGAGCAATTCAGGATGCGTGGGCCGCGCGCCGTTCACGCCGAAGTCGCTCGGAGTGCTGACGAGTCCTTCGCCGAAATGATATTGCCAGAGGCGATTCACCATGACGCGAGCCGTGAGCGGATTGGCCGGATCAACGATCCACTTGGCGAGCGCCCATCGCCGGCGCTGGTCTTCGGTGAGGTTTGGAGCGAGGGGCGTTGATGGCGAATTGGAATTTCCATAGGCGAAGGGCACCGCGATCAACCCAAGCGCCGCGGGCGACACCGCCTCGCGCTTGTGCATCGGATCACCGCGATGCAAACGAAACGTCGGCTCGGGTTTGGGTGTGAACACGCCGCCGTAAACCAGCGCCGCCTTCGCCAGTTCAGTGATCCGGGATTCAAGTTCGGAACGCTCCCGGACAAGGTTTTGCGCCGATGCGGCCTGATCTCCCGCCAAAGCAGCGACGTTTATTCTCACCGACTTCTTGCTTCCCGAAACGTAAGGCAGTCGATCAGCGGAGGACGCAATGATCTGCCAGTCGTTCGATTCAGCCGCCACCTCGATGCGATACTCGACCGCGAGCCGGTCCGAGTAGCGCTGCTCGCGATCGCGGCCCCAAACGATTTTGCTGATGACGACCGTGTTCGAGAACTCCAGTTCCACCCAGCCCTTGCCTCGTTCGTTGGAAATCCAACTGCGGCCGTTGCCGTGCTTGCCGTCGTTGAGGTGTTCGAGCCGATGAATGTCCGAATTTGGATAGACGGTCGATGCGCGAGCGATCGTTCCGCTCGTGGAGAGGGCGATGTTTTGCGGAGTGGATTCCGCGGTGTAAATCTCCAACTCGTCGATGCAGGGCTCGGCGTCGGTCGTCTTTGAAATCATGAAACGAAGTTTGCGCGCCGACACCGGAGCGAAGCGCTCGACGTTCTTGCGGGCATTGACCGGCGCGCGCAAGGAGTTGGTGTCAGGTCCGAGCGGTTTTGCCAGCGGTTCGAACTGTTCCAGCGCGCTTTCCACTTCCGCCAATCGCTGACGGCTTCGCGTCAGCTCCTTCTCACGCGTTTCCGAATCGGCAGTGCGCAACTTGCGCTCGCCATGCTGAACGCCTTCGAAGACCGCTTTGATCGCGAAGTATTCCGTCTGCGGAATGGGATCGAATTTGTGATTGTGGCAGCGTGCGCAGCCCACCGTAAGTCCGAGAAACGCGCTGCTCGTGGTGCTCACGATGTCGTGAAGTTCATCGGCGCGCTGGTTCGCGGTGAGCACCGGGTCTGGACTCTTTACCTGGTCCAACGCCCCGGCCACGATGAACCCGGTCGCCTCATCCACCCCCAGCATATCACCCGCGAGCTGTTCGATAATGAATCGGTTGTAAGGCTTGTCTTCATTGAAGGCGCGAATCACATAGTCGCGGTAAGGCCACGCGTTCGGGCGGGGCTGGTTCATCTCATATCCGTGGCTCTCGGCAAACCGCACCACGTCGAGCCAATGTCTGGCCCAGCGCTCGCCGTAACGCGGCGACGCGAGGAGGTCCTCGACGAGCGTCTGGTACGCGTTTGGTTTCCTGTCCGCAACGAAGACCTTCATCTGCTCTGGAGTTGGAGGCAAACCGGTGAGGTCGAAATACAACCGACGAATCAACGTGCGGCGATCCGCCTCACGTGAGGGCTTGAGTTTATTCTCACGGAGTTGGTGCGCAATGAACGCGTCGATGCCCTTGGCGCCGGAATGTTTCTCCGATGAAGAGTTGGAAATGTTCGGTCGGGCCACTGGTTTGAAAGCCCAATGCGCTTCTTTCGCGCCGGCCTCCGCCGAATTGTTCGAGTTGTCGCGTTGGGAAACGGCCGCGCCCTGCAACATGTTTGCCCATGCTGCGAACGTCAGGACCAAAGCCAATTTGTGCCAGGTAGTCACTTCCTCGTCGGGATTCGATGCGGAGTTTATCTCAATGGCGGGCTTCAAGCCAATGGTGTTCTGCTTTCCGCAGGTGGAAAGCCTCGCGCTGCGAGGCAAGTGGGTGCGGGACCAGACTTCAGTAGGAGCGCGGCGTTTACGCCGCTTCACCACACTCCAGTCCAAAACTCCAAGCTATCCGGCATCTGTTGCCGAACGCTGAAGCGGCATAAGGCCGCGCTCCGACCATGGTGTGCGTCGTTCTGCGGCCATTCACTTGAGTCTCCCGATCGGAAGATTACACTGCGGCAAACGCTGGCCGGGGCAGCCCGGTGTGCGATAAAGGACAACCATCAAAGCCAACGAACTATTTCGTCTCGGGGTGCCGGCGGGCGAGGCCCAGCGGCGCGCGATTGATTTCATCTCGCAGTTCATTTTGCGCGGCGGTGATAAATCGCGACTGGAAGCGGAAGTGAAAGCCATCGTGGCCAACCCAGCGCTTTTCGCAGAAGACCCGCTGCGCAGGGAATTCGCCAAAGCCATCGTCAATGCTCCACCTCCGCCGCGCGCCGAGCCTGCGCCGTGGCGGCAATGGGGCGAGGGGCTGGAAAGCGAAGCGGTAAATCAGATGCAGAACGCGTGTTTGCTGCCGGTGTCCGTGGCCGGCGCTCTGATGCCGGACGCGCACGTGGGTTACGGGTTGCCGATTGGTGGCGTGCTCGCGACCGAGAACGCAGTGATTCCCTACGCCGTCGGCGTGGACATTGCCTGCCGGATGAAGATGACGGTGCTCGATGTTCCGCTCGGCGATTTGAAGCGCCAACAGGATCGGCTCGCGCGCGCCATCGAAGCGGAGACGCGATTCGGTGTCGGGGCAAATTTCAGAGATCGTCGCGACCACGAAGTGATGGATGCGGATTGGTCGTGCAGCCCCATCACGCGGCAGAACAAAGACAAGGCGTGGTCGCAACTCGGCACGAGCGGCAGCGGCAATCACTTCGTCGAGTTCGGCGTCTTCACCGCGCGCGAGCCGATTCGTGATTTGCCGCCCGGCCAATACGTTGCGTTGCTCAGTCACAGCGGCAGCCGCGGCACCGGCGCGTCGGTGTGTGATTTCTACAGCAAGCTCGCGGTGAAGAAACACGCCGAGTTGCCCAAGGAATTGCAGCGCCTGAGCTGGCTCTCGCTCGATGAATCGGACGGCCAGGAATACTGGGCCGCGATGGAATTGATGGGCGAGTATGCCGCGGCGAACCACGCGTGCATTCACAAGCACATCGCGGAAAATCTTGGCGCGACCGTGCGGCTGGATTTGGAGAACCATCACAACTTCGCGTGGAAGGAGAAGCACGTCATCGGCGGCGTGGAGCGTGAAGTGGTGGTGCATCGCAAAGGCGCGACACCGGCAGGCACCGGCGTGCTCGGAATCATTCCCGGCTCCATGGCGACTCCGGGGTTTGTCGTGCGCGGCAAAGGCGGCGCGGAGTCATTGAACTCCGCCTCGCACGGCGCAGGCCGCGTGATGAGCCGCACGCGCGCAGCACAGACTTTCAATTGGAAGGACGTGAATGCGTTCCTGCGCGAGCGCGGCGTGACGCTCATGTCGGCCGGGCTGGATGAAGTTCCGATGGTTTACAAAGACATTCACACCGTTATGGCCGCGCAGGACGATCTGGTCGAAGTCATCGGCCAGTTCGATCCAAAACTGGTGAAGATGGCGCCGCACGGCGAGCGCGCGGAAGATTGACAATCAGATTATTCCCCGCGTGGCACCGGATTGTTCAACGCCCAGTGGATCGCATTGGCCAGCAAACGACGGAACGCTGCATCCTCAAAATCTTTTGGATGGCCCAGCGATGTGTAGAAGACTCGCGCGCCTTTGTAGTCGTGCGTCCAGGCGACTGGCTCGGTGTGATCGGGGATTGTTCCCGTCAGCAGCAGGGTGGTGTTCGTTTGGAGCGGAGTGTTCCGGTAAAGCGATCCTGCGGATGAAAACGTGCCGGGCACGCCGCGCATAATTGGATGCTCTTGCGCCGCGGGATTTACTTGCATCGAGGGCAGTGCGTCGTTGCCGTAGTGATTCTGGTAGTTCCCGCCGAGCACCCGTTTGTCGAAGATGAGCCAGTTTTGAAAGGCGTGACTGGCGGTGCGAATGCCGATGGTGGGTTTGCCGGAGTCGAAGTATTTCTGAAAGCGCGCCAGTTGATCTGCCGGCAGTGTCATCCGGCGCGCGAAAAGAATCAGCAGATCCGCACGATCGAGCGCGTCGAGTCCAGCGATGCTGTCGGGCTTGGGCTTGCGTTCGAGGTAGATCGTTTTGAAGCCGTAATTGGTCTCCAGAAACCTGGCGAAGACCGGCAGCGTTTGCGTGGAATGATACTCATCCTCGCCGCTCACGAGCACGATGGTCGGCGGGTTCGCCGCGTGAAGCGTTGTTGCACAAACCAGGCTGAACAGCACGGCAACGAGTCGGTAGATTCCCATGCCTCAAGCTGACCGCGACCGGTGCCCCGGCGCAAGCGCCGTTCGGTCTCCCTCTCCCCTCAATGGGAGAGAATGCCCCGAAACGAAACTTCGCACGTTGAACCCCTGAACCTGCGGAGCGCCGGTCTCCGACCCGGCGTGTCCGGACAGACCGATTCTGCCGGGTCGGAGACCGGCGCTCCAATCGGGAGGTTCATGGGGAGGGAAGTCCGCGCCCGCCCGCCTTGAGTTTTCTGCGTCACGCCAACCGCACAGAAAATGAGATGCAGCTTCGACTCTCGACTCCCTGAATGCGCCTTGTGTCGGTTGCGTCAGGTTGCTATCGGTTTCCAGACACGGAGAAGTTTATGAAACAATCGCTCATTTTGTTCGCTGGGATTTTTTGCGCCACCATTCACGCCGCGAACTGGTCGCAGTGGCGCGGACCGAACTTCGATGGCTCGTCCACCGAGACCGGATTGCCGGCGCAATTCACCAAAACGGAGAATGTCGCCTGGGTCGCCCCGCTGCCGGGGCCAAGCGGTTCGACGCCCGTCGTTTTCGGCGACACGGTGTTTGTGAACTCGATTGATGGCACAAAGAAAACCCGGCTGGCCATCGCGCTGGATCGCAAGACCGGCGCCGTGCGCTGGCAGCAGGAAATCGGGCCGGGAGTCAACCAGGACGACCGCAGCAATTTTTCGTCGCCCTCGCCGGTGACCGACGGCCAGGTCGTTTACTTCTATTACGGCAACGGCGACCTGGTGTGCTTCGACATGGACGGAAAAAAGATTTGGGCGCGGAACATCCAGAAGGAATACGGAAGCTTCGCCTATCAGTGGACGTATGCCGCAAGTCCGCTGCTTTCGGACGGAAAGCTCTATCTCCAGGTGTTGCAGCGCAACGTGCCCGTCAACGGCCGAGGCGGTTCGAACAATGACTCTTATCTGCTCGCGCTCGATCCGAAGACGGGAAAGGAACTGTGGAAACACGTGCGCCCTTCGGAAGCAGTGGCGGAATCCCTCGAAGCGTTCAGCACGCCGATCCCTTACTCGCACAACGGGCGGCGCGAACTCCTGGTGGTCGGTGGCGATTGCATCACGGGCCACGACCCCGCCAGCGGCAAAGAGCTGTGGCGCTGGGGGACGTGGAACCCACAGAAGATCGGGCACTGGCGGCTGGTGCCATCGCCCGTGGCGGGTGCTGGCGTCGCCCTCGCCTGCGGACCGAAGAACGCCCCGATTTATGCAGTGAAGCTCGGATTGAATGGCAAGCTCGATGATTCGGCCATTGCCTGGCAAAGCACGGAGCGGGATGTGACCGCCGACGTGCCGACGCCGCTGTTTTACAAAGGCAAGTTCTACGTCCTGAATGGCGGCAAACGAAAGATGCTCTGCGTGGAACCATCGAACGGAAAAGTCCTTTGGTCGGGCGATCTCCCGGTCCCCGCCGGCTCGCGTTCCGTGTTCGAAGCTTCACCCACCGCGGCTGATGACAAAATCTATGTGATGGATCACAAAGGCAATGTGTTCGTGGTTTCAGCCGCCACGGACGCGTTCAAATTGATCCACACTGCTGCGATGGGCGAAGACACGGACAGGGATTTGCGCTCTTCTATTCCCCTGTCCCAGGGGCAGCTTTTCATCCGCACCGGCAGCAAGCTCTATTGCATCGGGAAGAAGTAAACCTGGCATTTCCCACTTGCCACAGGCTTTGAGCGCGCATTGATTGGAGCGGCGCTGGCCGGGCGGCGAACCGGCGCACTCACAATGGGCAAAATTGTCGGCATCGATCTCGGCACCACGAATTCTCTTGTCGCCACGGTGGACGCGGGCATTCCGTTCGTCATCGCGGACCCGGACGGCCAGCGCCTCACGCCGTCCGTCGTTCACATTCCCGCGGCGGGCGCGCAGCCGATTGTCGGGCACAAGGCGAACCGTGTCCGCGTGCTGAAGCCGAGCGAGACGGTTTACTCAGTGAAGCGTTTCATGGGGCGGCGCGGCGCGGACATTTCGCGCGAGGAGATGCTGGTGACCTATCCCGTGAAAGGCGAAGGCACGGGCGCGGTGACAATCGACATTCATGGGCGCAGTTGGACGCCGGAGGAAATCTCAGCGGAAATACTGAAGAAGTTAAAGCACGACGCGGAGCATTCGTTGGGCGAGCCCGTCACGCGCGCGGTCATTACCGTGCCCGCCTACTTCAACGACGCGCAGCGGAACGCGACGAAAAAGGCGGGGGAACTGGCGGGCTTTACGGTTGAACGCATCGTCAATGAGCCGACCGCGGCGGCCCTGGCCTACGGCCTGGATAAGCTGAAGGAGAAATCCAGAATTGCAGTTTACGATCTGGGCGGTGGCACCTTCGACCTTTCGATTCTTGAGTTGAGCAATGGCGTGTTTCAAGTGCTGTCCACGAATGGCAACACGCGGCTCGGCGGCGACGATCTCGACAAGCGGCTGGTCGATTTCCTGGTGGAAAGAATCAAAGCGGCGGGCGGCCCGGATGCCGCAGGGGACCACCCGATGTTGTCCCGCATTCGGGAGGTGGCCGAGCAAACAAAAATCCAATTGAGCACCGAGACTGAGGCGGACGTGCCACTGCCCTTTCTCACGTCCACCTTCAGCTTCAGCTACAAGCTCACACGCAAGGAACTCGAAGACCTCACGCGCGAGATCGTCCTGCGCACCCGCGCGCACTGCTTGCGCTCGCTCTCCGACGCGAAGCTCGAAGCAAAGGATTTGGATCAAATCATTCTCGTGGGCGGCCAGACCCGAATGCCGCTGGTGCGCCAGCTCGTCAGCGAATGGTTCGGATGCATCGAGTTCGAGGAACAACGCGGCGACCTGCGGCTCGGCTCGGATTTCCACAAAGCGAAAGGCCCGCAGCTCAACACGTCGCAGAACCCCGACGAGGCGATCGCGCTGGGTGCGGCGATTCAGGCGGAGATTCTTTCCGGCGGATTCAAGAACCTTCTGTTGCTCGATGTGACGCCGCTGTCGCTCGGCATTGAGACGTTTGGCGGGCTGATGAACGTGATCATTCCGCGCAACACCACGATTCCCGTGAAAGCGGGCGAGATGTTTACGACGGCGGTGGACAACCAGAAGTCGATGCTCATCCACGTGGTCCAAGGTGAACGCGAGCGGGTAAAGGACAACTGGAGTTTGGGCCGCTTCGAAATCGAGTTCGAACCCGCCCCCAAAGGTGTCCCGCGCGTGGGCGTGCAATTCGAGATCGACGCAAATGGAATTCTCCACGCGCTCGCCCGCGATGTGAAGACAGGTCATCAGAAAGTGGTGCCGATGCAAAGCGCGGTCGATGTGGACGATTCCGAAGTGCAGAAGATGGTCGAAGAATCGGTCGAGCATGCCTTCGATGATTTGCGGGCGCGGCAATGGATCGAGGCGAAGATTCGCGCTGGCGAAACGATTACAGCCACGCGCAAGACGATGGCAGAGTTCGCGAGCGAGCTGGAAGCCGACTACAAAGCGCAACTCGACATGGCGCTGGAAGAAATTGAATCCGTGCTCGCGACCGAAGAGCCGCGCACGAAGACCGGCGATCCTGCGAAATTGAAAGCCGCCACCGCCCGGCTCGATGAAGTGACCAAGCCGCTGGCCGAGCACGCGATGGACAAGGCGATGGAAGCCATGCTCCGCAAGCGCGGGATGATCTCCTGATCTCGTCGCGCATTTTCCGCCGCTCCGGACCGCTTTCCCGCGCTTTCCAGCCTTGACCCGTTCCACCGTTTCAAGGTTAGCTGATCTCAACTCGACCAATGCGTCTCAAACACCCGAACTCCGAGATCAGCATTGTGCCCGGCGAGCGCGGCGTGTCGGCGGCCTCATCCCGAACCGCGCTGCTCTTGCGTCGGCTGGCCCGCGCAGCATTCGATTTCGCTCACGCTTCAACCATCAACCCACTCCAAAATGAAAACTCTCATTCGTATCTGCTTGCCGGTGGCGGTTGTCTTCGCCAGCGCGCTGGGCGCGTGCGCGCAAACGCTCACGGTCACCAACGAACTGCGGCTCTGGCTCAGAGGAGACGCGGGGGTCACCACCAACGCCAGTGGCGGAGTCATTCAGTGGAACGACCAATCCACCAATGGCAACAACGCCGTGCAGGCCGTCGATACGCAGGCGCCGCTGCTCGTGGCCAATGCGGTGAACGCGAAACCGGTTCTGCGGTTCGACGGCGCCGATGATTATCTCGACGTTCCTGATTCAGAGAGCCTGTCCGGCGTGGGAGATATGGCGTCCTTCTTCGTCATCAAGTTCGATGACTTCGCCGCGTTCCGGGCGGTGTGGGGAAAAACAGCCGGAGCGGGCGGAAATCAGCCGGCCCCCACGGATGCTTACGTCGTACCCGCGCCCGGCCCCACTGTGCTTCGTGTTTTCCGCGGGGACGGCACCGGCGTAGGCAATAGCTCGACCGATACAGCGCAACCGCTGGTCGCCAACGCCTATCTCGCGCTCGGCTTCGACGTCGAGGGATCGACGCTGACGCATTATCTGAACAATCAGCCCAACGGGAGCGGCCCCGCGTCCGCCGCGGTCGGTGATGGAAACACAGCCTTGAAAATCGGCTCGCGCACCGATCTGTTCACCAAGCTCAAGGGTGACTTCGCTGAGTTGCTCATTTACAGCCGCGCGCTTTCCCCTCTCGAACGCAGCAACGTCTTCAATTATCTTCGCACGAAATACAGTTTGAACGTGCCGCCAGCCGTGAACCTGACGGCCACACCGCCCGGCCCCAACGTCAACATCGGTGACGTGATAACGCTGAATGCAACGGCGATTGATTCGGATGGCAACGTCGCCCGAGTGGAATTCTTCGCCAATGGCGGGTCCCTCGGTGCCGTGACGGTTCCGCCTTACTCGCTGCGTGTGAGAATCGATTCTCCGGGCACAGTCACCTTCACGGCCCGCGCCACGGACAACGCCGGCGCCTTCTCGAATTCCGCGCCCGTGGTGCTCACGGCCAGCGCGGGCGCGCCGACGCCACTCTCTGTCACGAACGGTTTGCAGCTCTGGCTCAAGGCGGATGCAGGCACGACAGTCGGCGGCAGCGGAGGTGTTACGCAATGGGCCGACCAGTCCGGCCATGGCAACCATGCCGCTCAAGTGACTGAGGCCATGGCGCCCGTGCTGACCAACAGCGCGGTGAACGGACTTCCCACTCTGCGGTTCGATGGCGCTGATGATTTTTTGGAAGTGGCGGACTCCGACAGCATTTCCATCACGGGCGACATCACCACGCTCTTTGTGCTGAAGTTTGCTGACTTCGCCACTTTTCGCGCTATTTGGGCCAAGACGGCAGTCAATCAGCCTGCGCCAACAGACATCTACACCATGTCCGGCAACGGTCGCGTTCGTTTCTTTCGGGGTAATGGCACGGTGAACGGTGTCGCGGACAGTTCGCAGGCCTTCGTGGCCAACAGCTTTATTCTCGGAGGCGTCGAAATGGCGGGAACAGCCGTCAGACATTATTACAATGGCCTGCTCAACGGCAGTGGCAACATCACAGCCGCGGTCGCGGATGCGAATGGCACGCTGCGCATCGGCACGCGCGCCGACGGTGTCACGAGAATGAAAGGGGAGATGGCGGAGATTCTCATTTTCAACCGCTCACTCCTGGCCGCGGAACGCCGCTCCGTGGAAATTTATCTCGCCGGGAAATACGGATTGCCCGCGTTGGTTTCCACGACGAACAGCGCGCCAGTCGTTGTCATCAGCAGTCCGGGCGGCGGCCAGATATTGCAGGCACCCGCTGCGGTGACGGTCACGGCGAGCGCGTCGGATGCTGATGGCAGCATCGTTTCCGTCCAACTCTTTGCGGACGGCCAGTTGCTCGGCACGGACACGGCTGCGCCCTATTCGACGAACCTGAACTTGAATTACGGCGGGCGCGTCACCCTCACAGCGATCGCGACCGACAATCTCGGTGCGCAAAGCAGTTCCGCGCCGGTCGAAGCCACTCTGCAAGGGCCGAGCGCGCCGACGGGTCTGATGGGTTACTGGCCGTTGGATGGAAATGCCAACGCCGTCATCGGCCAAAACGGCATCATGGTGAGCAATCCAGTTGTCACTCCGGATCGCAACGACACTGCCGGCGGAGCGCTGCTGTTCGACGGCACGCTGCAACAGTACGTGCAGATCCCCGGCGGGGGCGGCCTTAACGGCGCACCGCGAGGTACCATCAGTATGTGGGTGAAGTGGCTCGGCACCCAGGATAGCGGCGCCGCCACCTCCTTCGGCGCGGTGCTGAGTCGCCAACAGAATGGATCGTTTTCCGATAACATCATCAGCCTGAACAACGCGGACCCGAACGTCGGCGCGGTGCAATGGCGGCAGAACAGCGGCGCCATCACCATTACCGGCGCTGGGACCGTCGGGCACGATTTCTGGCGGCACATTGTCGTGACCTTCACGGAAACGAACTGTGACTTGTTCGTGGACGGCTTTTACGAAGCCTCCGGCGTGGGCGGCGCCCTGCACAATAATTGGGCGACTGCCCTGGCCATCGGCGCCTGGAGCGGAGATGGCCAGTGCTTTGCGACCGCCGCCATTGATGATGTGGCCGTCTGGAACCGCGTGCTGACGTTTGACGAGATCCAGCATCTCATCGCGCAAACCCGGACGCCGTTGACTCTAAACCTCACTCCAGATTTGCCTTCGGTCGAGCGCTCGGGCGGAAACGTCATTGTGCGGTGGGGCTCGGGAGCCGTTCTGCAAAGTGCGGGCGATGTGAACGGCCCGTTCTCGGACCTGACCGGTGCCACGAGTCCGTACATGACGAATGGGGCGGGGGCGCAAACGTTCTATCGGCTCCGTTTGCCGCAATAGCCGTGCGCGTTGTGTTCCGGTGCAGGTAGGGCGCGCTGTCCCCAGCGCGCCGCGAGGACCACGGGTATGCGGCAGTGCTTTGAGCGCAGAGCGGCGCTGTGGGGACACAGAGCCCTACCGGAAATGCCGGCGCGAATTCGGTAATCAGGCTGCGCTCGCACGCGCTCGCGCGATTTTTATGAAGCGACTTGCTATTGGTCTTCTGCTGGCTGGAATCACTCTCCACCGCATTTTTGGCGCGGATAGCGTCGTGGTGTTCAATGAAGTGAACTACCATCCTGCCATCGGCGAGGCGACGAACGAATGGGTCGAGTTGCACAATCAGATGGCCATCGACATCGATCTATCGGCGTGGTCCATAACCGGTGGGATCGGTTTCACGTTTCCCGAAGGGACGATCATTTCCGGCCACGGCTATTTGGTCGTCGCCAAGGACGCAGCGGCCTTGCAGGCCAGCGCCGCGATCACCAACGTCTTTGGCCCCTTCACTGATCGGCTGAACAATTCCAGCGCCACCCTTCGACTGCGCGATCGCAACAACCGGATCATGGATGAATTCGAGTATCGCGATGGCGGCAAGTGGCCCGTCGCGCCTGACGGTTCCGGCGCGACACTCGCCAAGCGCGATGAAGACTCGACGAGCAGCCGGCCGGAGCATTGGACATCCAGCGTGCGCAGTGGTGGAACGCCCGGCGGCCCGAACTTTCCGCGAGTTGCGGTGCAACGGCGTCCGTTGATTTCGTTCAATTCACTTTGGCGCTTCGAAGCTTCGGGCGCGGATCTCGGAACCGCATGGCGTGAATCTGGTTTCGATGACAGCGCCTGGGCGGGACGAAACATTGCCACGCTGGTTTCCTACTGGCCTTTTAATGGCAATGCCACGGCGACACGCGGCACGAGTGGAACGCTGGTGGGAGGAGTTACCGTCGCAGCGGATCGCAATGGCGTGGCAGGCGGCGCGCTCGGTTTCAGTGGTGCCTCGCAATATGTGACCGTGCCAGCGGGCGGCGGACTCAATGCCGCGACTGCTGGAACGGTGAGCATGTGGGTGAAGTGGACCGGCACCCAGGATGCCGATTGTTGCAGCACGTTCGGCGCGGTGCTGGCGCGGCAAGCGAACGGACTTTTTTCCGACAACATTCTGGCGCTGAATAGCGCCGACCCGAACACTGCGCGGCTCGTGTGGCGTCAATCCGGCGGTCCCGCGCCAGTGCTCATCACCAGCAGCAGCGCCGTCGGCACCACCTGGCATCACATCGCCGTCACTTTCGCGTCGGGCGGCAGCACACTTTACATCGACGGTATCGCGCAAGGCACGGCGGCGGGGGGCGCGATGAACAACAATGCCTCCATTGCGCTCTCGATTGGCGCGTGGGCCGGCGACGGCGCGGGGTTTTCGACGAGCAGCATCGACGACGTGGCGATCTGGGACCAACCGCTCAGCCCTGCGCAAATAGCGCAACTGGCCGCGCAGTCGAAAACGCCGCTGGATTTCGCGCTGCCCGAGACGGCGGTCTATTACGCGGGTGATGGACAGCTTGTGACGAATGACGAATTGCGGCGCACCGTTTTGCCGCTCGGGCCGAACACTCACTATTTTCGGAACACGTTTCAGTTTGCGGATGATCCGGCGCAGACGGAACTGAAGCTCGATCTCACGCTCGACGATGGCGCGGTGTTCTTTCTGAACGGCACGGAGATTTATCGCCACAACATGCCGGCGGGCGCGGTGAATTATTCCACCTTCGCCTCCAGCACCGTTGGTCACGCGCCGCTTCTCACTGGCATTACTTTGCCGACGACCAACCTCGTGCCAGGCGCGAACACGCTCGCGGTGGAAGTGCATCAGGCCGGCGCGGGCGATCCGGGAATGGTCTTCGGCGCGGGACTCACGGCGAATGTCACGTTCGCTCCGCCCGTGCCGCCGGAGGAATTCGAACCCGGCGCGCTAGTCTTCAACGAAATCAGCGCCGCGAGCACGAACGTTTTCCAGGTCGAGCTGATCAATGTCAGCACGCAGAACCTCGATGTCGCGGGCTACATCGTGGCTCGCACTGGCCTCTCGCCGGATGCGGGATATTTGCTGCCCTCGCAAAGTATCGGCCCGGGACAATTCCTGGTTTTGAATCAAGCGACGCTCGGCTTCGGCGCGGTGCCGGGGGACAAATTGTTTTTGCTGCGGCCCGACCGGCCCGGCGTGGCCGATGCGCTCGAAGTGCATGAGCGGGCGCGGGGCCGTTCACGCGACGGAACGGGCGGGTGGCTCACGCCGTTCGCCATCACTCCCGGCGCGAGCAACAGTTTCACGCTGCACAACGAAATCGTGATCAACGAAATCATGTATCATGCGCCGCCGACGCTGGAAGTTCCTTCCGTCATCGGCACCAACACGATCATCACGTTCAGCAATGTCTGGCGTTACGAACAGTCGGGCACCGACCTGGGCACCACATGGCGCGCGCCCGGCTACGACGACAGCGCGTGGCTGGTGGGCAATGGATTGTTCTACAACACCGCCGCCAATCTTCCGGCGCCAAAAAACACTCTGCTGGCGCTCGGCCCGAACACGCATTATTTCCGCACGACGTTCGTTTACACCGGCACGCCCGCGATTTTTTCGATGAGTCTGCGCCACATCGTGGACGATGGCGTGGTGCTTTACTTGAACGGGGCGGAGATCAGCCGCTTCAACCTTCCGGGAACGATTACCTACACGAACAACGCGCCGAGCGCGGTC
>Ga0190265_10001302_pt1 | contig 16296 bp, 16 predicted proteins | sample Popmic124T_FD_133135 | JGI IMG/M metagenome (GOLD analysis project Ga0190265, IMG submission 133135) | Populus adjacent soil microbial communities from riparian zone of Indian Creek, Utah, USA - 124 T | ecosystem: Environmental > Terrestrial > Soil > Riparian zone | place: USA: Utah | collected...
CCGGCCGCGCCGCGCCGGTCGTCGCGATGCGCGCCGCGCTCGGCAACGCTTGAGAGGCTCTAGCGGAGCGCTTTGCATGGAAGCTCCCAAGGCTGTAAGGGTCGGGGTCCCCGCTGCCGATACAGCCCGGGATGCCAATCTCACGCCCTCTTCTGATCGCGCTGATCGCCGCGGTCGTCGCCGTTGTCGGCTTCTACGCCACTCAGGGTGGCCGCGACGCCACCGATGCAGCGGCGCCGGTCGTCCCGACGACGCCCCCGCCTGCTCAGGACGAGCAGCCGGCCCCGAAGACGAAGCAACCCAAGGCTGACAAGCCTGCCGGCGTCCCGCCCAAGGTTCAGCGCGCGATCAACGCCCGTAAGCAGGTCGTGCTCTTCTTCTACAAGCCGGGCTCCGCCGACGATCGCGCGACGGCGCGCGGTGTGGCCGCCCTGCGTGGGCGACGTGGCGTCGCCGTCTTTATGGACCCGATCGGCCGTCTGGCGAAGTACCGCGGCCTGATCGGCGAGCTCGGCATCACCCAAGCGCCGGTCGTCGTGATCGTCAATAAGGACCGCACGGCACGGGTGGTCGAGGGATTCGTCGACCCGGCCACGCTCGCGCAGGACGTGGCTGACGCGCGATGAGCGCGGGATTCGGCGGAGGCTTCGGCGGCGGCGCCGGGGGCTTCGGTGGCGCCGGCGGGGGATCGGGAGGCGGGCAGAGCGGTACCGGCGGCGGACCTCCGCACCTACGCGCGATCCCGTCTGCTGACGCTGCCGCGGCTGCAGCGGCGGCCCAGGAGCTCGACTCCGGCAACGGCCTGACGCCGCCGCGCCAGCCGAGCGCGCGCGGCCGCTTCATCTCGGACGTCATCGCGGATCTCGGTTTCGTCCCCGCGGACCGGGTGCAGGCAGCCGTCGAGGAGGCACGCGCATCTGGTCGCACCACCGAGCAGGTGCTGCTCGAGAGCGGCGCGCTCAACCCCGACCAGCTCGCGCGTGCGACGGCTGAGCGCTTCGGGCTGCACCACGTTGACCTCAACATCTACAAGGCCGATCTCGGTGCCGCCAACCTGATCCCCTCGCAGGCTGCGCGTCGCTTCAGCGCGGTGCCGGTCGGCTTTGAGGACGACCAGCTACTGATCGCGATGGTCGACCCGTCGAACGTCCTCGCGCTCGACGACATGAAGCTCCTCACCGGGCACGAGTTGCGTCCCGTGGTCGCCTCGCCGGACGACATCGCCGCGCTGATCGGCCGCATGTCGCGCCTCGACGATGCCGTCGCCGAGGCGGTCCAGGAGGAGGACGACGAGACCGAGGCGTCGGTCACCGACATCCGCGAGTCCGCCGACGACGCGCCGATCATCAAGCTCGTCAACTCGATCATCGCCCAGGCGGTCGAGGAGGGCGCCTCTGACATCCACTTCGAGCCAGACGGGCGAGATATGCGCGTGCGTTTCCGGATCGACGGGGTCCTGAGCGAGACGACGACGATCCCGCGCCGGATGGTCGCCGGTGTGATCTCACGCATCAAGATCATGGCCGACCTCGACATCTCCGAGCGGCGGGTCCCGCAGGACGGCCGAGTCGGTCTCAAGGTCGAGGGCCACGCGGTGGACATCCGCGTCGTGACGATGCCCGCCGTCGACGGCGAGGGCGTGGTGATGCGCCTGCTCGACAAAGAGCAGGCGTTGATGTCGCTCGACAAGCTCGGCATGTCCGGCGAGCCGCACGACCGCTTCGAGGCGGCGTTCCGTCAGTCCTACGGCGCGGTGCTCGTCACCGGTCCGACCGGCTCCGGTAAGTCGACGACGCTCTATGCGGCGCTGAACGTGATCAATTCGATCGACAAGAACATCATCACGATCGAGGATCCGGTCGAGTACCAGCTCGGGGGGGTCAACCAGCTCCAGGTCAACCACAAGGCCGGGCTGACCTTCGCTCAGGGACTGCGCTCGATGCTGCGCGCGGACCCCGACATCATCATGGTCGGCGAGATCCGCGACGGCGAGACGGCGCGGATCGCGATCGAGTCGGCGCTGACCGGCCACCTCGTCCTCTCGACGCTACACACCAACGACGCGGCGTCCGCGATCACCCGCCTAACCGAGATGGGCATCGAGCCCTTCTTGACGTCGTCCGCGGTCGACTGCGTGGTTGCGCAGCGGCTGACGCGGCGGCTCTGCAACACCTGTAAGCGGCGAACGATGCTCGATGCCGAAGCACTGTGCGAGGCCGGGTTCAGCGCGGCGTTCGATGTCGAGGCCTATGAGCCGGTCGGCTGCGGACGCTGCGGCGGCTCGGGCTACAAGGGCCGCGTCGGCATCTACGAGGTGATGGTCGCCAGCGACGAGATCCGTGAGCTCACCATCCGGCGTGCCTCCTCCGACGAGATCATGAAGGTGGCGATCGAGCAGGGGATGCGCCCCTTGCGCGACGACGGCCTCTCGAAGGTCAAGCAGGGCCTGACTTCGATCGCCGAGGTCACGCGAGTCGCCTGAGAGAAGATCGGTGCGGGTGCACTCCTAGCGCCGGCGCTCAGGTCTCACGACCAGTTGCCGATAGAGGCCTCGGTATGGACTTCGACTTCGCGGATGTTTTGATCGAGGTGATGGAGCGCGGCGCGTCCGACCTCCATATGACCGCCGGCTCGCCGCCGATGGTGCGCGAGCGCGGCAAGCTCATCGCCCTCGACTATCCGTCGCTGGAGCCGACCACGGTGCGCGAGATCGTCTACTCGATTCTCACCAACGACCAGCGTCAGAAGCTCGAGACCGATTGGCAGATCGATCTCGCCTACTCGATTCCCGGCCGGGCCCGCTTCCGCGTCAACGCCTACTTCCAGCGCGCCGCGCTCAGCGCGGCCTTCCGGCTGATCCCGCAGGAGATGCCGCGACTCGAGGATCTCGGACTGCCCAACACCGTCCGCGAGTTCATCAAGAAGCCACGCGGGTTCGTGCTCGTGACTGGACCGACCGGCTCGGGCAAGTCGACGACGCTCGCGTCGATGCTCGACCTGATCAACGAGGAGCGCCAGGAGCACATTTTGACGATCGAGGACCCGATCGAGTTCCTCCATCGCCACAAGCGCTGCATCGTCAACCAGCGCGAGGTCGGGGCCGACGCACCCACCTTCGCGCTTGCGCTGAAGGCGGCGCTGCGCCAGGACCCGGACGTCATCCTCGTCGGTGAGATGCGCGACCTTGACACGATCTCGACCGCGTTGACCGCGGCTGAGACCGGCCACCTCGTATTCGCGACCCTGCACACCCAGGACGCGTCGCAGACGATCGACCGCATCGTCGACGTCTTCCCGCCCGAGCAGCAGCATCAGGTGCGAGTTCAGCTGTCGGTCGCGCTGCAGGGTGTGGTCACCCAGCAGCTACTGCCGACAGCCGACGGGATGGGTCGCGTGGCCGCCACGGAGGTTCTGGTCCCAACTCCCGCGGTTCGCAACCTGATCCGCGAGGGCAAGACGCACCAGATCTACTCGACTATGCAGACCGGCGCCACCCACGGAATGCAAACCATGGACGCCTCGCTCGTCGATCTCGTGCGCCGCAACAAGATCACCCGCGAGCTCGCTGAGTCGCGCTCGTCGGCGCCTGAGGAGCTGCGCCGCCTGATGGGCACAGTGAGGGTGGCCTAGCGCGATGAGCACCTTCGCCTTCAAGGCCCTCGACGTCGCCGGCATCCCCACCCGGGGCGAGATCGAGGCCGACGACAAGCAGGTCGTCGCCTCGCAGCTGCGCTCGCGTGGCCTCGTCGTGCTCGACATCGAGGAGCAGAAGCCCACCGACGTCGGTGACATCCTTGGTCGTTTCAAGCGTGTCAAGCCGGAGGAGCTCACCGTCGCGACGCGCCAGCTCTCGACGATGGTCTCGTCGGGCATGACCCTGCTGCGCTCGTTCTACGTGCTCGAGGAGCAGACCGACAACGAGAAGCTGCGCGACGCCTTCATCGCCGTCCGCAAGGACGTCGAGGCTGGCTTGTCGCTGTCCGCGGCGCTCGGTCGTCACCCGGACGTCTTCAACGAGCTCTACGTCGCGATGGTGACCGCCGGTGAGACCGGCGGCATCCTGGAGTCGACGCTGCTGCGCGTGGCCGACCAGCTCGAGAAGGATGACGCCCTCCGCCGTCAGATCAAGGCGGCGATGATCTATCCGGGCGTGATCGCCAGCTTCGCGGGGATCGTGCTGATCGCGCTCGTGACCTTCCTTGTGCCGGTCTTCGAGAAGATCTTCAAGGACTTCGGCGGCGACCTTCCGGTGATCACCAGGTTCACCGTGTGGTTGTCGCACATGTTCCTCGACCGCTGGTTCGTCCTGATCGGCATCACGGTCGGCGTCATCTACGCCTTTCGCAAGTGGAAGTCCTCAGAGCGCGGCCGCTTGCAGTGGGACACCTTGAAGCTGAAGTTCCCGATGAAGATCGGTGACATCGTCCAAAAGGTGGCCCTTGCCCGCTTCTCGCGCACGTTCTCGGGGCTCGTTGCCGCGGGCGTGCCAATGCTCGAGGCGATCGACATCACCGGCCGTACCTCCGGCAACCGGGTCGTCGAGAACGCGATGGTCGACGTCGGCAAGTCGGTCAAGAAGGGCGGCACGCTCGCCGCTCCGATGCGCGCGGCGCCGTCGGCCTTCCCCGTGATGGTCACGCAGATGATCGGTGTCGGCGAGGAGACGGGTGCGCTCGAGCAGATGATGGAGAAGATCGCCGACTTCTATGAGGACCAGGTCGCCGCCGCGATGAAGGCGTTGACCTCGATCCTCGAGCCGATCATGATCATGGTCGTCGGCGGCATCGTCGGGTTCATCGTGATCGCGATGTACCTCCCGATGTTCAGCGTGTACGACCAGATCAGATAGGACCTCGTTGGCTAACGCCGCATCAGGCGGCCGACGGCTGCCATCAGCTCGTTAGTGAGCTCGTCCGGATCTCCATCGGCGGCACCGCCCACTACGCAGTGGCGGGCGTGGCCATCGAGCAGGCCGAGGGCGACCTTGTCGAGCGCTGCCTGGATCGCTGAGATCTGGGTGACGACGTCAATGCAATAGCGGTCCTCATCGACCATTCGCTCGATGCCGCGGACCTGTCCCTCGATGCGCCGAAGACGGCTGACGAGTTGGTCCTTATCGGCGCTGTAGCCGTGCCTGCCGGTGGGCTGGGGCCTGATGGAGGAAGCCATTGAAATGAATTCTAACAGTACCCCCCAGGGGTATGCTACGTTTGGGCCACATGGAGTCGAACGCATACGCAGAGCACGAGCGCCACGGCCATCACCGTCACGGCCCGCTGCCGACGTCCGGCAGGGCGCTGGACGCAGTCGCCTTCAGTGCGACGCTGCACTGCCTGACCGGTTGCGCGATCGGCGAGATCGTCGGGATGGTCGTTGGCACGGCGCTCGGGTTCTCGGACTGGGGAACCGTGGCGCTCGCCGTGGCGTTGGCGTTCCTGTTCGGCTACAGCCTGACCAGCTTGCCGCTGCTGCGGGCCGGAATGGCGCTCGGCGCCGTGGTGCCGATCGCGCTCGCGACCGACACCTTCAGCATCGCGACCATGGAGATCGTCGACAACGCGATCATGGTCGCGGTGCCCGGCGCGATGGACTCCGGCGTGGGGGACATCCTGTTCTGGGGCGCCCTATCCGTTGCGCTGGTGGTCGCGGGCGTGATCGCGTTTCCGGTCAACCGCTGGCTGATCATGCGCGGCAAGGGTCACGCCGTGTTGCACGAGACCGGTATTCACGGCGGCCCGCCGACGCGTGTGGTGGCCGCGATAGCGGCTGTGGCGGCGGTGTTCGGGACGGCGGTGCTGCTGGCCGAGGCGTTCGACTCTGACAACCCGGACAGCCACGGCACAGATCACGCCCTGGTGCGCTGATGGCCGTCGTCGCGCTGATCTCCTACGCCGTTTACCTAGCGCTCGCGTTCGGGATGCGGACGCTGATCCAGCTGCGGCGAACAGGGTCGTCCGGCTTCAAGGGCATCGGTGGTCGGCCGGGGTCCGCCGAGTGGATCGCGGGAGTGCTGTTCGCGGTCGCGCTGGCCGTCGGCGCGGCGGCACCCGTGCTGGCCCTGGTTGGAGCGGTCGAGCCGATCGGGGCGCTTGACACGACTGTGGTTCACGCCGCCGGCACAGCGCTGTTCATCGGGGGACTCGCCGGAACGCTCGCGGCGCAGCTTGCGATGGGCGCGTCGTGGCGCATCGGGGTCGACGAGGACGAGCGCACTGAGCTCGTCACGCACGGGCCCTTCGGGATCGTCCGTAACCCGATCTTCGCGGCGATGCTGCCCGCCTCTGCCGGACTGACGCTGATGGTGCCGAGCGCTGTTGCGATGCTCGGGCTTGTCGCGCTCGTTGTCGCGCTCGAGCTCCAGGTCCGGGTCGTTGAGGAGCCCTACCTGCTGCGTAGCCACGGGTCTTCATACGCCACTTACGCAGCCAGGGTGGGACGCTTCGTGCCGGGCGTCGGCCGCCTTGGAACGGGCTGAGCCGCGAGTAGTCTCGAGGGACATGGCGATCCCTCCAGATACGAGCATCGGGCCGGTCAGCCTGACTATTCGCGACCTCGACCGGATGCAGGACTTCTATGGAGGGGTGCTCGGACTGCGCACGCTGGAACGCGACGGATCGCGGGCGACCTTCGGCGTCGAGGACGGGCGGCCGCTCGTCGACCTCGTGCGTGATGCCAAGGCGCCCGACCGGCCACCGGGCACGACGGGGCTGTTCCACCTGGCGGTCCTGGTCCCCACCCGGTGCAACCTCGCCGAGGCGCTGCGGAGACTCGCCGACGCACATTGGCCTCTCGCTGGTGCGTCAGATCATCTAGTGAGCGAGGCGTTGTATCTCGACGATCCGGAGGGCAACGGCATCGAGATCTACCGCGACCGGCCACGCGAGCAATGGCGACACGAAGGGGACGAGATTGCCATGGCGACGCACCCGCTCGACCTGCAGAGTCTGATTGGCGGGTTGGATGGGAAGGCGGCTGACAAGCTTCCCGGGGGCACTCGCATCGGACATGTCCACCTCAACGTCGCGAATCTCGAAGCGGCCGAGGCTTTCTACGCCGGGCTGCTCGGCTTCGATGTGACGGCGCGCGGCTACCCTGGGGCGCTCTTCGTGTCAGCCGGTGGCTATCACCACCACATCGGGCTCAACACCTGGACGGGTGAAGGTGCTTCTCCGCCAGCTGCCGCGTCGGTGGGCCTACGTGCCTTCGAGGTTGTCCTGCCGAACCGAAAGGAGCTCGAGCAACTCACTGATCGCCTGCAGGGCGCCGGTGCGGAGGTCGGGCTGCAGGACGGGACAGCGACCCTTCGAGACCCATCCGAGAACCGTGTCGTGCTCACCACTTGGGCTTGAGAATAAGAACACCCGACGCCGCAGGGGGCCACAGCGCCGGGTGCACACCCGAGGTTAGCGGGCGTTTCTGATTCGTCAGGGAGCACCCTAAGTAGGGGCCGTGGAGGCCCCCTCGGGGGCGTTCGCCAACCGGCGAAGCGCTGGTGGGGCGATCAGTGTCGTGAGGATCGACATGCCGACGATCACCGCGAACAGCTCGGCATCCAGGACTCCCTCAGCGCTGCCGATGCTCGCGACGATGATGCCGACCTCACCGCGCGGCACCATGCCGATGCCGACTCTCAGCGCGTCGCGGCGCCCCAGTGCCCGCGCGCCGGCGTAGGCGCTCGCGAACTTCGTGACGACCGCAATCGCGGTCACGGCGGCGAGCAGCGCCAGCGCGCCTGAATCGGCCAACGCGTCGAGGTCGAGCTGAGTGCCGATGAACGCGAAGAAGAACGGCGCGAAGAAGGCGTAAATCGGCGCAATCTCGTCCTCGACCGCGGTCTGCTCCCGGGTCTCGGCAACCATCAGGCCGGCGAGGAAGGCGCCGATGATCGCAGCCAGGCCGATCTCCGCGGCGAATGCGGCCAGCCCTAGACAGAGCAGGACGGCTGGCAGCAGGGGGAGTCCGCAAACCGCGGCGCCTCGAGGATCTGGGGCCAGGCGCGCGTAAGGCGTGTCCCACCAAGCGCGAAGAACCCGACGAAGGCGAGTGAGATCGCGAGCACAATTGCGATGTCGAGGACGTTCACGCCGCCCTCGGCCGCGAGCCCGACGGCGATCGAGAGGATGATCAGGGCAAGGATGTCATCGACGATCGCTGCACCGAGGATCGTTCGTGCCGCGCGTGTCCTCAGCATGTCTAGCTCGATCAGCACCGCTGACGTGATGCCCACGCTGGTCGCTACCAGAGCGGCACCGAGGAAGATTGCCGTCGAGGTCTCGTCGCCTCGCGCGAGGCCGAGCCCTATACCACCGGCAAGCGGCACGACGACACCGAGCACCCCGACCAGCAGCGCCGTACCGCCGACATCCCACAGCTCAGAGACCTTCGTCTCCACACCGACCCAGAAGAGCAGGAAGATGACGCCGAGCTCCGCGAAGACCTCGAGCACCTCGCCCGGCTCCACGAGGCCGAGCAGCGAAGGCCCAACGATCACGCCGGCCAGGATCTCGCCGACGATCGTCGGCTGACGCAGCCGACGGAAGATCTCGTCGCCGATCTTCGCCGCGAGCAGCAGTGCGAAGAGGGCGACGAGGGTTTCCTCGACACCGGTTGAGGCGGCGATCGGCAGGTCGATCAACGCGGCTCGACGACCTTCAGCGTCCCGATGTCAGCAGCTTTCCGATCGGACACGGCCGGGATGAAGACGATCGAGTGCTTGCCGGGCCGTGGGACCAATACGTCGAACCGCGCGGGCGTCAGGGGCTCGGCTGGTTGTGTTAGTCCAAGGGTCGGGATCTCGACCTGGCCAGCTGTCCTGACCTCGGCGAGAACCGTTCCCGGACGGTTCATGTCGAGCCTCCGTATTCGCGGCTTGCCGCCCTCGCGGAAGCGGATCACCGTCTCGTTCCCCGCGGGATCGCCCGGCGCGGACGTAGCCTCAGGCGTTGTCGCGCCGTCCTTGCTCGGAGCGGGATCCGACGTCGGCGGTGGCGGGGTCTCTCCGTCGCCCGAGGCGGGACGGTCAGGTGGGCGCGCGATCGAGCTCGCGATCGCCGCGAGGCCCAAGACGATCGCGAACAGCAGGAGGGCGCGGCGAATCTCCACGGCGCCGATGGTATTGCGCCAGAACGGACGGGCGGTAGAGCAGGAGCGCCAGGCTCGCGGCGAGTGGCACCGCCCAGGCGACGTAGAAGGCGAACAGCAGTGGCGCGTCGTCCACCGAGTCGGCGAAGATCCGAGTCTGCTCGGGCCAGAAGCTGAGGCCTAACAGGATCGCGACCGCCAACGTAAGCCGCGGCACACCCGGACGGCGCGCCGTCTCCCAGGCGAGCAGCGAGAGGAAGAACGGCACGTGGTAGTAGTCGTTGTTCCAGTTGTCGAGCAGGCAGCGGAGTAGGAGCAGCAACGTCAAGAGCAGCAGCGCGTCGTCCGGTCGCCGGTCGCGACGCAGCCACAGCAGTCCTGACAGTGGAACCGCGACAGCGACGATGAGGGGGTGAGAGATCGTCGCGACCCACGCGGGCCCCATCCAACGCTCCCCGGCTGGGGGCAGAGCCTCGAGGTCGGCGAGCGGCCACCAGACATTCCACGGTGTCGTTGAGGCGCCGGCCGAATCCTGCCCGGCGGCGCTCTCCGCCACCGCACCGAAACGCCCAGGATTGCCGACGACCAGGGGAAGCGTGAACAGCACCGCGACACCGCCGGCCATCAACAGCATGGGCAGCCAGCGTCGTGGTGCGGCTAGCAGGACAGGCAACACCGCCAGCAACGCCCACTGCTTGGTCGCGATCGCGAGACCCAGCAGCACCCCAGCGAGGAGCTCGCGCTCACGTAGGGCGGCGAGCACAGCCCCGACGCAGAGCGCTCCGGCGAGCAACTCCTCGGGATGGCCCCAGTGAAGCGCCCTGAAGGTGAGTGGATTGATGACGGCCAGTCCCGCCGCAAGTCCCTGAACGGCGGGTGGCTGCCCGCGCTCGGCAAGCAGGCGTGAGAGCGTGAGTCCGAGAATCACGGTCGCAAGCAGGCAAGGAATCGCCCCGGCGTAGTAGACGGTGTCGAGACTCTCGTGGAACACGGAGGCGACGAAGGGCGCGCGCGCGACGATCGAGAAGCTGCCCATCAGCGGTTGGCTGGCGAAGAACGTCTTCCAGTCGCCGCGTACCAGCGCGTCGATCGACGCGCTGGCGTCGGAGAAGTAGTCGAGTCCGGGCTCCATCCCGGCACTCGCCCTTAGTGACAAGGCGAGGACCGCGAGCAGTGCAAAGGCGGTCATGGCGATCCGCGGTAAGGACGAGCTGCGCTGCATGCCCACGCCATCGGCTGGCGCGCGGGTCCGCTTGAGAACTGCATGGCGGACTCCGATGGCGGAACCGCAACCGCTCGGGTCCAAACGATGGACGAATGAACGAGTCGAACGATCGAAGCGATTTCTAAAGGAAGTCTCGGGGGGTGCCGATCACAGCCGAGCCAGAGGACCTCGGTGCGACCGCGGCGGCTGGCGACCCAGACCCAATCCCAGTCACCTCATAGGAGGAACACCCAAATGCTGCGGAAGCTTTCCGAGCGCATCCATAACGAGGAGAAGGGCTTCACGCTCATCGAGCTTCTCGTTGTCATCCTGATCATCGGCATTCTTGCCGCGATCGCACTCCCCGCCTTCCTTGGCCAGCGTGCCAAGGGCCAGGACGGTGAGGCCAAGTCCAACGCGCGTAACCTCGTCTCGCAGGTCGAGTCGTGCTACGCACAGGAGCAGGACTACTCGGCGTGTGACACGACCGGCGACCTGGACAACACCGGTCTACCGCTCGTCAACGGCACTCCGGCGCAGTCGTCCGGCGACGTCGGCGTCTCGGCGTCGACCGCCAGCACCTACACCATCACCGCTGAGTCCAAGAGCGGCAACACGTTCAACATCGTGAAGGCCGCGGACGGAACGAGCACCCGTACTTGTGACACCACCGGTGGCGCGAGCAACGGCGGTTGCAGCGGCAGCAGCTGGTAGTTCCACAGCTAGTTCAGTACCGACCGGAGGCGGGCCTTGTGCCCGCCTCTTGTCGTTCTGGGACGCGATTCGGCCTACGCGTATCGAGGCTTGCGCGAGTCAAGTGATGGGGCGGCGTGGCCGATCCCTCATGTGATGTCACGCGCCCGTGTCCTGTCCTCCGAGAGCGGTCTCACCCTCGTCGAGGTGACTGTCGCGATGGTGATCCTGCTCGTCGGCGTCCTTGGCACCGTGACGATGATCGACGGCGCGAACGCCGTCACGTCACGCACCAAGGCGCGTGAGGGCGGAACCGCGCTTGCGCGCTCGGTGCTCGAGATCGCACGAGGGATCCCGTACAAGGAGATCACATCCGCGCGAGTGCTCGACGAGCTCGAGAGCCGCGCAGGGCTGGATGACTTCAAGCCTGGCGTCACGGGCCACCAGATCTCGAGCCGCAACTTCAGCTACACCGTGACGGCGACGGTCTGCTCGATGGACGACCCCAAGGACAACCTTGGGCAGCACGACGAGTCGATTGTCTTCTGTTCGAACTCCGACACGTGGACAAGTGGGGTCCTCGACCGCAATCCGGACGACTACCGCCGCGTCGCCATCCATCTGAGTTGGGAGGACAACGCCACCCACGTCGACACCGTCCACCAGACGGGTGTGGTCACCAATCCGGTCGGTGGCCTCGGCCCCTCGGTGACGAACCTCAGCCCGCTGACGCCGAACACCACGACGATCACGACCGCCGCGACCGAGAACCCCTCGTACAGTGCGACGACTTCCGCCACCGCCGCGGAGGTGAGCTGGTCGATCAACGGGTCGAGGCTCGGGCAGGCCGCCGGCAGTGGCACGAGCTGGACCTTCAACTGGTCGATCGGGCCGGTGAACACGCCAACCTTCGTCGACTGCACCTACGTCGTCCAAGCCGAGGCATTCGACGACAAGGGTCGCGCTGGATCGCCCAACGCCCTGGTCGTGACGTTGAACCGGCGCATTCCGTTCGCGCCGCCGAACTTCGCCGGTGGCCGGAACCTCAACGGCAACCGGGTCGACATCCAATGGGACACGAACGCCGAGTGCGACATCCAGCGCTACGAGGTCTACCGGGGAACGAGCCCGGCATCGATCGATACCCACGTCTGCACGACCGACCTGGGCGAGAAGACGGAATGCGTCGACGAGGACGCGCCCGCGGGTCAGCTGTATTACCAGGTGCTCGCCGTGGACAAGAACGCCTCCGGCGCGGATCGCGCCGGCGATCGCAGCGCCGCGCTCCCGATCGTCGAGGGCAACGACGAGGCCCCCACTACGCCGACCAACTTCGCCGTCTGCACCGGAGGGGCCATCGACGTTGAGTGCAACGACATCGACGGGAATCTCGCTCCGTCGGGAACGGCCGTCCTGTCCTGGGACGCGGCCACCGACCCGGACGGCATCGCCTTCTACCGCGTCTACCGCGACGGCAGCACCTACGCCGACCGCTTCGACGTCCTCTTCCCGGTGGCGGGCAAGCCGCTGGTCTTCGTCGACGCGACAAGCGGACCGCACACCTACCGCGTCAGCGCCGTCGACTCGCTGTTCGGCGAGTCCCAGCTGAGTGGGGAGGTGAGCTGGCCATGAGGCGCCTGATCGCGGACGAGAGCGGCGTGACGATCGTCGAGCTGTTGATGGTGATCATCCTCGTCGGGGTGATCATGGGCGCGACGCTCACCACCTTCACCCAGTTCGAGCGCACCACCGCGACCAACCAGCGGCAGAACGACGCCCAGGACCAGGTCCGTGGCGGCGTCACCGCGCTTGCCCGCGAGTTGCGCAACCTCGCCAGCCCGACCGACCAGCTGCCCGAGGCTGTCGTGCGCGCGGATCCCGCCGACCTCGTCTTCCAGTCCGTCAACAGCACGGCGACCCGCCGCGTCCGGTACTGCCTGAACGCGACCGACAGGCGCCTCTGGCGCCAGGTCCAGGTGGCGCCCTTCTCGCTGCCCGCTGCCTCGTCGTGTCCCGACGCGAGCTGGGGCACCCAGCGCAACGCGGTCGAGAACGTGGTCAACGCCAGCCGGCCGGTGTTCACCTACAACGCACCCGAGACGACCGCTATCACCGAGATCAGCGCGTCGATCTGGGTTGACGTGAATACCGGCAAGCCACCGACGGAGACGGCGCTTCAGACCTCGGTCTTCCTGCGCAACCAAAACCGCAGCCCGATTGCCCGCTTCACCGCTTCTGTCAGTGGCTCGGCGATCGTGCTCAACGGCTCCGAGTCCGACGACCCGGAGGGCAAGGCGCTCGAGTTCTACTGGTACGACGCCGCCCAGGCGACCAACCTCTGCACTCCGCTGCCCGCCGAGGTGCCGCAGACCGGCTGCGTCGGTGCGGGCATCGTCTTCAACTACTCGCCGTCGGCCGCTGGGACACGCCAAGTGCGCCTCGTCGTTCGCGACCCGTCCGGACTGACGAACGAGGCCACCGCGCAGTCCATTTGCGTGCCGGGAGTGGGGGTGATGTGCTGATGCCGCGACGACTACGCGCCGAGGACGGCAACGTGCTCGTTATAGCGATGACGATGGTCAGCCTGATGCTGGTGCTCGGAGCCAGCGCGCTGTCGACCGTCAACACCCAGACCGACGTGACCAAGCGCGAGCGTCAAGCCGAGTCGAGCTTCAACCTCGTCGAGGGGGTCCTCAATGCTCAGACGTTCGTGCTCGGCCGTATCGGGACGGGCAACGCCGCGGCGCCGTTCCCCGAGGAGTGCACCAATACGAGCAATGTCACCCTCTGTCCGAACCCGGCGCAGCTGGGGCGCAGCTACGCGTCCTCGACGCAGAACGACTACTCCGCGACGACCACCTGGAAGACACGGGTGCGCGACAACCCGAACGGGACCTTCTACACCCAGGCGACCGTCGACGCGGCGCCGCGCTACGACGCCAACGGCGATCGCGCCCTCTGGGTCACCGCCGAGGCGACGGTGCGCAACCGTACTCGCACACTCGTGGCGCTGATCAGGGTCGAGGACCGGACGATCAGCTTCCCGCGCTACGCGATCGCGGGCGGGTGGTTCCAGACCTCCAACAACGGCCGCAAGGTGATCGTCGACGCGACCGGCTCGCTGGGCGTCGGCGTGCGCTGCAGCCAGGGGCCGCCATCGTCGGGCTGCCTCGACTACCAGCCCAGCAAGGGCCAGCTCGAGCCGAGCGGTCTCTACCAGCTCGACTACCCGGCGGCAACCGGCGTGAGCGCCGACGATCTCAAGGTGCTCGAGGACTACGCGATCGCGAGCGGCACGTACTACGCGACCTGTCCGTCGAACCCCAACGGGGCGGTGGTGTTCGTGGCGTCCGGCAACTGCTCGTACAACAACAGCGCCCCGGCGGCGCCAGGCGCCTCCAAGTGCTGCAACACCGCGGCTGATCCCGGCATGATCATCGTCAAGTGCGGCACGATCAGCTTCGGCGGCAACATCGAGTACTACGGGCTCGTCTACGTGCCCAACGTCAACACGTCGGGCGGCTGGTGCTCGAGCGGGGTTGTCGTGACGACGCAGGGCACCTCACTGATTAAGGGCGGTGTGATCGTCGACGGTCCCGGCGGCATCTCCTCGGGATCCAGCGGCCTCAATATCGAGTTCAACGCCAACGCGTTCGACAACGTCAGCACCGCCGGTACCGCTGGGGTCGTACAGAACACCTGGCGTGAGATCCCCGACGACCAGTAGGCCGTAGCCGGCCGTCGGTGCGGGTACGGTGCCGTCCCGGAATGCCCTCCGCGTTCGAGATCGCCTTGTTGGGAGCGCTCGGCCTGTTGGTCGGAAGCTTCCTCAACGTCGTCGTCCACCGGCTTCCCCGCGGAGAGTCCCTGGTCCATCCACGGTCGCGTTGCCCGCGGTGCGAGACGCAGATCGCTGCCTACGACAACGTTCCGGTGGTCTCGTGGTTCGTCCTGCGCGGACGCTGCCGCCACTGTGGAGCCGGGATTTCGGCTCGCTATCCGGTGATGGAGGCGGTCACCGGCCTGACGTTCGCGGGCGTTGCGGCCGTGCGGGGTGTCGACGATGCGCTGGTCCTGGAGCTGCCATTCGCGGCACTGCTGATCGCGGTCGCCGCAATCGATATCGAGTACCGGATCGTCCCCAACAAGCTGCTTCTTCCGGCCGGGATCTGGGCCGTCGCGGGCTGGACCGCGGTAGATCTGGACTTCGTGCCCGAGGCACTTGCCGCCGGCGCCGGCGCGTTCACGTTTCTGCTGCTCGCCGCGCTTGCCTATCCGGCTGGGATGGGGATGGGTGACGTAAAGCTTGCAGGCGCGATGGGCCTGTATCTCGGACTGGCGGTGATCCCGGCGCTCTTGGTCGCTTTCTTGGCCGGATCGCTCGTCGGAGTCGCAATCCTGCTTCGCGAAGGGGCTCAAGCACGCAAGAAGGGCGTTCCGTTCGCCCCTTTCCTTGCTTTGGGAGGCCTTGTGGGCCTGCTTGCGGGCGGCGAGCTGATCTCGCTGTACGCAGACCGTTTTCTCTAGCGGCGCTGCAGCGTTCAAGCCCGCGGACACGCTGCCGATAGGAGGGAGGACTTCTGTCTTTCCCTTCTTCCATGGCCTTCTCACTGCGCAAGAACTCTGATGGCGGCACCGTTGGTCTCGACATCGACGGTCGCTTCCTCGCGGCTGCTCAGATGCAGGACGGCCGGCTCACCACGCTGGCCAGCAAGGAGCTGCCGGAGGGAGTCTTGGCCGACGGCGAGGTCATCGACCGTGCGGCACTGAGCGCCGCGCTGAAGGACTTCGCCGACGAGGCAAAGCTTCCACGGCGCGTGCAGCTCGGCGTCTCGAACCAGCAGATCGTCGTTCGTGTGCTCGAGCTGCCGCGAATCGAGGATCCCAGCGAGCGCGATGCCGCGCTGCGCTTCCAAGCGGCGGAGGCGATCGCGATGCCGCTCGACGAGGCGGTCCTCGATCATCAAGTCGCCGGCTATGTGAACGGCAGCGACGGCAGCGAGAAGATGCAGGTCGTCGTGGTCGCCGCCCGGCGGACGATGATCGAGGAGTACCTAGCCGCCGTCAAGGACGCCGGCCTCAAGGCTGAGGGCATCGACCTCGACGCCTTCGCCCTCGTGCGGATGCTCGTGGACGAGGCACCCGCGAGCACGACGCCGTCAAACGAGATCCCACCCGGCGAGCCCGGTGCCGACGAGGCGCTTGCGCCGGGTGTCGAGCAGGCACCCTCGCCACCTGAGGAGTCGGGCGCTCCGCGGTCCGCTCGCGTGCTCTGCCACCTCGGTGGCGTATCGAACCTCGCGATCGCAATCGGATCC
>Ga0190265_10001303_pt1 | contig 16286 bp, 14 predicted proteins | sample Popmic124T_FD_133135 | JGI IMG/M metagenome (GOLD analysis project Ga0190265, IMG submission 133135) | Populus adjacent soil microbial communities from riparian zone of Indian Creek, Utah, USA - 124 T | ecosystem: Environmental > Terrestrial > Soil > Riparian zone | place: USA: Utah | collected...
AGGTGCCGCTAGAGCACTAGCCCGTCGCGGCTGTCTCGAGCGTCCGAGGCAACTCGGGCGCTAGGGCGCGTTCAATAGCCGTCAGTTCGTCGCGGCTCGCGCGATAGGTGGGTGAGCGCTCCAGATCGCCTCGGACCGCGTCCAGGACCCGGCAGGTGCGGGCGGCGGGGTCGAGCTCGATCAGGCTGAGCTCGGTGAGTACGCGGGCGAGGCGGGCGCAGGTGCGCGCGTTGCGTGGATAGCGGCCGGCTCCGCGCAGGGCGGTTTCGAGATCCGGTCCGGACGCTTCAGGCTGCAGCTCGCGCAGGGCGCGGTAGACCTCTGCCAGCTGCGGGCGCAGGTCGAACTCGGCGCGCCAGGCGGTGATCGCGAACTCGGCCTCGGCCGGTCCCCAGGCGAGATGGGCGCGAGGGAGGCTGCGGAGCTCGGCATCGCCGGCGCCGCCCGGCGGCGGGTCGAGCGCGACCAGGTGGTCGAAGCCCTGGGCGACCGCCGGATTCGCTGCGAGCGTCCCCCAGGAGGTGACCGGCATCGGCCCGTCGGATAGGCCCGCGACCACGGCCTCCAGTCCGGCGCGGCGGCGCGGCACGTCCGCCACCGCCACCAGCACAGACTCGCCGCTCGAGAAGAGGTCACCGGCAACTCCGGCGAAGCCCTCGCCTCGGCGGTCCTCGACGATGCCGGCCGGAACGGCCACGTGGCCGTCGGGCGCAGGGTCGGGCGCGGCCAGCAGGGCGCCGAGCTCGTCCCAGAAGGGGGTGTCCTCCCCCAGGACGACGAGCTCGCCCGCCTCCGTTGGACAAAGGGCGCGCAGGATCACGCGGGGCTCCACCATCCCGTTCCAGCGGTTCCGCTCGAGCCGGAGGGCGATGTCGTGGGCGCGGTCGGACGCCGGGGCCAGCGCCTTCGGCGGCGAGCCGAAGGCCACGCCGCGTGACTTCGCGCCGCCGGCGGCCACCAGCGTGAAGCGCGAATGCTCCTTGTTCTCCCCCATGCCGGCCACGCGCTCGAAGCGTGCCGAGGGCACGAGCAGCGTCGGCTGCGGGTTCCCCATCCCGAACGGGCGGAGCTGCTCGAGGTCGCCGGCGAGGTCGAGGCCGAGGTCCCCACCGGGCACCACGGCGTCCACCCGCTCCACCGGGATGAGGTCATGCGGGGACAGCGCCGCGGCTGCGTGGGCCGCCAGCGCGCGCCGAAAGGGCTCCACGGCGGCGGCTTCCAGCTCCACTCCCGCTGCCATCCGGTGCCCGCCGAAGCGGACGAGCTGGTCCGAGCAGGCGGCGAGCCCTGCGTGGAGGTCATAGGCCGAGATGCTGCGGCCTGAGCCGCGGCCGCCGCCCTGGCCGTCGAGCGCGATCACCACGCAGGGCCGGCGCCAGCGCTCCACAAGCCGCGACGCCACGATCCCCACCACTCCGGGGTGCCAGTCCTCCCCCGCCACCACGATCGCGCCCTCGTGGGCCTGCGGGGCGCAGGCCGCCTCGGCTGCGAACAGGATGCGCGTCTCCGCCTCCCGGCGGTCGCGGTTCAGGAGGTCGAGCTCGCGCGCCACCTCGCCCGCGCGAGCGTCGTCGTCCGTGAGCAGCAGCTCGAGCGCGGCGTCGGCGCGCTGCATGCGGCCGGCAGCGTTGATGCGGGGGCCGAGCCTGAATCCGAGCGAATGCTCGGACAGCTCCGCGGGCGCCACGCCGCCGACCTCCATGAGCGCGCGCAGGCCGGGCCTGCGGGTGCGCCCGAGGGCCACGAGCCCCTCGCGCACGATGCGCCGGTTCTCGCCGCGCAGCGGCACCAGGTCGCAGACCGTGGCGAGTGCCGCCAGGTCGATGTCTTCGGCCGCCTCCGCGGAATCGCGGCCGGCGGCGGCGAACAGCGCCTCACTCAGCTTCAGCACGACGCCCGAGGCGCACAGCTCCGGGCAGCCGTAGTCGCCGAGCGCCGGGTGTACGACGGTGCAGTCCGGCAGCTCCTCTCCTGGACGGTGGTGATCGGTGATCACCACGTCGAGACCCGCGCTCCGGGCCTCGGCCACCTGCTCCACGGCCGTGATGCCGCAGTCAACCGTGACCAGCAGCTCCACCCCGCGGCCGGCCAGCCGCTCGACCGCCGGCCGGGAGAGCCCGTAGCCCTCGTCGAAGCGGTTCGGCAGCTCCCACACCGGATCGGCGCCGAGCGCCCGAAGCGTGCGCAGCAGCATCGCGGTGGAGCAGACGCCGTCCACGTCGTAGTCGCCGAACACGGCGATCTGCGAGCCGCGCCCGACGTGGCCGAGGATCAGCTCACACGCGGCCGGAGCGCCCGGGAGCGTCGCGGGGTCATGCGCCTCCTCTGCCGCGAGAAAGCGGCGCGCCTCGTCCACGTCGCCGAATCCGCGGCGCGCGAGGATCGAGCCAACGACCGGCGATACGCCCAACTCCGAGGCAAGCCGCCGTCCAGTGGCGACCTCATAGGGGTCGCTCCGCCAGCGAGACGGCTTGGACTGCATCCCATGGATACTGGGATGCGAGCCGGACGGAATGGGCGGCTAGTGCGCTCCGGCCCTGGTGTGGCCGTGGTCGATGCCGGACGCGCGATCCATACGGGCGCCGTACCAGAAGGAAATCGCCAGGCCAATCACCGCACCCGGAATGGCGATCAGCGCCTGCAGGATGTCGGTGTCGCTCTGGCCGGGCACGGTGAGCCCGTTCGCGAGGAAGCCCACGATGACGGCGCCCACGAATGCCGCGACGAACGCGCCCACTATGCCCCCATAGAAGCGATCCGGAAGGAACACGGTGAAGTGCCACACCGCGATTCCCATCATCACCCACACCACCATCGCCATCGCCTAGCGCCTCCCGTGCTTTCTGCGCTTCTGCTGGCGCTTCGACTTTGACTTTGACTTTGGCTTCGCCGTCGAGCCGTCGCCGGCCGGCGCGGCCGGTGCCGCGGGCGAGGCGGGGGTCTCGGCGGACGGCTCCGCGGCGCTCTCGGGCGGCGGCGCGGGTTCCGGGGCGGGCGGTTGGCTGGGTGGCGGGGCCGCTGGCCTCGTCGCCGTACTCGAGCGGGTACTGCCCGTGGCTGCGCGCCGCTGCTGGCGCGCCTGGCGGTCGCTGAGCGGCTCCGCGGCGCTGGGCGCCTGCGTGCGCGTGGCCGCCGCGGCCGGGGCCCCCGCCGCGGCCACTGCCGGCTCGCCCAGCGAACCCGTCGCGAACGCCGGGATGTGCCCGCCGTGCTCCTGGAGCATCAGGCGGCGCCTACGCATGTAGGTCTGCTCGCGCTCCTTCCACTCCACCAGGACCGGCGTGGCGATGAAGATCGACGAGTACGCGCCCGAGATCACGCCCACCAGCAGCGCGAACGCGAAGTCCTTCAGGGTCTCGCCGCCGAACAGGAGCAGCGAGCCCACCGGCATCAGCACCACGAAGCTCGTGGCGAGCGATCGCGTGAAGACCTCGGACATCGAGCGGTTCGCGATCTGCGAGAAGGTGGCGCGCGGCATGCGCGGCACGTTCTCGCGTATTCGGTCGAACACGATCACCGTGTCGTAGAGCGAGTAACCGAGGATGGTCAGCAGGGCTGCGACCGTGGCGGTCGTGACCTCCCTCTCGAAGAGAGCGTACGTGCCCGCCGTGATCAGCAGGTCGTGCGCGAGCGCGATCAGGACCGGCACGGCGAACTTCCACTCGAAGCGGAAGCCGATGTAGAGCGAGATGAGGAGCAGCGAGGCGATCACCGCCAGCACGGCCGTGCGCGCGATCTGCTCGCCGAAGGTCGGCCCCACCGAGCTGGCGTTGAATTCCGCGCTCGCCACGCCGAAGTCGTCGTCGAGCGCGTTCTCCACCTCATTGACCTCGGCCGGGTCGAGCTCAGCCACCTCAATCTGCACCACGTTCTCGCCGAGCTCAGGGTCGTCCACGCTCTGGACCTCGGCGTCGCCGTAGCCGAGCGGGTCGAGCGTTGCACGCACCTGGTCGACGCTCGCCGCCCGCTCGAGCGGTGCCGTGATCCGCGTGCCGGACTCGAAGTCGATGCCGAAGTTGATGCCCAGCGTGGCGATCGCGATCGCGCCCGCCGCCAGGATCACGCCGGAGAACGAGAAGAACCAGCGCGAGTTCCCCATGAAGTCGAACTTCCAGCCCTTGCTCTCCTTGGTGGCCACGCCCAGCGCGCTCGGACGCCGCAGCAGGCGCGTGCGCGCAAGAGTGCCCAGGATCGCCGACGTGGCGAGCACCGCAGTGAACAGCGACACGAGCGTTCCCACTCCGAGCGTGAAGGCGAAGCCCTTGATGCCCGCGGTGGCGAGCGTGAACAGGATGAACGCCACGCCGATGGTCACGACGTTCGCGTCGATGATCGTCCGGAGCGCCTTCGCGTAACCGGCGGAGATGGCGGCCGGGACCGATCTGCCCGAGCGCACCTCCTCCTTTATTCGCTCGTACATGACGATGTTGGCGTCGGCCGCCACCGCCAGTGTGAGCACCATTCCCGCGATGCCCGGGAGGGTGAGCGTGATCGGGATCAGCTTGATGAGCGCGAACAGGAGCGCCGCGTAGACGAGGAGCGCAACGGTCGCCACCACGCCGAGCACGCGGTAGAAGACGAGCAGGAACAGGATCGTGAGCGCCAGGCCGGCCGCGGCAGCGGTGAGGCCCTGGTCGAGTGCCTGCTGGCCGAGCGTGGCCGAGACCTGGGTCTGCGAGATCAGCTTGAGGTTGATCGGCAGGGCGCCGATGCGCAGGCTCTCGGCCAGGTCTTGCGCCTGCTGGATCGTGCCGATGTTCTCGATCGAGGCGCCGGTGCGGCCGTCGATGCCCTCCGGGTTGTCCTGGAAGTCGATCGTCGCCAGCGAGACGATCTGGTTGTCGAGCGTGATCGCGAAGCGCTGGAAGAAGTCCTCGGGCGGCGCGCCCTGTTGGACGTTCGGGCATTCCGGCGAGACGCCGGCGAGCGTCTGGCAGTCACGGCCCCTGTCGGCGAGGCGCTTCGTCACGGTCGCGAAGGCCTGGCGCCCCGTGTCAGTGAACTCCATGGTCACGAGCGGGGCGTTCGTGTTCGGGTCGAAGTTCTGCTCCGGGTTCCTGATCTCCTTGCCCGAGAGCTCGGAGTCGTCCTCGATCACGAAGAAGCGGTGCACGCGAGCGGACTGGTTCGGCGCCTCCTCGGCCTCCACGACCACGATGCCCTGGGGCACCTTGAACACACGCGAGCCGTCCGGCGGACCGGCCGGGCCGAGGGCCTCGAGCTGCGCCTTGCACTCCGTGTCCTTCGGATAATTGTTCGCAGGCCCCTCGGTCGCGTCGTAGTCGGACAGCAGGTCCTTGCAGTTCGAGGACGGGTCGTAGTCGCCCTCACGCAGCGGCTGCTTGTCCGGCCCGATCGGGAAGCGGTCCGGGCCGAAGAGGTAGTACTGGTCGCTCGTCGAGTCGTTGTTCTCGTCGGCCTCCTGCGGCGTCAAGTCCGAGCCCGGCGGCACGTCCTCCTTCTCGGCCTTCGGCTTCTGCTTCGAAGCCACCTCCACGACCTCGAAGAGCGCCTTGGAGCCGGCGTACGGCGCGTCGGGGCCGCGGTCGCCGAGCACGTTCGGCTCCCAGTCGTAGAACTGGAGCTGCGCGGTGGAGCCCACCTGGTCGATGGCGCGCTGGGCGTTCTGCACGTCCGGCAGGCCGATCGAGATCTGGTCCCGGCCCGAGCGCTGGATCTCGGGCTCGGACACGCCGAGGGCGTCGGTGCGCTTGCGGATCGTCTCGAGCGCGTCGTCGAGCGCCTGCGGGGTCACCGTGGGCACCTGCGGGGTTGGCTGACCCTGGTAGACGAGCTCGGTGCCGCCCTTCAGGTCAAGGCCCAGTCGCGTGGACTTCGTCGATATCACCCAGCCGGCCGCGGCGAGCAGCAGCAGGACGATCCCGAGGATCGAGAGGTTCCTGGTCCGGTTGGTCATCGCGGTGTCAGCACGAGGAGAAGGCCCCCGTCGTCGTCATACGCCGGAAAGATGTCAGCCTTTGCCGGCTCGGGACGGTCTCCCTCCGCATGCACCACCACCGGCTTGTCGAGCACGCGCACGCCCCACTCGAGCGCGGTGGCGATGTGGTCGCCACCCTCATCGAACTCGAGGTTGAGCACATCGTTCACCGGGCGGCCGATCACGTCGAGGTCACCGAGCCCTGTGAGCTCGCGCGCGCCGCGGCCCGTGCCGATCAGGCGAGCCTGCTGATCGAGGATGAAGAACGCCGCGTTCGGGGCCGGGTAGTAGTCGTCCAGCAGCTCGAACAGGAACCCGAATCCGCAGCGCTTGCAGGCCTTCGCCCGAGTCTGGAAGCCGGCGGTGCGCTCGGCTGACTCGCTGCGATTGCCGCAGTTCGGGCAGATGAAGATCGGCATGGGGCATCAAGGGTAGGGGCTTGCCTAAAGCGCAGGTTAGAACAAGCGCTGCGAGCCCCCGCGGGGCGGCTCGAGACCGAGATGGGTGAACGCCGCGTCGGTCGCGACGCGGCCGCGGGGCGTCCGCATGAGGTACCCCTGCTGGAGCAGATACGGCTCGTAGACGTCCTCGATCGTGTCTGACTCCTCACCCACGGCAACGGCGAGGGTACTGAGACCCACGGGCCCCCCGCTGAACTTCACGCAGATCGCGCGGAGGATCTCGCGGTCGAGGCGGTCGAGCCCTGCGGCGTCCACCTCGAGCAGGTCGAGTGCCTCGCGGGCCACGTTCTCGTCGATGTGGCCGGCGCCGCGCACCTCGGCGAAGTCGCGCACGCGCTTGAGCAGCCGGTTGGCCACGCGGGGCGTGCCGCGCGAGCGCCGGGCGATCGCCTCGGCCCCCGCGGTGTCGATCTCCACGGCGAGGATGCCCGCCGAGCGGAGCACGATGCGTGCGAGGTCGGCCGGCTCGTACAGCTCGAGGCGGTGGGTCACCCCGAAGCGGTCACGCAGCGGGGTGGTGAGCAGGCCGGTGCGGGTGGTGGCGCCGATGAGCGTGAACGCCGGCAGGTCCAGCGATACGACGCGCGCCCCCGCCCCCTGTCCCACGGTGATCGGCAGCTTGCGGTCCTCCATCGCGGGATAGAAGGTCTCCTCGAGCGCGCGCGGGAGCCGGTGGATCTCGTCGACGAAGAAGACGCTGCGCGGCTCGAGCGCCGTGAGATAGCTCGCCACGTCGCCCTTGCGCTCGAGCGCCGGGCCGGCGGTCGGCACGAAGCCTGCGCCGAGCTCGTTCGCCACGATCTGCGCCAGCGAGGTCTTGCCGAGGCCGGGCGGGCCCGCCAGCAGTACGTGGTCGAGTGCCTCGCCGCGGGCCTGGGCGGCCTCGATGAAGATCGCGAGCTGCTCCTTGATGCGCTCCTGCCCGACGAAGTCCTCGAGCTTCTTGGGCCGCAGCGAGCGGTCGAGCTCGTCCTCGGCCGGAAGGGGGGCCGGCTGCTGGATCCGCTCCACGCCGGGTGTGCGGATCCCGCTCACCGCGCCGCCCTCAGCGCGCCCGCGATCAGGTCCTCGGGCGTCTCGCCGGCGGTCTGCTCGAGCAGCCTCTCGGCCTCCTGCGGCGTGAAGCCGAGCCCGAGCAGGCCCTCCCGCGCGAGCGTGCGCGGGTCGTCGGAGGCGGTGCGCCGCACCACGATGTCGTCCGTGGCCTTGCCGGCCACCTTCTCGCGCAGCTCGACGATGATGCGCTCGGCGGTGCGCTTGCCGATGCCGGGCACCGCCTGGAAGCGCGCCGTGTCACCGGCGGCGATCGCGTTCAGGAGCTCGCGGGGAGCGCCGCCCGACAGCACCGCCAGCGCCACCTTCGGGCCGACGCTCTGCACCCCGATCAGCATCAGGAAGAGCTCGCGCTCGGCCTCGGAGGAGAAGCCGTAGAGGTGCATGCCGTCGTCGCGCATCACGAGATGCGTGAGGAGCGTGGCCTGCTGGCCGGGGCTTGGCACCGAGCTGAGCGTCTCGGAAGAGACCGCGAGGCGGTAGCCGACTCCCGCCGCCTCGATCACCACATCGCCAGGCAGGCGGGAGAGCACCTCACCACGTATCGACGCGATCACGCGAACGCCCCCCGGAGGCGGAGCGGCTTGGGGCGGCGGCGCAGCGGCAGGCGGCGCGTCATGCGGCGGCGCCAGGTCATGCGAGCGCCGCCTTGAGCGGAGCGCCGTTCGCGTGACAGATGGCCACGGCCAGCGCGTCGGCGGCGTGGTCGGGGCGCGGCGGCTCCGGGAGCGCGAGCAGCGTGCCGACCATGCGCTGCACCTGCTCCTTCGCGGCCGAGCCGCTTCCGCAGACGGCCTGCTTGACCGCCTGAGGGGTGTACGAGAAGCACGGGATGCCCGCCATGCCGGCGGACAGCAGCACCACCCCGCGGGCCTGCCCGACCGCGAAGGCGCTGTGGGCGTTGCGCCCGAAGTAGAGGTCCTCGACCGCCAGCGCGGCCGGCTCGTGCTCGCGGATCAGGTCGCACACGCGCGCGTGAATGTCCGCAAGCCGGCGCTCCAGCGGCACGCCCGCGCGCGTCTCGATCACGCCGCCGTCCAGCGCGGCAAGCCGCGTCCCGTGCGAGAGCACCACGCCATAACCCGTATGCGCGGTGCCGGGATCGATGCCGAGGATGATCACCAATAGCTGTGATTCTGCGCGGAGGGGCGGACGCCTCCCTTAGCGCGTGCCGCGCCAGGTGAGCAACGCGAAGATCCCTTGAACAGGCAGCCGTGCCCATAGCGCGGCTGCCGGGATCTTCGCGAAGTCCTTCGAGTTCACGGCCATGTGGATGTTGGCCGGGTAGACCGCGATGAGCGTGGCCAGCAGCCACCAGCGTGCCCCGCGGCGGGTCTGGTCGGGCAGCACGGCGATGCCGCCGGCGATCTCCGCCACTCCGCTCGCCACCACGAGCTCCGTCTTCCAGCGCGCAAGGTACGGCGGCACGATCGCCTCGTACTGGCGCGGAACGATGAAGTGCATCGCGCCGGCCACGATCCAGAAGACCGCCGCGCCGATCCGGGCGGTCAGACGGCGGCCACCCGCTCGAGCACCTCGGCATCCACGTCGAAGTTTGCGTGTACGCCCTGCACGTCGTCGTTCTCCTCGAGGGCGTCGATCAGCCGCATCAGGGTGCCGACGCGGTCCTCCTCGACGGGAGTGCGCGTCGTGGGCCGCTGAACCAGCTCCGCCGACTCGATCGCCACATCCGCGTCCTCGAGCGCCTTCCGGACCGTCGCGAGCTCCGCGGGCCCGGTCACGATCTCCCAGATGTCGCCGTCGAGCGCCACGTCCTCTGCCCCGGCGTCGATCGCCACGAGCAGGTCATCCTCCGAGTAGCGCGAGCCGTCAACCACGATCTCGCCCTTCTTCTCGAAGGTCCAGGCCACCGAGCCCGGCTCGCCCAGGTTGCCGCCGTGCTTGGTGAAGGCGTTGCGCACCTCGGAGCCGGTGCGGTTGCGGTTGTCGGTGAGTGCCTCCACGAGGATCGCCACCCCGCCGGGGCCGTAGCCCTCGTACAGGACGGCCTCGAAGGCGTCCGCGTCGGAGTCCGCGCCCGTGCCTTTCGCCACCGCGCGCTCGATGTTGTCCTTCGGCATCGAGGCGTCGCGCGCCTTCTGGATCGCGAGTGCGAGCGCCGGGTTGCCATCGGGGTCTCCCCCGCCCTCGCGCGCCGCCACGGTGATCGCGCGTGTGAGCTTCGTGAACAGCGCGCCGCGCTTGGCGTCGACCGCCTTCTTCTTGTGCTTGATCGATGCCCACTTCGAATGCCCAGACATGGCCTTCAAGTCTATGGACAGGACGCCGATGTTCTTCACAATCGTGCTCGGCCTAAGGGAGAGCCTCAGCCGTCCGCTCCACGCCGACGGCAATCCGTGGGACGATGGCCCGCTGCCCGACTTCACCTCGGGGCTCATGTGGACGGCCACGGGGATCTTCGGCATGGCCGTGCTCGCGCTGCCCGGGTCTGAGCGCGGACACATCGCCTGGGCCCTGAGCCTGGGCCTCTTCGCGGTCGCCTGGGGCCTCGTCTCGATCGTGATGGCCGCCCGCGGGCGCGGGATGGCACTTGGCCTGCGCGCTCTCGTCACCGCCTCCACGATGCCGCTCGTGGCACTCTCGCTCTGGGCCACCGGCGGCGCAACGAGCTTCATCCAGCCCGTGATGATCTTCACCGCGCTGTTCATCGCCTATTTCTTCCCGCCGCGGATGGCCTGGCCGCTCATGGCGCTGTTCGTCTACGCGTTCGCCACCCCGCTCTTCTACGACAACACCCGGGCGCTCGACGTGGGCTACCCCGCACGGCTCGTGATGTTCGGGCTCGCGGTGGCCGGAACCACCGTCGCCGTCCAATTCCTCAAGGGCCGCCTCGTGCGCGCCGAGCTGCACCAGCGCACGATGGCGGAGCTCGACCCGCTCACCGGGGTGGCCAACCGCCGCGGCTTCGACCTCGCGCTCGAGCGCGCGGCGGCCACCGGCCTCCCCTACGCGCTCATCCTGATCGACCTCGACGACTTCAAGCGCGTGAACGACGAGCAGGGCCACCCCGCCGGGGATGCCGTGCTGCAGTCCGTGGCGATCGCGGCGGCGAGCGTGGCCCGGCAGAGCGACTGCCTCGCCCGCATCGGCGGTGACGAGTTCGCGCTGATCGCGCCGGCCGCCGGCGCCGCCGGCGTGCTGCGGCTCCTCCGCGACCTGCGCGAGTCGGTGAAGCATGCGGCCACCTTCGCGGCCGCCCTGGTGCCCGAGGACGCCGGCACGCCTGACGAGCTGGTGGCGTGCGCGGACGATCGGCTGCTGGCCCAGAAGCGCGACATCAAGCGCGCGAACGTCCTCTAGGCCTTGGCCCGGGAACGGCCGGGCGGTCGGCAAGCGCCGTCGGCCGAGCTAGCCTCAGGCCGTGTGAGGCTCGGTGCAGCAGCCGCGGCGGTCATCGTCGCCCTTGTCGCCGCCGCGCCGGCGGGCGCTGCCGAGCGGCCCATCGGTGACGGCGCCTGGTCGTGGTTCGGCGATCCCCGCGCCATCACCCACGACGGGCGCACCTACGTCGGCTGGGTCGATCAGGAGGGCGACGTGAAGGTCAGCTCGTACGACCATGGCACCGGTGACCGAGTCACGGCGGTCCTCCAGGCCCGGCTCAACCAGGACGACCACGCGAACCCGTCGCTCCAGGTGCGCCCGGACGGGCGGCTCGTCGTCTACTACTCGGCCCACGTCGGCCCGTCGATGAGCTACCGCGTCTCGACCGAGCCCGAGGACGTAACCGCATGGGGCGCGCCGCAGACCATTCCCACCAACTCGCCGGGACTGCGCGGCTACACGTACCCGAACCCGGTTCGCCTGGAGAGTGAGGACCGCACGTATCTGTTCTGGCGTGGCGGCAACTACAACCCGACCGTCTCGACTCAGGACGACGGTGAGAGCGCCTGGTCTCCCGCCCGGACGCTGATCACAATCGGCGGGGAACGGCCGTACGTGAAATACGACTCGAGCGGCGGCGACACGATCCACGTGGCCTACACCGATGCCCACCCGGGCGAGTTCGGCGACGTGAACATCCACTACGCGAGGGTGCGCGGGGGGCTCATCGAACGCTCGGACGGCACGCAGATCGGCTCGCTCGACGACCCGATCGCGCCTGGCGAGGGCGACATGGTCTACAACCCTGTCGAGCCAACCTGGATCCACGACGTCGCGGCGGACTCGGCGGGCAACCCGGTGATCGTGTTCGCCCGCCTCTTCTCGAGCACCGACCACCGCTACTACTACGCGCGTCTCGAGGGCGGCGTCTGGCAGGTCAGGCTCATCACGCCGGCCGGCGGCACGTTCCGCGAAGACGGCGGCTCGCCCTATTACTCAGGCGGGCTGACGCTCGATCACGAGGACCCGTCGCGCGTGTATCTCTCCAGGCAGACCGGCGCGGGCACCTGGCAGGTGGAAACCTGGATCACGGCCAACGGCGGTGTGAGCTGGACGTCACAGGCGGTCTCGACCGCAGGCAAGAACGTGCGCCCGGTGTCGCCGCGCGGGATGCCGGCACCGGAAGGAGACATGAGCGTCATCTGGATGAACGGCGCCTACCCGAACTACGAGGAGTACGACACCTCGATCCACGCCTTCACGCCGCTCGTCGGGAATGTTCCGCCGATCGCCGACGCCGAGCCGAACATCAGGAGCGGGCCCGCTGCGCTCACCGTGACCTTCGGGACCGCCGGCTCGCGCGACCCGGACGGTTCGATTTCGAGCTACTCGTGGGACTTCGGCGATGGAGCCTCAGACACCGGGCCCGAGCCGACGCACACCTACACGGCGAGCGACCGCTACTTCCCCACGCTTACCGTGACGGACAACGACGGGGCGTCGAGTACGTTCGTCGAGGAGATCCTTGTCGGGCTGCCCACGGCGCCCACCGTTCACACGGGTGGCGCGAGCGGCTCGACCGTCCACGGGGCGGTTAGCCCGCAGAACCAGGCAACGGGCTGGAAGGTCGAGTACGGGCCGACGGAGGAGCGTGGCGCGGTGACCACCGCACAGTCGCTCCCCGGCGACGGCAACCTCCACCAGGTGAGCGCGACACTGCCTGGGCTCGACCCCGGACGGCTCTACCACTACCGGCTCGTCGCCGAGAACGCGACGGGCAGCTCATCTGGCGAGGACCGCGTATTCGTGGCCGGCGGCTCGGCGGGGTCGGACACCTACCGCGAGACGGTCCTGGCGACCTCGGGTCTGGCCGACTACTGGCGGCTGGGCGAGCTCTCCGGAACGACGTCCAAGGACGAAACTTCGGCCACCACCGGCAATCTCATGGGTCGCTACGTCCTCGGCCAGCCCGGCGTCCTCGGGCCCCTGCGGAACACGGCAGCGACCTTCGACGGCGTAGGCGCCGAGCTGGCCATCGGGGGTAGCGGCCTGGGCGCCAACGCCACGGTCGAGGGCTGGTTCCGCTGGCATTCGGGAAGAACAGTCCTCCGCGACAACACGGGCCCGAGTCGCGGCTGGATGCCCGCCCTTGCCGGTGGGACAGACCTAGCCTTCCTCACATACCGGGTCGGCGGCCCGTCGATCAACACCGGCAAGCCGATCGACCTCGTGCGCGACGGCGAGTGGCACCACATCGTCGCTACTAAGAACGGCAGCTCGGCGGCCCTGTACGTCGACGGCACGGAGGAGCACTCGACGTCGGACGCGACGGGCTCCGGCGACCCCGCCGCGAGCCCCTGGCACGTGATGCGGAACGGCATCAATGACGCCTATGCGGCCGGGGAGGCCGACGAGCTGGCGCTCTACACGCGCGCGCTCAGTGCAGCCGAGGTCCAGGCCCACTACAACCTGGCGAGAGACCTCGCCGACGATCCCCCGCCCGCGAATCCGCCCGCCGGCGAGCCGCCCACGGCGGGCATCGGGCCGGGCGGCGGCGTACTGGGCCCAGCCCCGGCCGTCGAGACGCCCGGCCCGCGAAGCGGCCCCGTCGCGATCCGCGGCGCGCGGCTCATTATCCGCGGCGCGCCGGGCGTGCGGAACCGCCTCACGGCACGCAGGCAGGGGCGCCGCTGGGTGGTGCGGGACAGGCTGGCGCGCCTGCGGGCGGGCCGCGGATGCAGGGCGCTCGGAGCGCGGGTCGTGAGCTGTCGGGCGGCCGGTGTGCGGCGCATCGTCATGTACGGCGGGGCGGGCAACGACCGCATGACGGTGTTCGGCCGCATTGCGGTGACCTTCCGCGGCGGCCCGGGACGGGACGTGGCGGCTAGACGAGGAAGCGGCCGTCGCGCTGCAGCTCTTCGCCATCGACGCTGATCGAGCCGCCGCGGCGCAGGTCGCAGACCATGTCCCAGTGCACGGCTGAGCTGTTCGTGCCGCCGCTCTCCGGATAGGCCATCCCGATCGCCATGTGGACCGTGCCGCCGATCTTCTCGTCGAGCAGGATCTCCTTGGTGGCTGTGGAGATGCCGAAGTTCGTGCCGATCCCGAGCTCGCCCAGCCGGCGCGCGCCCTCGTCCGTGTCGAGCATCTCGATGAGGAACTCCTCGCCCTGCTCGGCCGAGGCGTCCACCACCTTGCCGTCCTCGAAGCGCATGCGCACGCCGGACACTGTGCGACCGCCGTAGCTCGCGGGGAACGAGAAGACGATCTCCCCGTTCACGGAGTCCTCGAGCGGGCCGGTGAAGAACTCGCCGTCGGGCATGTTGTGCTCGCCCACGCACGGGATCCACTTGCGGTCCGCCACCCCGAGCGTCATGTCCGTGCCCTCCGCCTGGACGCGGACCTCCTCCTTGCCCTGAACCCAGTCCGTGAGCCGCCGCACCTGCTCCGACTGGCGCTCCCACGCGGTCACGGGATCGCCGTCAAGTGCCAGGCAGGCCGCGTAGTAGAAGTCCTCGTAGGCGGACAGCGACATGCCCGCCTCGCTCGCAAAGGCGTGAGTCGGGAAGAGCGTGAGCGACCATCGGTAGCCGCCCTCGGCGGCGCGCCGCATCGACGTCTCCATGATCTGCTTGCGCGCCTTCTGCTGGCGGGCCTGCTTCTTCGGGTCCGCCGTGGAGAGCTCGCGCGTGTTCAGCGACGCCATCACCGAGATGTGCACGTCGGCGTTCTCGACCGTCCACTCCGTGGTCGGCGGCACCCAGTCGAGCTGCTCGTCGCTGGCCAGCTCGTAGAAGGCCGCCTGCGCGCCACTCGTCTGCAGCTGCAGGATCGGCAGGCCACCGGCGCGCAGGACCTCCTCGTAGATCGCCTGCACGAGCGGCTCGGCCGCGGCGGTGGAGGCGATCGAGCACACGTCCCCCTTCTTCACCCTGGTCGAGTAGCGAACAAGGATCTGAGCGAGTGCCTCGGCGCGGTGGTCCCTCATGAGGCGTGGACCCTATCCAGAAGCCACCGGTGCAAGGTCAAATCACCACCCAACTCCGGGTGGAAGGCCACGGCGAGAATGTTCCCCTGGCGTACGGCGACGGGGTGACCATCCACCTCGGCCAGTACCTCCACGTCCTCCCCAGCCTCCTCCACCCACGGAGCCCGAATGAACACGGCTTCGAGCGGCGCGCCCTCGAACGAGAGCTCCGTTTCGAAAGACGCCAGCTGCCGACCGAATGCATTGCGGCGCACCTCGATGTCGAGGACACCGAGATGGCCTCGGTCCAGCATGATCATTCCGGCACAGGTGCCGAGGACGGGCTTGCCGCTGTCGATGAAGTCGATCAGCGGCTGGCCAAGCCCCTCACGCTCCACGCCGAGCCCGATGGTGGTGGACTCGCCGCCTGGAATGACCAGGCCGTCGAGCCCGTCGAGGTCCGCGGGCGTGCGCACCTCGCGGACATCCGCGCCGAGCTCGGTCAGAGCCTTCGCGTGAGCCTCGAACCCGCCCTGGAGGGCGAGGACGCCGATGAACGGCATCGCGCTACCAGCCGCGGTTCTGGAGCAGCCCGCCGTTCTCCTGGAGCGTGCCGATCTCGATGCCCGGCATCGCCTCACCGAGCTCGCGCGAGGCGGCCGCGACGCGCTCGGGGTCCTCGAAGTGGGTCGTGGCCTCGACGATCGCTCGGGCACGCCGCTCCGGGTCGGAGGACTTGAAGATGCCCGAGCCCACGAAGTTGCCCTCGGCGCCGAGCTGCATCATCAGCGCGGCGTCCGCCGGGGTGGCGATGCCACCGGCGCAGAAGAGCACGACCGGAAGGCTGCCGCGCTCGGCCACGTCCTTCACGAGCTCGAGGGGAGCCTGCAGCTCCTTGGCGGCGCCCGGCAGCTCCATCTCGCTGAGCGACTGGAGCCGGCGCACCTCGCCGGTGATCAACCGGATGTGACGGACCGCCTCGACCACGTTGCCGGTTCCCGCCTCGCCCTTCGAGCGGATCATGGCCGCACCCTCGCCGATGCGCCGCAGCGCCTCGCCGAGGTTGGTGGCGCCGCACACGAACGGAACCTTGAAGGCCCACTTGTCGATGTGGTGAGCCTCGTCGGCCGGGGTGAGGACCTCGGACTCGTCGATGTAGTCCACGTCGAGCGCCTCGAGCACCTGGGCCTCCACGAAGTGGCCGATGCGCGCCTTGGCCATCACCGGGATCGTGACGGCCTCCTTGATGCCCTCGATCATGGTGGGGTCGCTCATGCGAGCGACGCCGCCGTCGCGACGGATGTCGGCGGGGACGCGCTCGAGCGCCATGACCGCGGCGGCCCCGGCGGCCTCCGCGATCCTCGCGTGCTCCGCGTTGACGACGTCCATGATCACGCCGCCTTTGAGCATCTCGGCGAGGCCCGCCTTGACTCTGAAGGTGCCCGTCTCCATGTGGCTCAGGATAGAGCTACCAGGACGTCGGCTTCCCGACCTGATAGAGCCACACGTCGAAGAAGTTGCTCAG
>Ga0190265_10001304_pt1 | contig 16285 bp, 15 predicted proteins | sample Popmic124T_FD_133135 | JGI IMG/M metagenome (GOLD analysis project Ga0190265, IMG submission 133135) | Populus adjacent soil microbial communities from riparian zone of Indian Creek, Utah, USA - 124 T | ecosystem: Environmental > Terrestrial > Soil > Riparian zone | place: USA: Utah | collected...
GTTGGAGGCGACGTTGTTGCTGTTCCAGCTGTGCTCGGGGAGGCAGCGCTCGTAGCGGCCGTCCTCGCGCTTCTGGCGCAGCAGGCCGTAGTGCTCGAGGTAGTTGACGACCTCGAGCAGGCAGAAGCCGATCACGGCCTGCAGCAGCAGGTAGGGCAGGACGACGAGGCCGAACACCGCGGTCAGGACGCCGAACAGCACCACCGTCATCGCCCAGGCCTGGAGGATGTCGTTGTGAACCGAGAAGGCCGAGTGGCCCATGCGGTCGAGGCGAGCGCGCTCCAGGCCCCAGGCCGAGCTGACACTGCCGGAGACGGTGCGCGGCAGGAAGGCCCAGAAGCTCTCCCCCAGCCGGGCGCTGGCCGGGTCCTCGGGGGTGGCGACGCGGACGTGATGGCCGCGGTTGTGCTCGATGAAGAAGTGGCCGTAGCCGCTCTGGGCCAGCGCCACCTTGCTCAGCCACTTCTCCATGCTGGCCCGCTTGTGCCCCAGCTCGTGCGCGGTGTTGATCGCGATGCCGCTGACCGTCCCCATCGTCAGCGCCAGGCCGATGCTCTCGACCGTGGAGAGGCCGCCCTCGGCCCAGAGCCAGCAGGCGAAGACGAGGCCGGCGTACTGGAGCGGGATGAAGGCGTAGGTGCACCAGCGGTAGTAGCGGTCCTGTTCGAGCCACTTGACGATGCTGTCCGGCGGGTTCTCGGCGTCGAGGCCGACGACCGCATCGAGCAGCGGGAAGATGACGAAGACGAGGATCGGGCCGTAGAACCAGAAGAGCCCAAGCCCCGTCAACTCGACCAGGCCCCAGGCGAGGAAGGGCAGCATCGGCACGATCAGCCCGAGCAGCCAGGCGTAGCGCTTCGGGTCGCGCCAGGTGGCCGGATTGACCTCGATCGGCTCTCCATGCGAGTGCGTGTGAGCGTGTGCCTCCATGCGCTCCTCCTTGTCAAATAGCCGTTGACCGTACGTCTAGTTGACAAAGTAACGGATTTTGTCAATCAGCGCAACATCGAATCGTTAGCTGTCCACCGCCTGCCGAATCGATCGCGGTCGCTACCATCCCCTGCGTGTACACCCTTCTGGCATTTCTCCAGGTGATCATCGCCGGCATCGTCATCTTCCTGGTGCTCCTGCACTCGGGCAAAGACGCGGGGCTCTCGGGCGCCTTCGGGATCGGCGGCGGCGGTGGATCGCTCGGCGGCGGCTCGATGGTCGAGCGCAACCTGGACCGAGCCACGATCTTCTTCTCGATCCTGTTCGTGGTGAACACGATCGTGCTGCTGAAGATCTAACCGCCTAAACGCGGTGGGCGGGCCTGCCCTCGGCGCCGTGCCCGTTGGCGCTGCCGCCGTTCGCACGGTCGAGGATCTCAACCGCCTCGCGGCGTAGCTCTGCGTCGAGCAGGGCGAAGTCCTCGTCGGAGAGCTTCCCCGCCGCGTGGTCCAGTTCGGCGTCGCGGATCTCGCGGTATTTCGCTTCCTTCAGCGCCTCCAGCTCGCCGTCCGCCGCGGGGCGGCGGCGCGCTCGGCGGGCCGGCCAGATCGCGATCAGCGCCCCGGTCAGCGCGATCAGCCCGCCGATCCAGATCCAGGTGACGAGCGGGTCGACGATCACCCGGAAGGTGGCGGTGCCGGCGTCCGCCAGGTATCCCTGCGCCAGCTGCTCCGCGGTCGCGCTCTGCAGCCGCTCGATCTGGGCGAGCGCGATCGGCTGCAAGCGCGGATCGGCCGCGGCGGCCCGCATCAACCTCGACACCTGAGCGCACTGCGGCGGGGTGCCCGGCGCACCGCGCATGCAGGCGCGGAAGCCGCGGTCGGCTGCCTGGGCGCGCTCTCGCACCGCCATGATGTCGGGTGCCATCGACGTCCAGAGGTCGCTCCAGGGCCCGGCCTTCAGCCCCACCTCGCTGGTCGCCTCGCCCTCGAAGAAGCCGCCGATCGTCCCCACCTCCGACCCCGTCGGGCGGAAGTAGCGCCGGCTCGGGCGCAAGGTCGCCGCCCGCTCGCCGTCCTTCTCGACGCCGAGCACGGCGCCGAAGGTGAGCGCCTCGGGGTCGACGCGGACGAAGGGCCGCTCGTAGACGATCGTGCGACCCTCGATGACCGCGCTCTCCCCCGGGCTCAACCTCAGGTCGCGGTTGGTCTGGAAGCTCGAGGAGGCGGCGATCCCGATCAGCAGCACGGCGACGCCGACGTGGACGACGTAGCCGCCGTAGCGGCGGCGGTTGCGCGAGGTGACGGCGAGCAGCGCCGCCGGCATCGAGCCCCCGGATAGCGAGCGGCGAGCGGCGGCGCCGCGCCAGAACTCCTGCGCGAGGCCGGTCAGGGAGAAGGCGGCGAAGACGAACAGCGCCAGCGCCCAGAGATTCTCGGAGGCGACGCCGGTGAGAACAAGCACGATCCCGACCGCGAGCGCGACCAGCGCCGGGACGAGGAAGACCCGCTTCGCCGAGACCCAGCTGATCCGCCGCCAGGCGAGCAGAGGCCCGATCCCGGTGAAGAGGACGAGCAGGATCGCCAGCGGCGTCGTGTAGCGGTCGAACCAGGGCGCCGCCAGCGAGGCCTTCTCGCCGGTGAACAGCTCCGAGATCAGGGGGAAGAAGGTGCCCCAGAAGATCGTCGCGCAGAGCGCCACCAGCAGCAGGTTGTTGACCAGGAAAACCGCCTCGCGCGAGGCGAGCGAGTCGATCCGCTTCGGCGAGCGCAGGTCGTCGAGCCGCGAGACGATCAGCGCGGTGGAGCCGATCAGCACCACCGCGATCAGGCCGAGGATGTAGGGACCGACGGTGCTGTCGCCGAAGGCGTGGATCGACTGCAGGACGCCGGAGCGGACGAGGAAGGTGCCGAGCAGCGCCAGGGTGAAGGTGGCGACGATCAGCGAGGCGTTCCAGGCTTTCAGCATCCCCCGCTTCTCCTGGACCATGATCGAGTGCAGGAAGGCCGTCCCGGTCAGCCACGGCATCAGCGCCGCGTTCTCGACCGGGTCCCAGGCCCAGTAGCCGCCCCAGCCCAGCTCGGTGTAGGACCAGCGGGCGCCGAGCAGCAGGCCGAGGCCGAGGAAGGCCCAGGCGATCAGCGCGAAGCGGCGGGTCGAGCGGATCCAGGCCGCGTCGAGGCGGCGGGCAGCCAGGGCGCCGATCGCGAAGGCAAAGGGGATCGTGAAGGCGACGTACCCCGTGTAGAGCATCGGCGGGTGGATCATCATGCTCGGGTGCTGCAGCAGCGGGTTGAGCCCGGTCCCGTCGAGCGGCGCGGGGCTCAGCGTCGCGAACGGGTTGACCCCGCCGGCGAACAGCATCAAGCCGGTGAAGAAGGCCGCGACGCCGGCCATCACGGCGGTCGCGTAGGGGACGACCTCGCGCAGCTTGCCGCGGGTCGCGTAGAGCGCCACCGAGGCGGCGATCGAGAGCACCCAGGCCCAGAGCAGCAGCGAGCCCTCCTGGCTCGACCACATCGCCCCCAGCTTGTAGAAGGCGGGCGTCTCGATCGAGGAGTGCTGCGCGACCAGCTCGAAGGAGAAGTCGTCGCCGGCGAAGGCGATCTCGACCGTGACGACGCAGAAGGTGAGCAGGGCGCAGAGCGCGTAGACGGCGCGGCGGGAGACGTCGACCCAGCGCTGCTCGCCGCGGCTGCCGAGTAGAGCCAGTACCGCCGCGGTGACCGCGGCCAGGAAGGCCAGCGCCAGCGCGGCGCTGCCGAGGCTAGCCGGCATCCGGGGCGGAGCTCTCCGTCGTGAACTTCGACGGGCACTTCGTGATCAGCGTGTCCCGCTCACCGACGAAGACCCCGTTCTGGACCGTGCCGGTGAGGATGATCTCGCGGCCGTCGCGGAACGGATCCGGGACCACGCCCGAGTAGGTGACGGGGATGCTCTTGCTGGCGTCGTCGCGGTCTGCGACCCGGAACCGCAGCAACTCGCCCTGATGCTGGATCGACCCCGGCACGACCTTGCCGGTCAGGTCGTAGCTGGCGCCGGGCGCGGCGCTGAGCAATTCCGAGGGCTCTTTTGCCTCGGTCGAGGCGCTGAAGGACGTGTAGACGAGCGCGCTGGAGAGCAGGACGGCGACGCCGAGCGCGACGACGAGCCGGATCTTTCGCTTGCGGCCGGGATCCACGAAAGCGGATTATCGCAAGGCAGCCCGCCAACCGGGGCTGAGTTCGCGTTTAGTCTCGGTATACGCGACCAAGTGCGAACTCACCTGGGAGAATCGGCGCGATGGCGGACGGCAAGAACGACCCGGTGATGCTGATCACCGGCGCGAGCAGCGGGATCGGGGCGGCGACCGCGCGAGCAGTCGCGGATCGTTACCGGCTGGTGCTGGCGGCGCGGCGGCTGGAGCCGCTGCAGGAGCTGGTCGAGGAGCTTGGTGGCGAGGAGCGGGCGGTCGCGGTGCGCTGCGACGTCACCGAGTGGGACCAGGTCGAGGCGATGACGGCCGCCGGGCTCGACGCCTTCGGGCGGATCGACGCGGTCTTCGCCAACGCCGGCTTCGGCGCCACCCGCGGCTTCCTCGAGGAGTCGCCGGAGCACTGGCGCTCGATGGTCCTCACCAACGTCTACGGGGTCGCGCTGACGATCCGGGCCACCCTCCCCCACCTGCTCGAGCGCGGCGACGGCCACTTCCTCGTCACCAGCTCGGTCGCCGGGCGGCGGGCACTGCCGGGCTCGCTCTACTCGGCGACCAAGTGGGCGGCGACGGCGATCGGCGAGGCGCTGCGGGCGGAGCTGCGCCAGATGCACGAAAACCACGCGATCCGGGTGACGCTGATCGAGCCCGGCATGGTCGACACGCCGTTCTTCGACAACCGTCCCGGCGAGTGGGCGCTGAGCGACGAGGACATCGCCCGCGCGGTGATCTACGCGCTGGAGCAGCCGGATGGCGTCGACGTCAACGAGATCTTGATTCGGCCTACTTCGCAGCCGATCTGAGGACCGATCCCGGTAGGGGTTTCACTTAACTTTTTTTGAAAACAGTAGGTCGCCGTCCGAGAATGGCGCCGCAAAAAAAGTAGGCAAGTAGGTAGTCAGAGCACGTAGTCATCGGTCCTCCCTGGCAGGGCTTCCTCGGCTACGACGACGACTGGAAAGCCGCGTCCGAATCTCAGAACGCCAACGACTTGGTCTGCGTTCTACGAGGCCGTAGTTCCGGCGCGGCCACGCTGTGGCCACGGATAGGCAGTTTCCTGTGGCACAAGGCCGATTTGGCCCTAGCAAGCCGCATCTCGTTGTGGCCCATCCTCCAGCAGGCCTGTAGCCGCGTGGACACATTTGGCGTCCGAACCGGGCGTCAATCTGCCCCTTGTCTACGCCGGTTGCTGCCTCTGCGAGCAACTTGATGAAGGGTCGCCACGGCTTCCGGCGGCCCTTTGTCGTTCTGGGCGTCCGCACGGCGGGATACCGTCTCCACACAGGACTTAATGATCCCCAAATAACAGACAGCCGACCCGGCCCCGCCGGGACCGACTGCGAAAGGCGTAGACACCCGCTCGCAGGCAAATCCAATGGAAGCCAACCCCTTCATCTCGCGATGGACAACGCCCGGACCTCGGGAGGCGGTTCCCTGCCTGGCGGCGGGTCAGGCTGACGATCTTGCAAAGGGAGCCCACCGGCTCCCTTTTTCGTTCTTCTCCGCGCCTGAGAGCCCGGCGCGACACGAGATTTCGCGCGTGGCGGATAGTCGCCCGTGCATAAGGAGGAGAAGGTGATGTCCAGAAGATGAGAGTGCGGGCCGGGCTTCCGCTTAAAGAGACCCCGACCCGCCATCCCAACGGGCGGGGCGGAGCGTTGGAGCGCTCCGTTCCCGCCCACTACCTGCCCCCGTATCTCATTGGACAGAGAGCACGGATTTTCTACCCGTGCAGCACCGGGTTCGAATCCCGGCGGGGGCCTATGGAATCTATTCGACAGTTCAAGCCGAGGCTAAACCTCCCTCCTCACCGGTTACACGTACGTGTATTTGGTATCATCCGATAATGGCAGCTCGAAATCGCAACTCAGTAGCGCCGTCGCCATCGAGCGAATCGCAGATGACGTACAGCCGCTTCATGGAGCTGTTCCCAGACAACGATGCTTGCCTTGAGTACCTAAAGGAGCGCTTCTTTGCGGAGGGCACCGAGTGCCCGAAATGCGGCAAAGCGAGCAAGTTCCATCGGATCAAAGGCAGGTCTGCTTATAGCTGCCAGTACTGCGGGCACCACGTCTACCCGACCGCCGGGACCATCTTTCACAAGTCGACGGTCAGCCTTCAGCTCTGGTTCTACGCGATCTACTTGATGTCGTCTACGCGCTGCGGAATCAGCGCCAAGCAGCTAGAGCGGGAAATCGGCGTCACCTACAAGACGGCTCACCGCATGTTCAAACAGATCAGGACGCTGCTCTCTGACGACGAGGAGGGGCCGCTGAGCGGCAAGGTTGAGATTGACGAGACCTTCTACGGCGGCAAGCCGCGGGCGGCCGAGAAGCGCAACAAGCGCGGCCACCTACGCCGCAAGTACCGCCCCAGCGTCGTCGGCGCGGTCGAGCGCGGCGGCCAGATCCGGGCACGAGTCGCGAAGGACGCGACCAGCAAGACGCTCCACAGCATCGTCCGCGAGTTCGTGCTGCCGGAGTCGATGATCTTCACCGACGAGTGGCATGCCTACAAAGTCGTCGGCCGCGAGTACCGGGCGCACCATCGCATCCGCCACCGCTCGAAAATCTACGTCGAAGGCGATGTCTACACGAACACCATCGAGGGATTTTTCGGCCTATTCAAGAATGGCGTGCGCGGCGTCTATCACGCCATCAGCGCCGAGTACCTTCAGAACTACGTGGACGAGTACGCCTTCAGATACAACCGGCGCAACTCAGATCAGCCGATGTTCTGGGCGATCCTCAACCGCGTCCAGAAGGCAAGCCCAGCTTTTTCCTAGCCCTGTTGGAGGTCGCCTTCCCGAGGTCGCGCAGGAAGTCGCCCTCGGTGTGGCCGGGATCTTGCTTCACGTCGCGCTTTGGCGGCGTGGGGGCGTTCTTCTCTGGGCGCTTGCGGGCTGGACTCATGGACTTGCCTCCTGTCAAGGCTAACGAGTAGCTCAGGGGTTTCCCGGGGGTCGGAGCCTCCCTGCGAGGAACCGCGTCAGCGGCACTGGCCCCGACCCCCGGAAAACGCCTAGCTGCCGCTAGGCGCCTCCCTGGAGGATTTGCAGGAAGCGCAGTGCCCCGGGAGTGGGCACGGCAAGCCCGTTGGGGCAGTGCAGAAGCCCAACGCCCGTCAGGTCGCGGATGGCCCTCTCGACGTTGTCGCGGTCTGCGAAGTCCTCAGAGCCGCTGGTGATCTCGCGAACGAGGTCGGGGATCGTCAAGAGCGTCGGGTGCCGGTGCAGGACGTGCATCAGCGTCACGCCCTGGTCTCTTATGTCTTCGGCAGCCGGGGACAAATCCCCGGCCTCATTAGGCTGGTCGAGCATCGAGAGGTCCTGCCTTTCGGTGCCAGGCCGGGGGCTGTTTGCGCAGCGCCCCGGCCGCTTGGTCTGTTGTCGCCCGAAAGGCTAGGCCGAAGAGGGGCTGAAAAGGTACGTGTCGCGACTACCTAGTTGCCAAAAAGTACAAGACGTTCCACCCCTACCGGGATCGCTCCAAAGTCCGAAGCAGCAGACGGACGAGATGCCAGTAGCCGTGGAGCAAGAAGCGAGCCGGGAAAGAGCGAACTGGAGACGGGATGAAGGGCGAATCTAGGTCGGGGGTTAGCCAGGTGGCGAACTCGGCCGCGCTTACGGTGCGGGTCGCCTGGACTTGGCGCCGCTCGCGCAGCAGGCGGGGCAGCCAGCGGATTACTTCGCCGATCGCGGCCAGCTTCTGCCGGCCCCATCCCGCTGCGATCGCGGCCGGGATCAGCGCCAGCTCGGTGGCGATCAGCGCCGGCGCGACCGCGATGAGCAGGCTGGCCGGGTAGACGCGGATCAGGAAGGCCCAGCGGTTGCGCTCCAGCCAGCGCCACTTGTGCTCGCGGGCGCCGAACTCGTACTCGTGGTCGACCACCGCCGAGGGCTCGATCCCGAGGGCGCCCCCCGCGAGGCGCAGGCGCAGCGAGAGGTCGACGTCCTCGTGGTAGAGGAAGAAGCGCTCCGGGAAGCCGCCGACCTCATCCCAGGTGCGGCGCGGGATCGCCAGGCAGGCCCCGGAGAGGGCCGGCACCTCGCCGGCCGGCGGAGCCTCGCCGATCGGGCGGCCGTGCGCCCCCGCCCAGACGATCCCGGTGAAGTGGACCGGGTTGCCCGCCGAGTTGATCGCGGTCCCCCCCTGGTCGGCGACCAGGGCCTGCCACGCGGCCCAGCCACGCTGCTCGATCCATGGCCGCCGGATCGCCTCGCCCCAACCGGGCAGCGGCGCCGCGTCGGGGTTGAGGATGACCAGCAGGTCTCCTCGCGCCACCGAAGCACCCTCGTTGCAGGCGCCCGCGAAGCCGGCGTTGCGGCCGCTGCGCAGGACTCGCGCCGCCGGTGCCAGCGAGGCGACCGCCTCCGGCGTTCCGTCATCGGAGTCGTTGTCGACGACGAGCAGCTCGTCCCCCTCCCCCAGCTCGGGCAGCACCGCGGGCAGGGTCCGCACCAGCTCCTCGCGGCTGTTCCAGGAGACGATCAGGACCGAAAGCGTCGGGCGCACCGACGCGAGAGGCTATTCGGATCCAGCGGCGCTAACCGCGACCGCGTTTGGCTTTGCCTTTGCCGCCGCACGGCCGGCGCAGCTTCGGCCGCTGGTTGGCTTTCTTGCCGTTCTGGCCTTTGATCCTGGCGATCGCCCGCAGCGGCTTGACCCGTTTCTTGCCCCGCTGTTTCGTCTTCTGGCACTGGTTGCGGGTGTTCGTCAGCAGCCCTTTCTTCCCACCCCTGATCGTGAGGACGAACTTGGAGACCGGCACGTCGGGGACGGTGCCGAAGGCGGTGCGGATGCGGCCTTTGATGCTGTCGATCCGCCCGGCCAGGTCGATGTCCACCTGCCCGCGCAGGGAGGCGACCAGGTCCGGCAGCGGGTTGTCGGAGGAGCGCAGGAAGACCGGGCCCTCGAGCGGTTTGCCGAGCAGCGGCGTGAAGGCCCGCGCGTAGCCGTAGATCGATTTCCGCGGGCAGTCGTTGGCGTCGTACTGGGGCCGGGTGCAGACCTTGGCGATGCTGCTCTGGTCGAGGATCAGGGAGCGCGGCAGGGTGACCGCGGCCCTGGCCGTGTTCGCGTCGCCGTCACGGGTGACGAACACCGCCCGGAGCCTCGGGTTCTTCGCCCGCTTCATCGCGCCGAAGAGGCGCATGAACAGTTTCGGTTTGAAGCCGAGTTTCTCGCAGCCGTTCGCCTCGAACGGAGCCGAGACGGGGAAGGCGCTGAAGGCAGCCGGGTTGAGCGGATCGGAGCCGCCGCCGCGCAGGTCGCCCGCGAAGGCGAATTTCGAGCAGTTGGTCGGGTTGAGGGAGAACTGCGGCCGGTTGAGCCGCACCGCGACCGAGCGGATGTCAAGCAGGGCGCCGCCGTAGACGTGGGGGATCGGGTCGGAGACCGCATTGACCTGAGCCGTTCTGCGGTCGACGAACAGTGCCACCCTCACCACGACCGCACCGAGATCGAACGGCCCGGCCGTGGCGGGGGTGACGACTGCCAGGGAGAGAGGAGCACCTTTGTAGGGCCCCGAGAGGAAGACCTTGCCGGCGATGCGGAGCGGGTCCGAGCCGGAGCCGGCGGCGATGTCGGCGACGCCGATCTGGCTCGACGCGGGACAGCTGGACGAGGCCGCCTCGGCTGCGCCGGAATTGGCTGCGGCCGCCGCCAGCGCTGCCGGCGGGCAGTAGCGGACGCCGGCCAGTTTCGCGCTGATGCCGGGCGGCAACGTGACGTCGACGCCTTTCAGCTCCTGGTTGCCGTCCGCACGGTTGACGTTCATGATCAGCGGGCTGAAGTCACCCGCGTTCGCTTTGTTGGTGCGAGCGGCGAATTTCGGTGCGAAAGGTCGCTCGCCGAGGGTTTTCGGGCAGGTGCCCCCGCCGGGGAGCGCCGACAGCGTGAAGGAGCCCGAGCGGGTGGCGGGTGGATTGCCGGACCAGGGCGTCATCTGCGTCGACGTCGTGCTCGGCGCACAGGTCGGCGGGCTGGTCAGGGTCGCCCTCGCCCCGCCGTTCAGTTTGATCCGGAACGACTCGAAGGGCACCTGCGGCAGGCCCGGCAGCGGGATGCTGCCCAACGCCCCGTCGTCGAAGGTCGTCGTCACCTGGCCGGTCTGCGGGTCGGCGCTGACCTTGCCAAGCAGGCGCGCCGAGATGTCGTAGCGGGTCGATTCGGCGACGACGAAGATCCGGTACAGGTTGCCCGAGGCCGGGTCGCGGCTGAGCTGCTGGCCGACGTAGACGGGGCCACTCAGCGAGCCGTCGGGCAGCGGCGGCGTGTCGACCTCCACGGTGCCGATCCGCGATGCCGCCGGGCAGGCGACCGGGTTCCGCGTTCCCTTGCCGAACTGGGCGTCGGTGCAGGCCTGGAGGCCGTTGGCTGCCGACGGGTTGAGGCCCATGCCCTGTGGCAGAGTCACCCGCGCGGACCGCACGTGCGAACTCGCCTGTTTTTCTTCTTTGCCCGGATCTTGGAGCTCCGGCAGGTTGACAGTTACGGCCGCTCCCGCTGGAGAATCCGTCTGGGCCGTCCCCGGATCGACGGCGATCGAGGGATCGAAGGGGATCGTGTTGCAGTCTTTCGGAGAGGTTTCGAATGCCGGCGGTTCACGCGGAATCTTCGACTCGACGAAGGCCGAGCCGTTGGGGAAGCTCGGATCGGGTTCCTCGAAGGAATCGGCCCGAAGGAAGGTCGAGTAGACGTGCTCGAACGGCGACCCGGGCACCGCCGGCCCCAGGCAGGTGGACGGCGTCGTGATGAAGGTCCCGTTGCCGGCGGTGCCGTCGAAGACGAGGCGGTTTTCGGCGATCCGAGCGGCGTCGCCCAAGCCAAGGTCGACAGGCAGTTCGAGTTTATGCGCGTGGATCGTGAAGTACTCGTGGTAGTCGTTCTCCCAGGCGATGTCGGTCTCGAGGAAGACGTCGTTGCCGAGCACGCTGAAGCCGAACCGGGCGGGTTCGCCCGGCTCGGGCACGATGTTGTAGACGTCGGCCGAAGGCAGGGGCACCGTGGTGCCATCCAGAAGGAGGGCCGCGCTGGTCGCCCTAACGATGCTGGTCCCTACTACGGATTGAGGCGCTTTGGCCGCGCAATTCGCGGGGGTCTCTTCGGGCGCCAGCGGGCACTGCGGCGTCGCCTGTGGGTTGACCGTGAGGCCGGTCGGGATGTCGACCCGAACGGTGCGCACGTTGCCGATCGGGACCGGACCGAGAGTGCCCGGTTCCGTATTGACGATGAACTGCGTAAAGCCGACCGGCGGGTGTCCGGCGGCCTGCTCGAAGAACTTATCCGGCGTCTCCACGCTACAGCGTGGGGGACCGTCGTCGGTGCAAGTTCCAGCCTGCCAGGGGCTGTCGACCTGTGGATCGTTCGGATCCTGCGGGCCGATGATGTCCGCGCTGCTCGCCGCTACCGGCCCGAACGCCATCGACACGGCCACGACCACAGCGATAACCGCGCCCCGCACCCCTGCTTCCGCGCTCATCCGCCACCCCTTCCTAGGCGATCCAGCTGAACCTCATTTTACCCGATTTTGATGATGTGCGCTAATCTTTTTTTAGTATCAACCAGTCAACGAAAGTGAGGATCTTGTGAACTGGCAGCTTCTGGCTCGTGCCAATACCCACCCACTCCGGGTCTCAATCCTGGAGGTGCTCAGCATCGACGGGCGCACACTCTCGCCCAAGGACCTCAGCCTCGAGCTGCAGGCACCGCTCAGCACGGTCAACTACCACGTGACCGAGCTGGCCAAAGCCGGCCTGATCGAGATGGTCGGCGAACGGCAGGTCCGCGGCGCGATCGAGCACTTCTACCGGCTGGTCGATACGAGCCCGAAGGCGAGAGCCGCCTCGAACGGCGCCAGGCTCAACGGCAGGCGACACACGAGCCGGCGAGGGGAAAAGCGGACGACGGGTCTCGAACCCGCGACCTCGAGCTTGGGAAGCTCGCGCTCTACCAGCTGAGCTACGTCCGCGTGGCGCCCGATTCTACGACCAGGGCGGCGGATGCGCGGGGGCTAACCTTCCCAGCCCGTGAGCGTCCGCGCTTTCCTCGCCTCCCTCGCCGTCTTGGCCGTCATCGGCTTGCTCGGCTTCGGCCTGCTCAGCAAGGGCGGGGCGACGATCGCGATCGGCGACCCGGCGCCCGACCGCGAGCTGCCCGTCCTCGGCGGCGAGGGAGAGGGGTCGATCGCCGAGTACCGCGGGCGCTGGGTCCTGGTCAACCTATGGGCCTCCTGGTGCGCTCCGTGCAGGCAGGAGGCGCCGGAGCTGGAGCGCTTCTCGCAGCGCTACCGGGAGCACGAGGTGACGGTGCTCGGCATCGACGTCCAGGACAACAGCGACGACGCGCTGGCCTTCGTCCGCGAGTACCGGCTCACCTACCCGCAGCTGCGCTCGGTCGGCGATGAGCGCAGCGTCGCCTTCGGCTCGACCGGCGTCCCGGAGAACTTCCTGGTCGACCCACGCGGCCGCCTGGCGCTGATCTGGCGCGGCCCGGTCGACGAGCGCTTCCTGCGGGAACGCGTGGTGCCGATCATCGAGGGGCGCCAGCTGGAGGAGGCTGCATGAGACGCCTGGCCCTGCTTGTGGCGCTAGCGATGGCGATCGTCCCCGCGGCGGCATTTGCGGCTGAACGCCAGACCAGCGTCGTCGACGTCGAAGACGAGGTGATGTGCCCGATCTGCGGCACCCTGCTGCAGCTCTCCGAGTCGCCGCAGGCGCAGCGGCAGCGGGCATTCGTCGGCGGCCTGGTCGCCGCCGGCAAGACCAAGGCGGAGATCAAGGACGCCCTGGTCGCCGAGTACGGACGGGCGGTCCTGGCCCTCCCGGGTGGCTCCGGCTTCGACCTCTCCGCCTACCTGGTGCCGGCGATCGCCTTCGCGATCGCAGCGGCAGCCCTGGCGGTCGGCATCGGGCGCTGGCGGCGCGCCGGCGGGCCGCCTACGCAGGGCCCGGGCCGAAGCTCCGGCCCCCGCGGCGAGGACGCGGAGCGGTTGGACGAGGACCTGGCGCGCTACGACCTCTGAACCGGCCCGCTCAGCCTTCGACGACCAGCCCGGTCAGCGGCACCGGCAGGTCCGGGGCGGGATCCGAGCGTCCGACGCAGGCCAGCGTCGCGTCGGACTCGGCGGCAACCGCCGCGAGGGCCCCGTCCTCCCCGCTGGCCGGTCCCGCGAACACGACGAGCTCGTAACCGCCGCGCAGTTTCGCGACCACGTGTCGAAAGCCCTCCGATTCGAGCAGAGCGCTGCCGTCGCGGACGGGCCTGCCGGCGACGACGCAGACGAGCGGCTCGGACGCCGTGGCGGAACCGGGGCCGGCGAGAACGACGGGCTCGAGGACGCGGCCGGCGTCCGCCTCCCCGCGCAGGTACTCGCCGAGGCCGGGAGCGACCGCGAGGCCGAGCTCTTCCGCAAGAGCGGGCTCGTCCAGGTCGCACTCGACCAGCACGGTGCGGGTCCCTCCCACGGCGGCGGCAGTCGCCAACCCCACCGCCGCCTGCTGCCTGCGCGCCGGGTCACCGGTTACCAGCACCGTGTGGGCGGGCCCCAGCTCCTCGCGCAGACCATCGAAGGCGGCCAGGTCGCGGCGGCGCAGCGTCCCCGCTCGCAGGGCCGGGCCCGCCTGGGACGGGATCTCGCCGAGGATCCTCACATCCGCTCTGGCGCCGAGATTCCGAGCAGCCCCAGCGCCCCGGCGATCGTCCGCTTTGCGAGCAGGCAGAGCGCCAGTCGGGACTGCTCGACCCCCTCGCCCTCGGCGCCGACCACCTGACAGTCGCGGTAGAAGGCGTGGAAGTCGGCCGCCACCGCCGTCGAGTAGGCGCAGACGCGGTGCGGCGCCCGGCGCGCGGCGGCCTCGCGGACCTCGTCGGGGAACTCGAGCAGCCGCTTGACCAGGTCCCGCTCGGCGGGCTCCAGATCGGTGCCCGGGGTCGGCACGCCGGCCTCCCCCGCCGCCCCGCCTGCCTTGCGCAGGATGCTGGCGATGCGAGCGTGCGCGTACTGCACGTAGTAGACGGGGTTGTCGCTCGACTCGCGCCGCGCCAGCTCGAGGTCGAGGTCGACCGTCGTGTCGTGACTGCGCCAGAGCATGAACCAGCGCGTCGCGTCGACGCCGATGTCGTCGACGAGCTCGTCGAGCGAGACGAAGTCGCCGCTGCGCTTCGACATCTGCGCCCGCTCGCCGCCTTCGACGATGTGGACGAGCCGCATGATCAGCGCCTCGAGCACGTCGGGGTCGGCACCGAGTGCGGCGATCGCCGCACGGACGCGCGGGGCATAGCCGTGGTGGTCGGCGCCGAGAACGTCGATCAGCCGCTCGAAGCCCCGGTCGAGCTTGTCGCGGTGGTAGGCGACGTCGGCGGCCAGGTAGGTCGGTTCCCCCTCGGCACGGACGAGGACCCGGTCCTTGTCGTCGCCGAAGGTGGTGCTGCACAGCCACAGCGCACCGTCGCTGCGGTAGGTGTGCCCTCGCTTCTCCAACTGCGAGAGCGCCTCGTCGACCTCGCCGCTCGCGTAGAGGTCGCGCTCGGAGAACCAGGTGTCGAAGTGGACCCCGAAGCGGTCGAGGCTCTCCCGCACGCCCGCGAGGATCAGCTCGACGCCGCGCCGGCCCACCGCGTCGGCATCGGCGGGGTCGATCCCCTCGGCGGCGATCCGCTCCGCCAGGTCGGCGACGTAGGGGCCCTCGTAGCCGTCCTCGGGCAGCTCGCCACCGGTCATCCGGGCGACGATCGAGGCGGCGAAGCGCTGCACCTGGCCGCCCGCGTCGTTGACGTAGAACTCGCGCTCCGCCTCGTGGCCGACGGCGGTTAGGAGCCGGACCAGGGCATCGCCGTAGGCGGCATGACGACCGCCGCCCACGTGCAGCGGCCCGGTCGGGTTGGCCGAGACGAACTCGACCAGGATGCGTTCTGGCGACTCGGTCGGGGCAGGGCCGAGCTGCTCGCCCGCCGACCCGAGCGTCGTCATCGCGCCGCGGAACCAGGCGTCGGAGAGGAAGAGGTTGACGAAGCCGGGACCGGCCACCTCGACCCGCTCCAGGCTCCCCTGCGCCCCCAGCTCGCGCTCCAGCTCCACGCAGAGACGGGCGGCGACGTCGCGCGGGCTTTCCCCCAGCGGGGCGGCCAGCAGCATCGCGGCGTTGGAGCTGTAGTCGCCCAGCTCCGGCTTCGGCGGCCGGTCCAGGGTCGGCTCGGGACCGGCCGGCTCGCCGTCGCGCAGAGCGCGGGTGGCGCGGTTGACGGCCGAGCGAAGCTCGGCGATCGGCTCGGTGGCACTGGTGGTCACGGTCGGTCGCATCGTATGGGCCGGGATACGCTGGCGGCCATGCGCGTCGCGGCAATCACCGACATCCACGCCAACCTACCCGCACTCGAGGCGGTCCTCGCCTCGATCGAGGCGGTCGGCGTCGAGGAGATCTGGTGCCTCGGCGATGTGGTCGGCTACGGGGCGGAGCCCGACGCCTGCGCGGACCTGGTGCGGGATCGCTGCGCCCTCTGCCTGGTCGGCAACCACGACCTCGCGGTGCTGGGCGCGCTCGACGTCTCCGCCTTCTCCGAGGCGGCGGCCGTGGCCGTGTCGTGGACCCGTGAGCACGTCTCCGAGCCGACGCTCGAGCTGCTGCGCGAACTGGAGCCGAGCAACCGGCGCGAGGGCATCTCGCTCTCCCACGCCTCTCCGCGCGACCCGGTCTGGGAGTACGTGCTCTCCCCCGAGCAGGCGGACGCCTGCCTCGATGCCCAGCCGGAGCGGATCGGCCTGATCGGCCACTCGCACGTCTCGCTGTTCTTCGTCCGCCCCGTCGAGCCGGAGCGCGGCGAGGTCCACGGCGCCCAGGCGAGCGACGACACTCTTCTCGACCTCGGCAGCGGCAGCTGGCTGGTCAACCCCGGCAGCGTCGGGCAACCCCGCGACGGCGATCCACGCGCGGCCTGGCTGGAGCTGGACACCGAGGCTCTGACGGCCCGTTTCCATCGCGTCGGCTACGACGTCGGCCGCGCCGCCTCCTCGATCGTCGGGGCCGGCCTTCCCAGCCGTCTCGCGGACAGGCTCCACGTCGGCCAGTGAACGTCAGATGCAGGGAAAATCCGCGCCCAGAGCCGTTCTCTAGACTCGGCCGAGTGCGCCGCCCGGTCGTATCCCTGCTCATCCTCGCGCTCA
>Ga0190265_10001305_pt1 | contig 16283 bp, 10 predicted proteins | sample Popmic124T_FD_133135 | JGI IMG/M metagenome (GOLD analysis project Ga0190265, IMG submission 133135) | Populus adjacent soil microbial communities from riparian zone of Indian Creek, Utah, USA - 124 T | ecosystem: Environmental > Terrestrial > Soil > Riparian zone | place: USA: Utah | collected...
CGACAGCGTGTACGTCTCCGAGAAGCGCGGCTCCAACTCACCCGACCACCGCACCGAAAAATCATCCGCACCCAACGACCCCGCCGGCGAACCCAAACCCCAATCAAAATCAACCTTCGCGTCGACTCGAGACACGGAGGCGCCCGTCTGATCCACGTATACCGCGGACAGGCCGCTGCCGGACCCGGCAGGGATCGGCTTGGCAGCACGCGGGCGCGGTGCCGCTCCCGCCGTGACGGTGAAGACGAACACGAGCAGCGTGAACGACGCGATCCAGAACGGCGCGTACGACCGAGGTCTCGAGCTGGAAGGTGGCATCGGTGTCCTTTTCGGTTGGGCTCGCAGCTAGGGGGCGACGGCGCCTCTGGGGGTGGCGCCACTCTGCGGGCTTGTGCGGCGTGCGACCTGACTCGATGAGCCACGTGTTGGACGGAGCCGATCGTAGAGACCGGATCGGCTAACGAAGCAAGACCTTTAGTGCCAATTGCCGCATCGAGCTGTCGAACCGCTTCGTTACGCTCTTTCCAGGCCCGTCCGCAGCGTTCTCAAGGGGGCTGGTCGCGTACTCGACTGTGGGGTTGACCGGTAGTTGTAACCGATCGACTCGGCCGAGGGCGCAGTACCCTCCCCGGATCCGCGTGGCAGGCGCTAGCCGGTGGCGCGAGGCCCGGCCTGGACGGCCGGCCGAACAGCGGGTGTGACCGGCGAGCCGGCACGGGCGTCGTGCGGGGCACCGAGAACAGCCCGATACGCGTCCAACAGCACGCCTCCTGCCGCCTTCCACGTGACCGCCGGCGCCGTGTCCAGACACCCGGCACGAAGACGGGCCAAGAGCGCGCGATCCTCGTGCAACATCGTGATGTGCGCTTCGAGCGCGTCGACGTCGGCCACGGCGTGGACGAGCGCGTTCTCCCCGTGGCGACACAGCTCCGTGCAGGCGTCGGACACGAGCGGGACGCAACCAGACCCGATCGCCTCCGTGCAGACGAGCCCGAAGCCCTCCTCGATGCTGGGCAGCACGAGGACGTCGCTGCCGCGCATGAGGTCGGGGATGTCCGTTCGATGCCCGAGCACGCGCACGCTCGGGTGCTGGAGCGCGGGACCCAGCGCCTCGCCGTAGGCGGGCAGCATCTCCCCCGCGATCAGGAAGGTGCCGTCCTTCGACGCGGGCGAGCGGATCCAGGCCTCGAGCGCAAAATGCAGCCCCTTGCGAACTGCGGCCACGCCGACGTAGAGCATCGTCAGCCCGTCTCCCGAGCGCGAATCCTGGGCAGCGGGGAAGAACTCCTCCTCGTCGTAGCCGTAGATGTGCCGCACGAGCTTCTCCGGTGGTGTCCCGCGAGCGCGGAAGGTCTCGACGACGAATTCCGACGGGCAGAGAAGGGCGTCCGCCAACTCGTACTCGCGCTCCTCCCGCTCGAGGACGGTTTCGTTGTATGCGTGCTCGTGGTCGGGCGGCAACGTCACGCCGAGCCGCTTGCACTCCTCCGCGACCACTTCGAAGGCGAACCGCGTATGGGCGTTCGGTCGCTCGAGCACCGTCGGGATCCCGAGCCGTTTCGCCTCCTCGAGCGTGGCAAGGGCGCCGAGCGGCCACGTGTGCACGAGATCGATCTCACCGCGGAGCCGGGCGAGCCGGCGAGCCACGACCCGATCGTGCCAGATCAGCGCGCGTAGCTGGCCGACCGCGCGATACGGGATCCGAAGTCGTCCGCGTGCGAGCGTGGGCGCAGCGGAGACCCCGTCCGGGAGCGAGCGATGGACGGACGCGGGATGAGCGAGCACGTCCGCGCCCGCGCTGTGCAGCCCGTAGACCTGTTGCCACGCCGTGTAACAGATCCGGCCGGCGCCGATCCTATGCGGGAAGCTGTAGAGGACGCGGATGCGGTCGGCGCTCGCGGACCTCACGTCGTCGGGCCTCATGATTCGACCGTAGCAGCGCGTTCGTGACCCGACACTGGCCGAGCGGCTAGGTGTGCCCGGCGGAGCGCGAAGGGCGGCTTGCGGTACGGTCGCGCGGATGAGCCCGCACGCCGTCGACATCGTCGTGGTCTCGTACAACAGCCGCGACCACCTACGTGCTGCGGTCGAGCCATTGTCACTAGTCGACGACTTCCACGTGATCGTGGTGGACAGCGACTCCAGCGACGACTCGCTCGAATCGATCGCGGATCTGCCGCTCTCCACAGTCGGCCTGGCCGAGAACCGCGGCTTCGGCCACGCGTGCAACGTCGGCTGGCGGCGCGGCGAGGCGCCGATCGTCCTGTTCCTGAATCCGGATGCCTCGATCTCGGAGTCAGCCGTCAGACAGCTCGCGGAGACCGCCGAGCTCGATCCGGGCGTGGCCGCTGTCGCGCCGCGGATCGTCGACGAGGAAGGCAGGCTCGACTTCTCGATGAGACGTTTCCCTCGGCTGCGCACGACGTTCGCGCAGGCCCTCTTCCTCCACCGCCTCCTGCCCCGGGCCGGTTGGAGCGACGAGCTCGTTCGCGACCCGGCGGCATACAGCCAACCGGCGTCGCCCGAATGGGTCTCGGGTGCGTGCATCCTGGTGAAGCGCCCCGTGCTGGAGCGGCTGAACGGCTTCGACGCGGAGTTCTTCATGTACTGCGAGGACATCGACCTCTGCCGGCGCATCCGAGACCTCGAGCTGGAGGTCCGATTCGATCCCCAGGCACTCGTCGTTCACGGGGGCGGCGCTTCCATGCCGCGGGCTGCACTGCTACCCGTGCTGGCAGCCAGCCGGATCCGCTACGCAGCCAAGCATCAGCCGGCGTCAGTCGCGCTCCTCGAGCGGATCGGAGTGGCGCTCGGAGCGCTCACACATGCCTTGATCTCGCGCGGCGGGCTCGAGGCGCGACGGGGCTGGGTCCGTGCCCTCCGCCGTGCTCTCTCGCCGGGCTCCGCCCGCGTCAAGCGCAGCTAGCCGCTCGCCGCGTCGAGCGCCGCGTTCGCGGGCTGACGGCGCAACGCCGCGGCCGCAGCGCCCAGGCCGAGCAGTATGAAGAGCAGGAACGTGACCTGGATGAAGCCCAGCGCGTCGAACGTGAACATGCCGACGGCATACGCGGCGATTCCCGCCGTGACGGCCACGAGCAGCCAGCCGAGCGGCGAATCGTCGCGCTTCGCCGCACGCCCGAGCCGACGCAGGACGCTCAGGAACAGGAGGAGCCAGGCGATCGCCCCGAACGCTCCGACCTCGAGGAGCATCCCCAGCCACTGGTTGTCGAGGATGCACGCGTTGGAGTCGGGCCCGGTGGTGATGCGCGTCCCGAAGCCGTAGCCGAGAAACGGCTTTTCGGCCACCTCGCCCAGCGTCGGCCCGAGGTCCGCGACCCGCCCGGACGAGCTGCACGAGCCCGCCATCCCCTGCTGCTCTGCCACCAGGCCGTCCTCGGGCAGGAAGGCCTGCTTGAGGGAGCCGAGCGTTCCGGGGACCGCGAAGTGGGTGACGATCAGCACCGGCAGCAGAGCCGGCCAGAGCCGCCGCGTCTCGCGCGGCCGCAGCCAGAGGAACACGAGCCCCACGACGAGCAGCATCACGACGCCGGTTCGCGACACCGTCGAGAGGACCCCGACGACGAGCGCAGCTGCCGCGAACCACCAGCGCGCGCTCGCCGTTCGAACCACGTACACCGCGAGCGGCACCAGCATCACGAGCGCCGCACCGAGCGCGATCGGGTGCTCTGCCGGACCATATGCCCGCGTGGCGCTGCCCCGACCGATCTCGCCGCCGAAGCTCGGGTCGGGTTTGAGGAAGGGAAGGACCTCGTGAAGCCGGGTGAACGGCGTGACTCCCACCCGTGCCTCCACCACCGCCAGAACAGCAACCAGTGCGCCTCCGGCGACGAGCGTCTTGACGAGCAGATCCAAGACGTGGCGCGAACGAACGACGCTGACGACGAGATAGAAGACGACCACGAAGCTGAGGAAGAACGTGAACGACTTGAGCACGGTCGACTGCACCTCGCTGACGCGCGTCGGGTTCGCCGCGATCGAGGTGACGATTGCCACGAGAATCAGCCCGATCGGGAGCTCGAAGGAGCTTCGGCGGAGCTGCGCGCGCGGATCGACGAGCAGTGACGCCACCCAACCCAGCACGATCAGCCCGACGAGGACGCGGTACGGCTCCAGCTGGAAGGGCAGGTCGCCTGGTATCCGGTAGCGCCGGATCGGAACGAAGAGGATGACGAGCAGCAACGCCAGGAGGACACGCGACCAGGGCACTGTTGGTCGGCGAACCGCGACTGCCGAGAGCAGCAGCACCGCGCCAAGGCCAGCAGCCGTGGGCGCGTCGGCCGCTACTCCTATGGCCATGCCTGCGAGAGCCGCTGTGGTGAGGAACGAAGCCGCGACGAGATCCCAACGCGGGGCCTGCGACGCGAGCTCGCTCATGCTCCTAGGCGGTTCGCTTGCTGCTCGTTGCCGACGGCGTATCGGCCTCGGAGAGCACGACCGAACGGACCCCGGGTCCCGACCGTCGCCCGCTTGGGCGCAGGTTCTCGAGCACGAAAGCGAGCCCGATGGACGCCATCATCGCGAGCAGGAAGAGGAAGATCGGCCGGACGATCGAGCGTGGCTCCACGATCGCAGCCGGAATCGCCTTGCTCGTCACGACGACGGAAACGCGCCTGTCTTTGGAGATCCGGGCCTGGACCTGCTCACTCGCGAGGTACCTGCGGAACTCCTCGGCGGCAATGTTCGCCGCCGCTTCAGCCAATCGGGCTGACGGTCCGAACCCCTTCATGTAGATCATCGGCAGGACGCTGCCACCGTCGCTCGACTTCACGACCTCGGGCTGGTACGTCACGCTGGGGGGCGCCTTGGCCCGGAACGCCCGGCGAACGTCGTCGCCCTTGGCCAGCTCGACGTAGAGCGTCGCCAGACCCGAATAGCGGCCCGGATCGCCGAAGCGAGGAATGAGCGTCGGCTCGTCGCCGGCACCCTCGACCTCGATCGTCTCGTCGAAGATCGTGCGCCCCCAGGGGAAGCCCGCCTGCGTCACGAAGAGGGTCGACGCGCTGAGCCACACCTCGTCGTCGCGCGCGGTGAGCGCCGGCGTGCCGCCGGAGAGGTCGACCCGGGCGAAGGACGTCAGCGCGAGCAGCGAGCCGATGATCACCCCGAGGGCGACGACCACGCGAAAACGCCACAGCACACGCAGGTAGAGGGCGAGATCGATAGCTCCCCCTACCGCGCCAGGCTCGAGATGTGCTGCAGGTAGATAGCCGCAGCCTCCGTCCGATTCCTGACGCCGAACTTGCGGAAGATCGAAGCAAGATGGAACTTGACCGCATGAACCGTGATCCCGAGCGCCTCGGCCATCTGCGCGTTCGTCTGACCCAGCGACGTCCGCCTCAGAACTTCTTCCTCACGAGCCGTCAGCCTCGAGAACGCGGCACCGTTGCTGTCAGGCAGAGCATCCATGTCGATGATCGTAATGGCGTCGCCCGGCGGCAACTACGCGCCGGATGAACAGCGTTTTCGGTCGAGACCTAGCCGTTCAGCTAGCCGCGACCCTGGGTTCGGCAGCTACGCGGACGGGCGGACTCCATGCACGTGATCGCGCACCCATGGCAGCGGATGGTCGTCCCGGAGGACGACGTCGAATCCGTGCTCACGCAGCGAATCGACGACGAACGCCTTCGTCCTCAAAGCCTGATCGCCATCCGCAAGGAAATCGTGGCACGCGATACAAACGTGACGCGCCCGGGTGAGAGTCTCTCGTGCGCCCTCGACCGCCTGCCGCTCGGCGCCTTCGATGTTCATCTTCAGGAAATCGACGCGAGCCACGTCGTGCTCTCTGCACAGGTCGTCCAGCGTGCTCGCCGCAACGTTCGCCGCACCTGAGCCGGTACCGTCGTTCGCGATCGAAAAGAGGTCGCGGTGCGACGCTTCCTCGACCATCGTGACGGTTCCCGTTCGATCCATCACGGCACGCTGACAGGGGATCACATTCGCGAGATTGTTGAGTCGGCACGTCAGTTCCAGGAGCGCGAACGTGGATGGATGTGCCTCGACGGCCAGGACCCTGCCGCCCGGACCCACGGCGCGGGAGAAGACGAAGCTATCGAGCCCGTCACCGGCTCCGACGTCGATGATCGTGTCGCCTGGCTCGGGGCTGTAGCGGTAGAACCAGCTCTCGGCGATCGGGTCGAAGATCGCGTCGAGAGCACCCTCCCACTGCCGCCGAAACTCGAAGCGCTCCGAAACAGGCACGTACGCGGAGCCGATCCGGTGAACCCAGGCTCCGTCGTGAAGGATCTGGACGTCGAGCCCGGTGCGTCGGCGCGCGTACCACGTGGAGGCGGCCGCGAGCGCCGGCCTCCCAAGCGGCCGATCGGCGGCTTCGATCAGTCTCCGGCGGAGGCTCACGCGGCTGCCACTCGATGCTCGATGCAGCTCCCCGTTCTGCGATTCGGCGTCTCGGCCGCCCTCGCGCTCATGTGTCCCAGCGTATTTCGAGCTGTCTGCCGGCACCACGCGCCGGACGATCAGCGTTTTTGGAGGCCGACCTAGCCGTTCAGCTAGGCCACCCTGACAGTTCAGCGGAAGATGCATCGACGCAGATTGACTAGCGTCGGAGAGGATGCGAATCAAGCGCTCACGATGGGGAGAGACGGAGCGCCGCGAAACCGGCGCGGGCTTCGACGTTGAGTCGGGCGACGCGCCAGGCAGCCTCCTTTCTCGCGAGGTCCTCAAACGGCGCGTTTCGAGCGGCGCCTTCTTCGCCGGCTCGTGGGGCGCGGTCAACCTCGTCGTGGCGTTCCTCGGCAACCTCGCCCTCGCGCGAATGCTCCAGCCGCGGGACTTCGGAATCATCGCCATCGGCGCGACGCTGACCATGTTCGCGACAGCGCTCTCCGATGGGGGCATCGGCAGTGGGCTCATTCGCCGCGAAAAGGGGCCGACGAGGCGCGAGCTGCGCACTGCGCTCGGCCTGCAACTCCTGCTGACCTTGACCCTCGCGGTCGGCGCAGCGGCCGCGGCAAGCAGGTTCGGTACGTCCGGCCTCGTCGTGGCGTTGATGATGGTTGCGCTTCCGATCGCCGCGTTCCAGGTCCCGGCCAGAGTCGTTCTGACGCGTGAGGTACGCGTTCGCGAGCTCGCGACCGTCGATGCCGTCGGCGTACTCGTCTACTACGGCTGGGCCGTCACCGGCGTCGTCGCGGGACTCGGCGTTTGGGCGCTGGCGTCAGGAGTCGTCGCTCGTGCACTCGTCTCGTCAGCGGGCGTGATCGGCATCAGCCGCCTGGGGCTCGTGCTTCCCTCGCATCGAGGCCTCCGGGAACTTCGGCCGGTCATCTCGTTCGGGCTCCGATTTCAGGGCGTCAGTCTCGCCGGCATCCTGCGGGAGCAAGGTCTGAACGCGGGTGTCGGCGTGATCGGCGGCGTCGCGACGCTCGGCCTGTTCAGTCTCGCCCGGCGCCTTCTGGAGCTGCCCGTGCTCATGTTCGAGCCAATTCACCGGGTGTCGTTTCCGTACATGACCCACGTCCTCGCGGCGCGCGAAAACCCTGCTCGGCTGATCGAGCGAGGCATCGGCATCTCGGCGACGGCCGCCGGTCTCGTCCTCGCAGGGACGGCGGCGGCAGCACCCGAGCTCGTTCCGGGCGTGTTCGGTGAGCAGTGGCGCGGGGCGGGACCTATCGTTCCGTGGATCTGCGCAGCACTCATCGTCGCCGGCCCTGTCTCCGTCGTCGGTGTCGGCTATCTCTACGCACTCGGCGCGCCGTCCGTCGTCTTGCGCGCGATCGTCCTGCATACGATCGCTCTCTATGCCGTCGCCTTTCCCTTGCTACCGGTGTTCGGGCCGGCCGCAATCGGGATGGGCTCTCTGGCAGGCGCAGTCGTCGACGCCGTCGTCATGGCTCACGCGATCTCCGCTCGAACGACTGCGCGCCCGCTTCGCGCGCTCGGCCCGCCTGTGGCCATTGCAGCCGTCTCAGGGTCGATCGGTCTGGCGGTATCCGCATACATCGGTCAGGGGCTACTCTCGGCGATCGCCGGCGGCGCGGCCGCGGGGATCGCGTACCTCGCCCTCCTGGCTGTATTCCAGAGGCCGGCGCTTCGCGAGACAGGCCGGCTCTTGCGTCAGGCCGTTCAGGCCGGTTTGAGTCGCGACGGCGCGCCCGTTATCGACCCCACCGAGGCGACACCCGCGAGCGCCGCGTAGAGCTCAGCGAAGTCGCGGGCGAGACGAACAGCGGAGCAGCTCGCCACGACGTCTGCATTCGGAACTATTGACGCTGCCCCCGATCGCCATCTCTCGAGCTCGGCGCGCAAGGCATCGGCGATCCCTGCGACGTCACCCGGTCGAACGAGCCGGGCGACGCCCGAAGCGTTGAGTAAATCGCGTGCGTCGCCGTCAGGGACCGCGGCGAGGATCGCACGGCCAACGGCGAGGTACTCGTAGGTCTTGTGCGGAACGAGCCCGGCACGAATACCGTCCGGCAGATCGTGCATTGGGAGGAAGAGCAGGTCGGCTGATTGCAGCAGGGCGATGGTGTCGCGGTGCGGCACGAACTCCTCGAGCACGACGAACGGGTACTGGGCGGCGACGGCGCGATCCTCCGCCGTGAAAACGCCCGCGAGGCGTACCTCGATCGCGCCCTCCAGGCTGGGATCTTGTTCGAGGACAGACTGCACAGCCTGCAGCAGAAAGACATGCGAACGTGGGAGGAAGTCGACGCCCGGCACGGCGCCTCCGAGGATGCGGCGTAATCTCCCGGTCGAGCGATGACGCATCCCCATCTCCGTGTGCAGCGAGCCGGTGTGCACGATTCGAAACCGGCCGTCGTGCCGGTGCTCGGTAACGCGCTCGAAATCAAGCGGTTCGAACGCGTTTGGAATGGCCAGAACCCTGGACGGCGAGAGCCTCGGGAACGTCGCGAGGACACGCAGCCGTGCCTCGGGCGTGTTCATCACGACCGCGTCAGCCGCCTCGAGAACACGACCCATTCTGCGGCGCTCGAGTCGGCGATGGAGGCGACTCGGGTAGACGATCATCTCGTCGAGCGCCCAGGGATCCTCGAGATCCAGCACGAGGGGCTTTCCGAGGCGACGCGCGAGCGCGGTCGCGGTCTCAGCTGTCGAATAGGGGGCGAGAGAGGCATGGACAAGCGTGACGCCCGCATCGACCGAGCCAGCAACGTGCCGCACGTTTGTCGCCCACCACCGCTCCCAGCGCGATGAGATCCGCAACCAACGCTCCAACCTCCCTTCCCAGCGGACATCGTGAGGAGGCTCGGGCGAAGGGAGGCGGTGAACGCGAGCCGAGCGACCGTCGACGCCGACGGTCTCGTCGCGGGGCCGCCACCTCGACTCTGGTCCTCCCGGGCCAGTGATGACCGTCGGCTCCCAGCCGAGATCGGGGAGGCGTCGTGCCAGCTGCGCCATCCGCTGGACGCCGGCCCCGCCGAGCGGTGGATAGTGATACGCGAGGGTGAGAACGCGGCGGCAGGATCCAGGTGCCTCTCCGGGAGTCACTACGCGCGACTGGCTGAGGATCGCGCCACGTGCTCCTCGAAAGCGTCGCAGACGCTCTCCCAGGAGAAATGGGTCTGGGCGCGGCGGCGGCCGGCCGCGCCGAGTGCGGCGCGGAGGCTCTGATCCTCGATCAAACGTCTGAGTGCGTTGGTGAGTCCTTCCTGATCGCCGCGCCGGACGAGAAGACCGGTTTCGTCATGGCGGACACTTTCCACCGTTCCACCGACGGCACTCGCGACAACCGGCAGGCCTTCGGCCATCGCCTCGATCGGAGGAATGGGAAAGGCCTCGAAGATGGACGGGAAGACGAAGATATCGGCATCTCGGTAGAAGGCCCCGGCTTCTTCGTACGGGACGCTACCCACGAACCGAACGCGGTCACGGGCATCGGGCGTCAGGCTCGCCTGCAGCCGATCGAGATAGCTACCCGAATAGAACGGTCGGAGCGCCTCGACGTCCGCTTCGCCGAAGAGATCGAGCGCCATGTCGAGCGGGACGAGCGACTCCTCCCCAACAATGGTGAGCGTCAGATTCGGATGCTCTTCCACGAGCTCGTTGAACGCCGACACGAGCAGGTGGTGTCCCTTCTCAGGCGAGATCCGACCCACGTGGAGCAGCCGGATCTCGTTCGAGCCGTGCCGCCGCAACGGCACATTGCCGTTGACAGTCACACCGTTGTACAGCGTCCCGACGCGATCCCCGTACTCCGGGAAGCGAGCCCGAATCTTTTCGCTGATGTAGTCGCTGCAGCCGAGCACGAGGTCCGCGCGCGCCAGCCGACGGCCAATCATTCCCCGGGCGAGCTGAGACAGCCATTCGCACTGCATGTGCAGGGCGAGAAGCGCATCCGGGTTCGCGCGACGTACGAACGGGAGTGCCTGCGAGTAGTTGTAGACGTGCACGATCTCGCATTCGTCGGCAGCGATGTGCCGGGCCGCACGCGCCCAATATGCGAGAGGATGGAGTCGCGAGGAGAAGAACGCCCGGTTGTTCGGCAGGGCACGAAAAAGCGGCCGCATGCCGCGGCCGATCCTCCCGTCAACCGAGTGATCGACGAAGCGATAGTGCACACCGTTTACGTCCTGCGCCTGGACGTCGCGCACGCGGCTCGCGTAGATCGAGACCTCGTGTCCGCGCCTGGCCAGGCGGCGGGCCACCTCGTGCGTCCAGATCTCCAGCGATCCGGCAGGCGGTAAAACGGTGTGCCCCGGCTGGGTGAGGAACCCGATCTTCAAGGGCTTCGAACCATGCTTGGCGATCTGGCTTGGCGATTCCGGTTGCTCCCCCGCATCTGCCGCAGCATGGCACCGGCCTTCGCCGGAACCCACTAGCCAATCGGCTAGATCGGCAGGCTGTGCAGACTACGCGCCGGCGAGCGGGACGATCTGCACATCGCCGAACGTCGCGTCGGCATTGTGGGCCAGCAACAGCGCGGAGCCGGGGAACGGTCCGGTCGTCCCAGGACGGTCGGGCAGATCGACGGTCAGATCCCAACCGGCCGGCTCCGGAGCGCTCGACTTCCAGAGCTTGCACCTGTAGCGTGCCGCGCCGGTTCCGAGATCCGTTCGCCGGAACTTCATCGTGTACGGCACACCGAAGGTGATCGCGCGTGGTGGGTTCTCCGCGCCTACCACTCCATCCTCGACGTCGCCGGTGTTCTGAACCATCTCCAGGCGCGGCAGTGCCGGCTCCGGACCGGAACGTCCAAACGAGCAGATGCCGCCGTAGGGGTGACCCAGCCGGGGCTGCATGCCTCCGTAGCTCGTGTGCCCCTGCCAGCCAAGGCCCACGCCGACGCCGGCGCTCCCTCTCGTCTGGTCGAACCAGTGCACGGTCAGGGGAACCGTCGCCTCGTAGCTACGCCAATCGAACTGGCCGAGAACGAGTAGACGGTCGTAGCCGGGCGCCAGCGGCCGGATGCCTGCAGTCGCAGGATCGTAGGTCCACTGGCCGTCGACGACCTGGACGAGCTCCGGAATGGATCCGGTCGACGACCAGTTGGCGGCATACGTGTCAGGCCAATCGCGCTGCCCGGTGTACGTCCGCGTCCAGAAGAACTCGCTGTTCTTGACGAATGCCCGGAAGTAACCGCAGGTCACGTGGAGAGGGTCGTCCGGCGGGCACTGGCTGTCCCACACGTTCAACGTCTGCCACTTGAGGTTTGCAGCCTCGGTCGGCGCCTGCATCTCCGCCGGCACCTCAATCCATTCGGTCGGCGGCCCCAGCGGTCCCCAGCTTGCGCCTACGGGCGATCCGCAGGTCGGAATCGGAGGCGCGGTGAACTCGAGCCATGGGGTGAAGCGGGCGAACGGGTCATTGTTTTCCAGCGCGGGATTCGGCCAGTACTCCGCCGAGAAACCCATGCAGTTGTCGGATTCATGCGGATGGACGAGCGTCCCGTGAACGCGTACGGAGACGTCGAGCCTCCGCACGGATGCGACGGTCTGACGTGCGACCTCCGCATGGTCGGGATGACCATCGAAATCCACGAGCGTGTAGATGTCGCTGGGCTGGGTCAGCTGCAGGAGGCTGTCGAAGTCCGCAGCGAGCTCCGCAGCCGTGAACACCGAGTGCCGTCCGTCCAGTAGATAGCGAAGATCGCCGTTGCAGGTGGCGTTCGAGCCGTCGAAGTCCTCACCGTAGGTGTGCCGCAGGCGGCTGCCGCCTCCCGGCCAGGGTGAACCGGCGGACTGGGAGATCGGCACGAGACCGTCGTTCGGGTAGCCAAGCAGAAACACATCCGTCTCGGCAAGATTCGTCGAGTAGCCGAGGCCGAGGAGGCCGACCGCGCTCATCGTCTCGTGCGCGAGCGTGAGGCCGCGGAACGTCGTCGTGGCAGCGTCGCCGTCGGGAGCGCCGCAGTAGCCGCTGAGCTCCCCGGTCATCGCCGGATCGCCGTTCGTGACGGCCGCGACGTAAACCTGCCGTCCGGCCATCCGCTCGCGGCGGATGATGCCGGCCATGCCGAGGAGCGCGTCATCGCCGTGCGCTGCGATCACGAGCACGGGTCCGGTCGGGGGTGGCGGGCTGCCTGCGCTGTGGCCCTGCCAGTCGACCGTGATCGTCCTCGTCGACTCGTGGCCGGCACCGTCAACGGCGGTGATGACGACCTGATTCGGTCCGGGCAAGAGCAGACTGCGATTGAGCTCCAGGTTGAAGTCCCCTGCGCGCTCGAGGCGGCCCCCATCCGGCCCGAGGGTGAGGTTTTGCGAATTCGTGCCGTTGAGCGTCGCGCGTAGCGACGTAACACCCTGGGCGTCGTAGGCGTTGCCGACGACGTTCACCCATTGCTGCGGAATCCCCACTGCGCCGAACCGCAGGGTATCGCCGCCCCAGACATCGATCTCCGGCCCACCGGTCCCGCCACAGGCGCCGGTCGTGAACTGGCGGTCGGTCGACGTCTGCCCGTTTCCGAGCTCGTCGCTGGAATGCACCTGGAGGTGGTATGAGGTTGCGCAGGCCAGGTTCGGCACCCGTGCCCAGTGCCGGGTCGTCAGCTTCGAGTCAGCTGTCGTCTGCCCGTATGCGGTCGTGATTCCGTGATCGACATGGGAGGTCGCTTTCTCGTCCGTCGTCCAGGAGACGATCGCGGAGGTCTGACGTGGCGAAACGACGATGTCCGAGAGGACCGGAGAAGTCCGGTCGGTGATCTCGCGGAAGTAGTCGATGCGAGCCTTGAAGGCGGGCGGTGAGTTGCCGGAGTTCCCCGCGAAGGGACCGACCGCGGTCACCGTCATGTCACGCGTGAAGCTCGCACCGACGGGCCAGGCATCACCGTCCGGCGAGTAACGCACTGTCCACTTGTCTCCAACCCTCGCGACACGAAGGTGCAGCGAAGCCGAGGCAGGAATCACACGGGAATCGATCGTCGAGGCTACACCGTTCGCCACGCTGGCCACGAAGAGCCATGCGGTACCGCCGTCATGGTGCGTCTCGATCCGCAGGAGGTCGTTCGTGTCCTGCTCGACGAGCACTCCCTGCATCTGGTACCCGGCGGCGACCGCCGAGTCGTACTTGACCTCGAGCTCGAAGTCGTCGTCGGGAGCGGCCTGCAGCAGACGCGGCACCTCGTCGACGTTCGTCCACAGATCGTGCCGCACCCCTGCCGGCACCGACAGCTCCGCGTGCGATCCCGTCAGAGCCAGAGTCGCATCGCCCATGGGGTCCACGAGAGTCCAGACACCGGAGTCGAGAGCCGGCGCGTCGAACTCGTCCGACGCGATCACGCTCGGGCAGGCCCCCGAGGAGAAGGTCTGGTTTGTCGAAACCGCCTCGTTGCCGGCGAGATCGCGCGAGCGAACCTGGAAGTGATAGAGCGACTCGCAGGCGAGGCCGTGGAGGACGATGGAATGGCTGGTCACCGAGCCGCTCTTGGTCACCGTTCCAGCCGCGTACTCCATCGTCGTGCCGTAGCGAACCTCGGACGTCGCGGTCTCGTCGGTCGTCCACGAGATCGTGGCAGCTGCTCCCGTGCTGTTTGCGTTCACGGCCGAGATCGCGGGCGGAGTGAGATCCGGCGGGATGTCACGGAAGTAGTCGATCCGGCTGGTGAAGTCGGGCGGGGCATTGCCCGAGTTACCGGCAAAAGGACCGATCTCACGCACGGTGAGGGCGCTCGTAAAGGAGGCGCGGAGCGTCCAGCTCGAGCCGTCGGCCGATGTCCGCAACGTCCAGTCGTCGCCTTCACGCTCGAGCCGGAAGTAGACCGGCGCCCCGTCCGCGACGGTGCTGAAGTGAAGCATCGACGCCGATCCCGCCGCGATTCGCGCGACAAACAACCGCGTTGCCGCCCCGTCGTGGTGCGTTTCGATCCGGAGCAGGTCGTCGGCGTCCTGGACGACGAGCAGGCCCTGCAGCTCGTACGGCTCTTGCACTGCCGTGTCCCACTTCGCTTCGACCTCGAAGTCGCTGTTCGGTGCGGCCTGGAGCAATCGCGGCACCTCGTTCGCCCCGGTCCAGAGATCGTGGCGGGTCCCGGCGGGAACGGAGAGCGCAGCCTGCGAGCCCGTCAGCGCGAGTTCCGAGTCGCCGAGCGGGTCGACGAACGTCCAGACGCTCGTGTCCAGCGTCGACGCCGTGAACTCGTCCGACTGGATCGCGGTCGGACACGAGGCGGTCGTGAAGGTGCGATCGGATGAGGCACCCTCGTTGCCGGCGGCGTCCTGCGAGCTGACTCGGTAGTGGTATTCGGTCGAGCAGTTCAGTCCCGACAGCGTCATGCCGTGACTCGTTATGCGCGGGCTCTCCGAGACCGAGCCGTTTTCGTAGGCCGACGTAGGCCCGTAGGCAACGCGCGAATCGGCGGCCTCATTCGTCGTCCAGGTGATCAGCGCAGCCGTCGCGGACGGCGCAGCGGAGACGGCCGTAATGACCGGAGGATCGGGATCCACGACGGGCGTGATCTCGCGGAAATAGTCGATCTGGCCGGCGAACGCCGGCGGCGATGCACCCGAGTTGCCCGCATACGGGCCGAGCGACGCGACCGTCAGCGGATAGCTGAACGTCGCGCTCGTCCAGGACGTGCCATTGCGCGAGTGAGACAACGTCCAGAAGTTCCCCGTCCGCTTGACGCGCAGGTAGGTCGGTGCCCCGCCTGCCACATCCGAGTAGTGCTGCACCGACGCCGAGCCTCCGGCGATCGCTGCTGCGAAGAGGTGCGTCCCGTCGCCGTCGTGGAACACCTCTAGGCGAAGAAGGTTCTGCGCATCCTGCTCCACCACCACACCCTGGAGCTGGTACCCGGCAGCAACGGAGCTGTCGAACTTGACCTCGACCTCGAAATCCGCATTCGGCGCGCTTTGGCGCAGTCGCGAAACCTCGTTCGCATTCGCCCACAGGTCGTGTCTCGATCCCGCCGGCAACGCGATCCGGGCCTGACTGCCGGTCATCGTCAGGGTCGAGTCGCCGATCGGATCCACGAACGTCCAGACCGAGGTGTCGAGGACTGCCGAGTTGAACTCGTCAGAGCGGATCCCATCGGCGGCCGCAAGCGACCTTGCCACGGTTCCACTCGGCACTCCCGACGTGCGAGAGCCCCGAGCGGTGCTCAGGGCGGTCGGGTTGTCCGTCCAGACACCGGGAAGCGGCAGCGAGCCTCGTGCGTTGGAAGCCTTCGAAGCGCTGGGCTTCGCTGTTGCCCGTGCCGGCTTCGCTCGGTACATCGCGACGATCGCAGGCGGCTCGGAGATCTTGCGTTCCGGCGCAGATGCCCGCGGAGCGGCAGTCGCCGAGGTAGCGACGAGCCCGACGGCGAACGCGACCAGCGCGACAGGTACACGCCGCCGGAGGCCCCCACTCCCCCAGACCGAGCGCGCAACCGACCGAACCCGTAAGGCCTGCGGGTGCACCTCCACAGGATTTCACTGCGGCGTTGCCCGCGCACTGAACGAAGGGATAGACAAGCGCGAAACGCAGTCGTGCTTTGGGGATCTGGCGAGCACGGGTCGCAAGTGGACGCGGCTCTGAAACCCCGTCATGGTGCTGCGAGGGGCTCGACGATGACGGCGCACGAAACATCACTTTCGAACCGGGCGACGGAGGCGCTGCCGGAGCGCGTCGACGCGGTCGTCGTCGGAGCGGGCATTCTCGGGCTCGCAACCGCGCGTGAGCTCAACCGCCGGCGACCGGACTGGAGCGTGCTCGTGCTCGAGAAGGAAGCTGCGCCTGCACTCCATCAGACCGGGCGCAACAGCTGCGTGCTCCACGCCGGCGTGTACTACGCGCCGGGGTCGCTCAAGGCCCGGCTGTGCACCGAGGGCCGCAGGCTGCTGCTCGACTTCTGCGACGAGCACAAC
>Ga0190265_10001306_pt1 | contig 16267 bp, 9 predicted proteins | sample Popmic124T_FD_133135 | JGI IMG/M metagenome (GOLD analysis project Ga0190265, IMG submission 133135) | Populus adjacent soil microbial communities from riparian zone of Indian Creek, Utah, USA - 124 T | ecosystem: Environmental > Terrestrial > Soil > Riparian zone | place: USA: Utah | collected...
GGAACGCCGGCGCGAATCTCGAGCTGGTGGAAGGCGTACCCTCGTCGGCGTCTTGGCCGGCGAGTGAGTGCGCGCTGCTTCTCTCGACGCTGGACGAAGTCCGTCAGGTCGCCGCTCACGCGATGGGAGAAAGCAATCTCAAGGCCGTCATTGCGCCCTTTGTTCCGAGTGGGCTCGTCTCCATCCTCGCCGGCGCGGGCATCCTCGCGCTCGGCGCCGACGCGGCCGTTCTGAAGTCACTGAAGGGACAGAAGGCAATCACGGTTTCCGCCGTGACGGCGGCTACGGATGGATCCGTCGTCGTCACGACACAGAGCAAAGCCAAGGTCAACCTTTCCTGGCTGGCGGTGGGCATCGAGCGAAGCTGGACCTTCAGCGGCACGTCGCGACCGACCCCCAACGCCAACCGAGCACGGCCAACATGAACATCTGGCGAGCCCACCTCATTACACTTTCGATTGCACTCGCCGCGCGCGTCGCGACCGCTCAGGCTGCGCCATCGCAAGGCGGTCCCGCACCGCCGGCAGGTGGTGTTGCGCAAGGCGGCGCCGCTCAGCCTGCGGCTGCGGGCACCCCCGTTCAAGGCGGCGCCGCGCAGCGGCCCGTCGATTCACAGCAGCCGCAAGGCACGAAAGCGCGCGGCTATCCGCCACCTTATTTCCCTCCGCAAGGAGGGGCTTTGCAGCAGCCCCCGGGCGCGGGGGGCCTGGCGATTGGCGTGCCGGGACCGCCCCCCAGCGAGACGGGTGAGAAACCGGACGACGACCTCGGGCACCGCGGTCAGATGAACTTCCGCGCGGAGTTTTTGACCGGCTACCGCATGCTCTACCGGTACCAACCTTCCCCGCGCTGCGCGCCCTTCGACACCGCGAAGACCGCCGAAGATCAGCAGAAGTTCTGCGGCTACGGTTCCGCGCCCGCGGTCGGGCTCGCAGTCGGTTTTTCGCTCGTCGACTTCTTCGAGCCGTTCGCCTTCGTGCGGCTCGGGCTCGCCAACGAGGCCACGCAGACCAATCAAGGCAGGCTCCTCCAGGTGGGCTTCGGGGCGCGCCTTTACACGATGGCAAACTCACGCTTCAAGATCGCCTTCACGCCATGGCTCGGCATCGACGCCACCACCGGACCGCTCGAGGCCATCGGATCGGGTACACCGGGAACGCCCGGCTATGACGACGCGCTCGCCAAGGTCAAACCGGGCTCGTACAAGACCGACGTGCTCGCTCACTTCGGCATCGCCCCCCAATACGACTTTACGCGGGGGTTCGGCGTGTACGTTTCAGGGGGCCTGACGTTCCAAATGGTCCGTTATCTCGGAGCGTCGGCCGACGTTGCCATCGGCATTCAAGCGCGAGCACCCTAGGCTGCCTGATGACGACCCGCGCGCTCGCACAGACGTACGAGCCGAATCCTCTCCTGGCCTACGTCTACCGTCGGTTCTTCGAGCACATTCACGCTGACGAGACGTGGGTGGCGACCGTGCGTGACGCCGCGGCGCGCGGTTCGGTCGTCTACATCCTGCGCAATCTCTCGTTTCTCGACTTTCTCGCGCTCGACCATCTCACCAAACGGCACGGCCTGCCGCGCATTCGCTTTGCCAACGATCTCGGACTCTGGGTCCTCGAACCGATGGGCAAAGGGTGGTTCAGCGCCCTTCGCCCGCAGAGCAAGATCGACGCCGCCGCAGAGCTGACGCAGGTCATCGAGCAGGGTGGCTCGGCGGCCCTCTTCCTCAAAGGGCCGTCGGCCGTGCTCGACGTGAGCGGCCGCAAAGTGGGTCCGCGGCGGGCGCGGTCGGAAGGGGACGACTTGATCCGCGCGCTGTTCGCGCTGCAGCGAAGCCGGGCAACGCCCATCTTGCTCGTCCCGCAGGTGTTCGTGTGGACCAAGAGCCCCGACCGCCGCGGCGGCGGCGTCGTCGACGCCCTGCTCGGCACCCGCGAGTGGCCCGGGAAGATCCGCACCACCATGCAGTTTCTCCGCAACTACAAAAACGTCATCTTCCGCGCCGGCGAACCGGTCGATCTCGCGGAGTTTCTCGAGATGACGGAGACGCCGTCGCTCGCGCCGAGCGAAGAGGACGACAGCGCGTGCGTGCGGCGGCTCACGTACGCGCTCTTGCGCCGTCTCGAGCGCGAGCGGCGCACCATCGTCGGTCCAGTGCGCAAGGGCAACGACCGCATGCGCAGCGAGATCATCAAGAGCCCGCGCTTGCAGGGCATCATTCGCGATCTGGCCGGCGAAGGTGAGAAGGAACGGCTCGTGCTCGCCAATCGCGCCTACGGCATGCTGAGGGAGCTCGAATCCCAGCCCGAAGCGGGCGTCATCCGCGCGCTCGACGTCGCGCTCGACACGATCATCAATCGTATTTACGACGGCGTCGAAGTCGATCAGGAAGGGCTCGAGCGGGTGCGAGACGCGTCCAAGCGCGGAACGCTCGTGCTTCTACCGAGCCACAAGAGCCATCTCGACTACTTGATGCTCTCGTTCGTCTTCTACCACGCCAATCTGCAGCTCCCGCTCATCGCCGCCGGCGACAATCTGTCCTTCTTTCCGCTCGGCCTCGTGCTGCGCCGCGGGGGCGCATTTTTCATCCGCCGCTCGTTCAGCGGCGACAGGCTGTACGGCGCGGTCGTCGATGCCTACGTGCGCCGCCTCATTCGGGAAGGCTACTCGATCGAGTTCTTTCTGGAAGGCGGGCGGTCGCGCACCGGTAAGCTTCTGCCCCCCAAGCTCGGTCTGCTCAACATGGTGGTCGAGGCCGCCCTGGCGGTCCCGAACAAGGAACTCTTCTTCGTGCCGGTCTCGATCGGTTACGACCGCCTCGTGGAGGGCTCGTCCTACGTGCGCGAGCTCACCGGAGGTGAAAAACAGGAGGAGGACGCGCGCGGCCTGCTCAAGACGACGGGTCTCTTGCGCGGCCGGTACGGCCGGCTCAATATCCAATTCGGCGAGATCCTTTCCTTGCGCGATATCCGTGCCAACGGCGAACCGGCCTCGGCGAAGGACGGCGAGCGCCCCGCGCTTCATCCAGCCAAGCGTCGCGCACTGGTGACGCGGCTGGCGCACCGCGTGATGGCGGAGATCAACGACGCCACCGCAGTCACCCCCGGTGCGGTGGTCGCTACCGCGCTGCTCAACCACCCCCACCGCGGGATCTCGCACGGCGAGCTCACCTCGATGTGCGATCGCCTCATCAAGGTGCTGAAGGGGCTCGGCGCGCGCATCTCGCACGCCCTGCTCGACGCGCGCGGAGAATTGCGCGAAGAGGCGATCCGCGATGCGGCGCAGCTCTTCATCGAAGCCGACACCCTCGTGGCCACCGTTCCCGGCGAGGGAACCAGCATCGCTCGCACCCGGCGCGCCAAGATCTACACCGGACCCGATGTCATGTACGTGGTCCCGGACGACAAACGCTTGAACCTCGATTTGTCGAAGAACATCATCGTTCACTTCTTCGTCCCCCGCGCGCTCGTTTCCACCGCCCTCTCCTCGTCGGCGCGCCCGCGCCCCGTAACTGCGCAGCCTCGCTCGACGTTGCGCCCCCCCTATTCGGTCGAATCCTCGCCCGAGCCGCCGAGTTCCAGGATTTCACCGCTCGCTCGCGCTACACTCGAAGAACGGGTGCGAAGTCTCTCGCGCCTGTTCAAGTTCGAGTTCATGTTTCGCGCGGACGCGACCTTCGAGCAAAACTTCGCCGAAACGCTGGGCGAAATGGTGACCGCCGGCGAGCTCGCCATCATGCCCGGTGGCGACGTCGGAGCAGGCGGCGGCCACGACGACTGGAACGGCGAAGCCTGGATCGACTTTTATGCGTCGGTCGCGCGCACGTTTCTCGAGAGCTACCGCGTCGCAGCGCGTGGTCTCACGGCCTTGCAAAAAGGCTCGGCCAGCCAGAAGGACCTCGTCAAAAAGGCGCTCGCGGTGGGCGAGCGCATGTTCCTCGCGGGCGAGATCGAACGCCGCGAAGCAATCACGCGGCCCACCATTGGCAATGCCTACCTGGCTTTTGCCGACCAGGGCTACGTCTCCGTCTCGCAAGGTAAGATCTCGCTTGCCGAGTCTTTCGCCACTCCGGCCGCCGTGGCCGCCATCGAGTCGAAGATCGCCGGGTTTTCTTCCATCGAGGACACGCCGTGATGGACAACGGCAAACGCCGCACGTTGGCTTATGCAATCGCCGCCGCCGCGCTGTGTGCATGTTCGTATACCCCCTCTCCCCTTGCGCCTCATTGCAGGGGTTCGATAGGCACGCCCACGCACGGCGCGCTCTCGGCGTCCGTCGAGCTTCCCATGTCGGGTCCCGGGTTTCGCTGGTATAACCCCATGGGCCATCATTACGGCGTTCCTCGTCTGGTGGACGCCGTTGCCAGCGCAGCCGCGGACGTCGAGCGCCAGCGCCCGGGCGGAGCGCCTCTCATGGTCGGCGACCTGTCGCGTCGCACGGGCGGCAAGATCCCGCGTCACGCGTCGCATCGCACGGGCCGTGACGTCGACCTCCTTTTTTACACGGAGACGACCGCCGGTGAGCCCATTCCGAGCCCGGGCTTCGTCAACTTCGGCCCCGACGGTCTCGCGTTCGTTCCCAACGACCGCGGCGGGGGGCGGTACATTCGGCTCGATCTGGCGCGCCAATGGCTTCTCATCAAGGCGCTCTTGAACGCGCCGCAGGCGAACGTGCAGTGGATGTTCGTGAGCCTACCCGTCGAAGCGCTCATTACCGACTACGCGAGGGCTCGCGGGGAGGACTTCGAGCTCGTTTGGCACGCCGAGACCGTGATGCTCCAGCCGAGAGACGCGCTCCCCCACGACGATCACCTGCACCTTCGAACGGCGTGCACGCCCGATGAAGCCGTCAGTGGCTGCGAGGGGGGCGGGCCCTATTGGCCCTGGCTCCCCAGGTTGCCGACCGCGCCGCCGCCTGAAACGGACGAGACGCTGGCGGTCGCCCTGCTTTCTCCCATGGAGACCGTGGCCCAGAACGCGAAAGTCAGCCCATTCACCATCAAGGTCCTCAATTCGGACCAAGCCGGGCCGACGCTTTCACCGCAACCGGCCAGCGACAAACCGCTCCGCTAGCGCGCATCATGTCGCGCCGCTCGTCCTCTCGTCGCCGAGAACGCCCCGCGGATGCAGAGTCGCCGAGCAATTCCTCGATTCCCGAGATGACCGACGAGCCCGGACTGCTCTTTCATGCCGACGCACTCGACGCCTGTCGGTCGTTCTCGCGGCCGCTTTTCGATCTGGTCTATATCGATCCCCCCTTCAACGTAGGGGGCGCGTTCGCGGCGCGTACCCGAGTAGGTGAAGCGCGCGGACGGCGCAGCAAGGCGAGCGGACCCTCGGCCTACGTCGACGCATGGGGGGGACGAGCCCGGTTTCTGGACATGCTTCGTCCACGCCTCGCAGCTTTGCGATCGCTCATGAAGCCCCGAGCCTCGATGTGGCTGCACCTCGATTACCGCACGGTGCACTACGCCAAGGTGACGTGCGATGAGATCTTCGGCCCCGGAGCTTTCCGCGGCGAGATCGTGTGGGTGCCGGGAAATGGTGCGCGAGGGCGGAGTGGACCGAGCGTCACGCACCAAACCTTGCTGATCTTCAGCCGCGACGCGGGCCCCGCGGCGCGCTTTTTGTGGAACGCCGACGACCCCATCTTGCGCGAGCCTTTCGCAGCGACGAGCCTGGAAATGCATTTCCGCTCTCACACGGACGACGGTCGCGCCTACCGGGAGCGCACCATCGGCGGCAAGACTTACCGCTATTTCGCCGACCAAGGGCGCATGATCGGCAGCGTGTGGAGCGACATCCCGGGCATGAACGCCAACACGCCCCTCTGCAAAGAAGGGACGGGCTACCCCACGCAAAAGCCCGAACGGCTGCTCGAACGCATCATTCGCGCCGCGAGCCAGCCGGGGCACACGATCGCCGACCTCATGTGCGGAAGCGGAACCACGCTCGTCGTCGCCGCCCGCCTCGGACGCCGCTTCGTGGGCGCCGATTCGAGCGACGTCGCAATCGCGACCACTTCGCGACGCCTCGAGCTCGCCCGCACGCCCTACCGCCTCATCGCCACCGGTTCTTCCGCAGAAGCGGAACCCCGTTCCAGCGGCGGCGTGAACGAAGTCCAGAAGCGTAAAGCACGAACGGTCGAACGAGAACCGAGCTAGCGCCACCATTGCAGCAAACCAAGCCGAGCCGGAGGCTCGGTGGGGGTGGGGGCCCCGTTCCGGTGACGGAGTGGACGGAGTCCAAGAATTGGACGGAGTCCACGGAGACCTACGAAGCGAAGTGCCTTGCTCCGGTGGGGCTGGTGGGGCCGGGGGCAAAGCCCCCGCAGGGCGATGAACGAGACGAAGCCAGGTCGAAGACCTGGCTTCCTCGTTTTGCTCCCGGAAAGCCCGTGCTAAGCCGGGCCCAACCGAGGTCACCGAGAATGTTCCGCCCCCGATCCCCAGCTTGGCTTCTGCCCGCTTTGGTCCTTTTTGCGGTCGGGACCGCCCAGGCCAAACCGCGGCAGGCCGCGCAAGACACCCGCGCCAAACACGCGCAAAAAGGCAAAGGCACAGGTCCGGCCAACAAGGCCGGTGCCGCCAAGCCGAGCGCCCCTCCGGCCGAAAAACCCGCCAAAGCTGCGGTCCCACCGCCCCCCCCTGCCCTCTCCCTGCAGGTCCAAAAGGCAACCCTCGAGAACGGCCTGCGCGTCGTGATGAACGTGGACCGGACCTCTCCCACCATCGCCGTGGCGGTCACCTACGACGTCGGCGCGCGCAATGAAGAGCGGGGGCGGTCCGGCTTCGCGCACCTGTTCGAGCACATGATGTTCGAAGGCAGCGCCAACGTCGCCAAGGGGGAGCACTTCAAGCTCGTATCGGGCCACGGCGGCGCCCTCAACGGCACGACCTCGAGCGATCGCACCAACTACTTCGAGATGCTCCCCTCCAACGAGCTGCCCCTCGCGCTGTGGCTCGAAGCCGACCGCATGAAGTCGCTCGACGTGAGCGCGGAGAATTTCGAAAACCAGCGCAAGATCGTGCAAGAGGAGTACCGCATGCGGGTCTCCAACGTGGCCTACGCGCCCGCCCAGATCCGCCTCGGTGAGCTCGTGTTCCAGGGATATTGGCCCTACGAACACGACGCCATCGGATCGATGCAAGATCTCGACAACGCACAGCTCGAGTGGGTCAGAAACTTCCACGACAGCTACTACGCGCCGAACTTGGCGGTGCTCTCCATTGCCGGCGATTTCGAGCCCGATGAAGCGATGCAGCTCGTGCACCGTTTTTTCGACACGGGTAAGAAACAGGAGAAGGTCCTACCCTACGAACCGGGTGATCTCCCGGAGCAGCAGGCGCCGCGCAGCGCCGCTCTCGAGGACTCGCACGCCAAGTCGCCGGCTTTCTTCTACGGCTGGGCGATCGTGCCCAATCGCGATCCCGATCACTACGCGCTCGAGTTCGCCATGAGCGTGCTATCCGACGGCGAGAGCTCGCGCCTGCACCAGAAGCTGGTGCGCGACAGAGCCCTGGCGCAAGAGGTGTGGGGCTGGACCCAAGATCACCGCGGTCCCGACATGGCCGGCATCCAGGTGAAGCTGGCCGAGGGTGCCCGTCTTTCGGATGCCCAGAAGGCAACCGACGCCGTCCTCGACGCCCTCACCAGGGACGGACCCACCGAGGCCGAGATGACGAAAGTGCGTAACCGAATCGAAGCGTCGTTTCTCTTCGGTCTGCAGTCGAACCTGCAGCGCGCCAACAAGCTCGGGCAATACGAGCTCTTCTACGGCGACGCGCGCCTTCTCAACGGCGAGCCCGCTCGTTACTTCGCCGTCACCAAAGACGACATCAAGCGCGTCCTCGCCAAATACATCGTGCCTGCACGGCGCACGTTGGTCGAAGTCCGCCCCACGGGCATGGTCGATCCACCGCCCAAGCCCGCGCCCCCTCAGGCCGCATCGCCTCTCAAGCCGATCGCCGGACTGAAAACGAAGCTGCTCGAGAAGGACCGCGTGACGAAGACCACCAAGGCTTCGTCGCTCGGCAAAGAAAAAGAGGGCGGCTTACACAAGCCGAAGCGCAAGTAAGGACATCATGAACGCCAAACACGCCCTCTCGGTGACGCTCGTCTTCGCCGCCCTCGCAGGGTGCCGCGCGCAGCCCGCGGTCTACCCGACCAACGTGCAGATTCCGGTTCCCGACGCGCTCCCCAAAGATCCGACGCTCGAACCGGCGCGCGAAGCGCCGCCCGAGTCGGGGCCGCCGCGCGAGACGCCGTTTCCCAAGATCGAACACCAGAATTTGCCGAACGGCCTTGCTTTCGACGTTGTGCAGGCGCGCACCCTGCCGCTCGTCCAGATCCGCGTCCTCGTCAAGACTGGCGCCTCCGCCGACGGCGACATGACCGGGCTCGCCAACTTCACCGCCAAGATGCTGAAAGACGGCGGCGCCGGGCGTTACTCGAGCAAGGAGCTGCTGGCCAAGATCGAAACGCTCGGTTCCGAGCTGGGGGTCGAAGTCGGTCCGGACAGCACCGTACTCTCGCTGGCGATTCCCAAGGCCCGCTTCGACGAAGCGATGGACCTTCTCGGTGCCGTCGCCCGCGAACCGCGCTGGGACGAGCAAGAGTTCGCCAAGCTGAAAAAACGCCAAGTTCAGAAGGCGGGCGACAAAGCCAAGTCGAACGGAGCCTGGGGCGCCACCATGCTGCTCTGGCGCGAGCTCTACCGACTGCCCACCGGTTTACATCCGTACGCCTCCTACGACGCGCGCCCCTCTGAGCTCACCAAGATCACGACCGCGCTTTGCCGCGACTTTTACAAAAAGAATTTCACCCCCAAGAACACGACCGTCATCGTGGGTGGCGACATCGATATCGATGCCGGGCGCAAGGCGGTGGAACGCGCTTTCGGCAGCTGGAAAGGGCGCGAGGTGGCGGTCCCCTCCTTCGCCGAAGCCACGGCGCCCGAGCGGCTCAAGATCTTTCTCGCCGATCGCCCCAAGAGCGCGCAGAGCGACATCTACGTGGGAATGCTGGGGCCCGCACGCAAGGACGACTCGTGGACCGAAGTGAAAGTCGCCAATCAGGTGCTCGGAGGCGGCGTCTCGGGTCGTCTGTTCCTCGACGTCCGCGAGAAACAGTCGCTTGCCTACAACACGCGGTCTACGGTGGGCGAGCTGGCGCGCGGCCCGGTGCCGCTCGTCGCCTACGCCGGCACGCAAACGGCGAAGACGGGGCTCGCCGTGCAGGCATTGCTCGACAACCTGAAGCGAATCTCGACCGAAGCCGCCGCCGAAGACGAGCTCAATACGGCACGGCGGTACTTGGCCGACATTTTCGCGGTCCGCATGGAAACGGTGGGCTCGGTGACCGACATGGTCGTGGCGCTGAGAGTGCTCGGATTGCCGGACGACTATTACGATGTGTACCGAAAGGAGATCGGTGGGGTGACGGCCGAGGCGGCACAGAAGGCCATCGCCGAGCACGTGCGCGATGGGCACGCCGTCATTGCTGTCTCGGGGGACGCCGAGAAGATCGGCGCTGTGCTCAGCCATTTCGGTGAGGTCGTCGTGGTCAACCCCGAGAAGGAGTTCGAGCGCGTCCGGTCGATCCCGATGAACGCGAATGCTCCGATTGAGCTCGAACGCGAGACGGGGCAATAACCGCGCGGTTGCTTGCCGTATTCTTAACACCGCCCGCACGGGGTGCCTCTCCGGCTCGGGCCGGCGCCTCCCCAAACTCGGCAACTGTGTGTCGCGTGGTTCGGAAGGGTGCGCCGGTGAAGGAATTGGGTTCTCGGGGCCTCGGACAGTGGGGCCCCTCCGGCCCGAGCCGGAGAGGCACCCCTTACCGCGGGCTGTATTTCGCGCCGTGTGTCGGTTTTTACCGCGACGAGAGACGCCGCATGACTACGTTCTTGGCCTTGAAACCGAGGCGTTCGTAGAGGCGGCGGGCGCGGAGGTTGTCGGGGGTGACTTCGAGCGCCAGCCCGACGACCTTCGACGCGAAGGGCTCGGTTCCAGCCGAGAGAGCGTCGATCAAGCGCGTCGCGTGGCCACGCCCTCGGAAGGGCCGTTCGACGAAGATCTCGTCGATGATGTCGATGTTTCCGCCGAGCTCGTTCGACCAAAAGGCGATGAGCAGGGCGTAGCCCGAGGCACGGCCGTCGATTTCGAGGACGACGGCTCGGCCGCGCGCAGGCATGTCGCGAAGCGCGCGCAGAGTCCGCCCCATGTTCTCGACGGGAACGGGCTCGGGGCCCGGATCTTCGGCATAGAGGGCGAGACACATGCGCTCGATGGGCTCGTCGTCGGAAGGGGCTGCGATCCGCCACATGCGTGGGATCATACTCGACTGCGCGCCCGAGACGCTCATTGCTCGAAGCAGTACAAGTGTACGTTCGTGCGATCGCAATATTGCTGGTAACGGTTCGTCCAATCCCCATTGGTCTCACTCGCGAGGCCAACGTCGGCGGTGGTCGAACCCGGCGCATTGCTCGTCCACGCGCTGCACGAACGCCCGCTGTACGCTCCCGCCGATGTCGTCGCGGTCCAGACTTCGAGAATGGCGGTGTGGACCGTGCCGTCCTCCGACAAGTCGATGGTATGCGCGAGCGTGCCGCTCGTGAGCGCACTCCAATTCGCGGCGACGGTGCTGCCGTCGAGCAGAACGTAGGGGACAGCGGCGTGCGTCAAGCGTGCGGAGGCCGAGGTCGTCGGATCGGATAGCCACGCCTTCCAAGTGCCGCCGAGTTGGTTCGTGTTCGCCATGGATTGGCAGAAGGCATCGGCGCCCGTGAGCCCGCCCAAGTTCGCGCCCGAGCGCGAGGGCTGGGAGCTCACGAACACGCGTTTGCAGGCGCCGCCCTGGCACAACCCGCCTGCATCGCCGGAAGTCGGCTCGTCGCGCGGCGCATCGTTTGCGCCGGTGTCGAGCACGATGATCGCGTCGGAGCCTGCTTCGATACCACCCGCACCGCTCGTTCCCGCCCAGCCCGCGGGCCCCGATCCCGCTGAGCCGGACTGTCCGCCGAACCCAGCTGTGCCTCCGGCGCCCCCGGACGCATCCATTCCCGCCGCGCCAGCCGTGGCGTCGGGTCCAGTCCCGCCGTTCGCGCCGCCCGCGCCGGCGGTTCCACCTGTCCCCGAAAATCCGCCGGTTCCTGCCTCCCCGCCATTTCCACCGGCTCCAGTGGCATCGAGATCGGCTCCGCCCGATCCGGTGGATCCAGCGATGCCCCCGGTTCCAGCACCGCTGGCCCCGCCCGTCGTCCCCGATCCGTCGAAAATCCCTACGCCCGCCGCTCCGGAGCCTGCTTCTTCGCGCGGGCCCGCGTCGGTGCGTCCAGCGGTCAGGTCCTCGAGGTAGACGCTGCAGCTGGCGAGCAGAAGGGCGCCGACCAAGTGCAAGAGCCGAAAGGATCCCAAACCTCGTGCTGGCATCTCTCGTTGAATTGTAACCGGAGATGTCGACAGCTGGCGCGCGGCTCGCTCGCTCGTCAGCGTCGCGGATCGCGGCGCTTCAACACCGCGCAGCAGGTATCCCAAGGCGATTCAGGGGCAGCGGAATGCGAAGCCGAACGAGAGGGAAGGGCGCGTGGGCGGACTCTTGGCGGCGTCGACTACCCAATCGACCCGATGTTGTGGACTGGCTAGCCTTATTCGTCCGCGGGACAAGCTGGGGAGAGTCTCTGAACAACCTGTCGGATTCATGTGTTCACGGAAAGATCCGTTCAGGTATTTATTCTTCAAATTCGCGCTTCTACGGCGAAAGCCCGAGATGTAGTGCTAATTAGATTGCCTAACCACTACATATAGCGTTAGGATGCTTTTCTCGGGCATGCCTTCCCTGCTCAAATGTTCTGAGAAGACCTGGAAGCTAGTACAGCAGATGAAGATGGCAGGGAGATGTCCTTCGGGGGGTCGTGACGGCAACTTGGGAGCTGGGTCAAGCCCTAATGGGCGGCGCTCTCCCGGGAAGACGTCGAGCCGGCCGCGGCCGTTAAACGGGCGGTCTCGTCAATGGGGGGGGAGGCGGGCTGGTCTCGCCTTGCAGCGTTATCGAGGGCTTGAAGTCGAAGCTGGAGTCGCAGAGCTAAGGAGGTAGGACACATGGCGCAGCCGACGATTGTTGGAGACAGCGGTAAAGTAAACGGCAAGCACGCTGGAGCGTCATCTGGCGGCCGGCATCAACCTCAGAATGCCTCCATGAAAACCCGCCAGTCCCCGCGCGAGAGCGGCGCTCCTGGCAGAGCCCCCCGTTCCACTGCCCCCCGGGCAGAGGAATCCACGCGCCCCTCCAAGAGGCCTTCGGCTCATCCGCGACGCGGCGGCGTTCAGGTCCCGCGCCGTTACACGACAGCCGGCGCCGACCCGTTCGATCCCATCGTCTGGGAACGACGCAGCAGCATCATCACCAACCCGGACGGCTCCGTCGTGTTCAAGATGGAAGGCGCCGAAGTCCCGTCGGGATGGTCGCAGCTCGCGACCGATATCGTCGTGTCGAAGTATTTCCGCAAGGCGGGTCTCTTCGGCAAAAAAGAGGTCGGCGAGACGAGCGTGCGGCAGGTGGTCTACCGGCTCGCCCACACGATCCGTGAAGCGGGCGAAGAAGCCGGCGGCTATTTCGCGTCGAAGAAGGACGCTGACGCCTTCGAGGCCGAGCTTTCGTATCTGCTCGTGCATCAATACGGTGCGTTCAACTCTCCGGTCTGGTTCAACTGCGGCCTCTACCAGCGCTACGGCATCGAGGGCACGGGCGGCAACTGGTCCTGGAACGCGGAGGCCGATGCGGTGACGGAGACGGCTCGGGCCTACGAGCATCCGCAGTGCTCGGCCTGCTTCATTCAATCGGTCGGCGACGATCTCATGGGCATCTACGAGCTCGTGAAGAACGAGGCGCGCCTCTTCAAATACGGCTCGGGCACCGGCACCAACTTCAGTAGCCTCCGCGGCAAGCAAGAAAAGCTGTCTGGCGGCGGCACCAGCTCGGGGCTCATGAGCTTCCTCGAGGTGTTCGACCGCGCTGCAGGCTCGACCAAGTCGGGGGGGACGACGCGGCGCGCCGCCAAGATGGTCTGCCTCGACATGGATCACCCCGAGATCGTCGACTTCATCACCTGGAAGGTGCGCGAAGAAAAGAAGGCGCAAGCGCTCATCCGGTCGGGCTATGCGAGCGACTTCAACGGCGACGCGTACCACACCATCAGCGGCCAGAACTCGAACAACTCCGTCCGCGTGACCGACGAGTTCATGCGCGCCGCACTCTCCGGGAGCGCTTGGCAGACCCACGCGCGCACGACGACCGAAGTGGTCGAAACGATCAACGCCAAGGATCTGTGGAATCTCGTCGCCGAATCGGCGTGGGCCTGCGCGGATCCGGGCGTGCAATACGACAGCACCATCAACCGCTGGCACACCTGCCCCAACACCGGGCGCATCAACGCCTCGAATCCGTGCTCCGAGTACATGTTCTTGGACGACACGGCCTGCAACCTCGCCTCGCTGAATCTCACCAAGTTCCTCGGCGACGACGGTACGTTCGACGTCGAAGGTTACCGCCACGCCATCCGCGTCTTTTTCATGGCGCAGGAGATCCTGGTCGATTTCTCCTCGTACCCGACGCAAAGAATTGCGCAAAACTCGCATGACTTTCGTCCGCTCGGGCTTGGCTACGCCAATTTGGGTTCGCTCCTCATGGTGCGCGGCGTGGCCTACGATTCCGACGATGGGCGCGCCATCGCCGGCGCGATGACGGCCATCATGTGCGGGCAGGCGTACCGCGTTTCGGCCGAGATGGCCGCGACCAAAGGGGCGTTCCCCGGGTATGCCAAGAACCGCGAACCAATGCTGCGCGTGATGCGCATGCACCGCGACGCGGCTTACGCCATCGATCGCGACAAGTGCCCCGAGCCGCTCTGGCGGGCGTCCTGCGAGGATTGGGACGAAGCGGTCCGACTCGGCCAGGAGCACGGCTATCGTAACGCGCAATCGACCGTGCTCGCGCCGACCGGCACCATCGGGCTCTTGATGGACTGCGACACGACCGGCATCGAGCCGGATTTTGCGCTGGTGAAATTCAAGAAGCTCGCCGGCGGGGGCCACTTCAAGATCGTCAACCAATCGGTCCCGGAAGCGCTGCGCCATCTTCGCTATTCGCCGGCCGACGTGCAGGAAATCGTAGCGTACGTGAGCGGGACGAACACGCTGCTCGCTGCGCCGCACGTCAACCGCGCGTCGCTCAAGGCGCGCGGGCTCAATGACGACGATCTCGCCAAGATCGAAGGGGCGCTGCTCGGTGCCTTCGATCTCGACCTCGCGTTCGGCCCGTGGATTCTCGGCCAAGAAACGTACGCTCGGCTGGGCGTCCCCGAAGACCTCATGAAACGGCCAGGGTTCTCCCTGCTCGGCTACCTCGGGTTCACGCGCGCCGAGATCGACGAAGCCAACGATGTCATCATCGGGCGCATGACGGTGGAAGGAGCGCCCCACCTGCGCCCCGAACACTACCAGGTGTTCGACTGCGCCAACCGCTGCGGCAAGACCGGCCAGCGGTACCTCGCACCGATGTCGCACGTACGCATGATGGCCGCGACGCAACCATTTCTGTCCGGAGCCATCTCCAAGACCGTCAACTTGCCGAACGAAGCTACCATCGACGAGGTGCGCGAAATCTACGAGGAAGGCTGGCGTCTCGGGCTCAAGGCCGTGGCGCTCTACCGCGATGGGTGCAAGGCGTCGCAGCCGCTGTCGACGACCAGCAAAGAACCGGCCGCGCTGGACGACACCCCGACCCGGTCGAGCTTGCCGCCGGCCATCCGAGCGAGCCTACCGCCGGTCTCGGCGCTGTCTTCCTCGGTGCCTCCGTTGCAAGCGCCCGTCGCCTCGCCCCCCACGCTACCCACCGGCACGCGCGTGCGCTTGCCCAAGAAGCGCATCGGGTTCACCCAGGAAGCCAAGGTCGGAGGGCACAAGATTTTCCTCCGAACGGGGCAATACGTGAACGGTCAGCTCGGGGAGATCTTCATCGACATGCACAAAGAGGGGGCGGCCTTCCGTTCGCTCATGAACTGCTTCGCGATGTCGGTGTCGATCGGGCTGCAATACGGTGTGCCGCTCGAGACGTTCGTGGAGCAATTCACGTTCACCCGTTTCGAGCCGCAAGGGCTCGTAGAAGGGCATCCGAACATCAAGTTCGCGACCTCGATCGTGGACTATCTCTTCCGGGTACTCGGGGTGGAATACCTGCATCGCTACGACTTCGCGCAGGTCCCCCCCACCGCCGAGCTCGGCGGGGCCAACTCCGACGACGGGGAGGCGCAGCCCATGGCCGACGCGCCCTATGATGCGGGACTGCCGCGGGGCTATCTCTCGTATCATCCACCGACGCCGGCCGAACCGCACGACACACTTCGCCCCGGTCCGGGGCACGAAGGGTCGATCAGCGCGCTCGACGCGCAGCTCGAAGAGATGATGGGCGATGCGCCGGTGTGCGACTCCTGCGGACACATCACGGTCCGAAATGGCGCTTGCTACAAATGCTTGAACTGCGGCAACTCGATGGGCTGCTCGTAGCGGCTCGAGGCTGCTGAACAAGCCGACCCGCCTCGCAGCCGGATGCGATCCCTTCGCTATTTCTCCCCTCGCCTCGGCTCGCGCCGTCGGCACCCCCCTCACGAAGTGAGGGGGCCTAGGGGGAGAAATCACAAGGACAACCTCTTCAAGCCAGTAAACTGCCGCGCAGCATCGGTTTTGCGGTAAAAGGGACGTAAGCCTCATGGCCCATCGGGGCCAAGGGGTGATGTGATCGGATAGAACGAAGAACCGACACCCCGTAGTGCAAGCTCGAAAGAGGGAAACTCCCGTGTCCTACGCGATACGTGCAGTCTTGCCGACGCTGGTCATTTTTTCCGCGGTGCTTTCCGGTTGCAAGCAGCAGAGCAGAGAGGAATCCGATCCTGCGCCCGCTGCCACGCCGAGCGCACCGGTCGCGCCCCCGCCCACGGTCGCGGCGCCGACGCCCCCCCCGTGGAAAGCATCCCGCCTCCCGTGCAGCCCACACCGCCGCCGGCGGCTCCGACACCGGCTGGTTCGACGGCTGCCAAGAAGGCCGCGCCTGAATCCGTGAAGGCATGCTGCGCGGCCCTGCGCAAGGAATCCGAGACAGCTGCCGACAAAGGCCTCTACACGACGGCCGCCAACACCTGCGACGCCATCGACAAGCTCGTCGCCGCGGGCACCACCAAAAAGGCTGCCGCCCTCACCTCGCTTCGAGCA
>Ga0190265_10001307_pt1 | contig 16267 bp, 13 predicted proteins | sample Popmic124T_FD_133135 | JGI IMG/M metagenome (GOLD analysis project Ga0190265, IMG submission 133135) | Populus adjacent soil microbial communities from riparian zone of Indian Creek, Utah, USA - 124 T | ecosystem: Environmental > Terrestrial > Soil > Riparian zone | place: USA: Utah | collected...
ATCATCATCCGCGTCAGCGAGAGCGAGCTCCGCAGCTGGCCGACGAGACCCGCCGAGTGGAACGTCGAGCCTGACGTGAGGTCGGTGCGCTCGACGAGGACGACATCGTCCCAGCCGAGCCGGGTCAGCCAGTAGAGGATCGAGCAGCCGCCGACCCCGCCTCCGATCACCACCGCACGCGCTCGCGTCCGCATCCGGAGGAAGGTAAACCGTCAGGATGTGGGCGTGATCGTCGACTGCGCCGTGTACGGCGAGGGCCACCGTCTCGAACGCCACCGCGAGGTCACCGGCGTTCGCGCGGAGGCTGCCGCGGCCCGCGGCTTCGCATGGGTCGGGCTGGTCGAGCCGACCATGCAGGAGTTCGATGCCATCCGGCGCGAGTTCGACCTGCACGAGCTCGCGGTCGAGGACGCCGTCGGCGCCCACCAGCGGCCGAAGCTCGAGATCTACGGCGACACGCTCTTCCTCGTCCTGAAGACGGTTCGGTATCTCGAGGCGGAGGAGCGCCTCGAGATCGGAGAGGTGATGGTCTTCGTCGGCACCGACTTCGTGATCACCGTGCGCCACGGCGAGGCGGGCGGGCTCGGCGACGTGCGCGAGCAGCTGGAGCAGCAGCAGGAGCTGCTCGCGATCGGCCCGGGTGCCGCACTCCACGCGATCGTCGATCGGATCGTCGACGCGTACACGCTCGTCGCGGAGAGCATCCACGAGGCCATCGACGAGGTCGAGGCGGACGTCTTCTCGCCGCAGAGCCCGAGCCCGGTCGAGCGTATCTACCGGCTGCGCCGCGAGGCGCTCGAGTTCAGCCGCGCCGCAGGCCCGCTCCGTCCGGCGCTTCGCGAGCTGACGGCGCCCGGCGTCCCCAACATCGATCCGCAGCTGATCCCGTACCTCCGCGACGTGGCCGACAACGCCGACCGAGTCGGCGACCAGGTGGACGGCTTCGGCACGCTCCTCGCCGGCGCGCTCCAGGCGACGCTGACCCAGGTGAGCGTGCGCCAGAACGAGGACATGCGCCGGATCTCGGCCTGGGTCGCGATCATCGCCGTGCCGACGGCGGTGGCGGGCATCTACGGGATGAACTTCGAGCACATGCCCGAGCTGGAATGGCGCTTCGGCTACCCAGCGGTGCTGCTGCTGATCCTCGCCGTCTGCACCGGCCTCTACGTGCGCTTCCGCCGCGTCGGGTGGCTCTAGCGAACCGGTCGGGGAGGATGCGCGTAAAACGAGGTTGACACCGACCGGAAGGAGCTCCCGTGAACCGTCGCCACCTCACGCTCGCGATCCTGCTACTCGTGCTCGGCCTTGCTCTGGCCGGTTGCGGCGGCGATGACGACGACGGCGGCGAGGCCGCCGCCACGACCGAGGCGACCACCGGTGGCGACACCGGCGGCGGCGACACCGGCGGTACCGCCGGCGGCGGTACGACGCTGAACGGCAGCGTCGGCCCGGGGTTCACGATCAGCCTCGACGGGACCGACGGGATCACCGCCGGCGGCTACACGATCGCCGTCAACGACCAGTCCTCCGAGCACAACTTCCACCTCACCGGCCCGGGCGGCGTCGACGTCGCCACGGATGTCTCGGACGAGGGCGAGGAGTCGTTCGACGTGACGCTCGAGCCGGGCGAGTACACGTTCGTCTGCGATCCACACGCGAGCCAGATGAACGGGAGCTTCACCGTCGGCTGAGCCGCGCCGTCAAGGCGTATCCCGCGGCTGCCGATAACCGTTCTCGTGACGATGAACACGACGCTCAAGATCGTCGCGACCGTCTCGGTGCTCGCGCACGCGGCGGCGGCTGCGGCTGTTCTGCTCCCCAAGCGCTAACCGAGCGCTCGCCGGAACGTGCGCTCGGCGGCGGTTCGCTCGAGCCGCTCGAAATGCTGCTCCGCGTAGGCGCGGAAATCGAAGTCGAGGTCCGAGAGGGCCTGCTGGACGACGCCCCACATCGCCTCGCGGAAGTCGGACATGAAGCGCATCAGCGTCAATGCCCGCTGGTGCTCGGGGGTGACGCCACCGAAGTAGGCGTGCAGTAGCTCGGTCGTGTCGGCCGCGGGCAGGCCGTTGTTGACGGCGAAGTTCGCGAGATCGAAGTAGACGTCGCCCATTCCCGCGTATTCCCAGTCGACGATCCGAATCCGGGTGCCGTCGTCGATGAAGTTCGCGGTCAGGAGGTCGTTGTGGCACGGACGCTCGGGCACGGGCCCGCGGGCGCGCTCGACCTGTGCCGCGAGCTCGCGCGCGCGCTCGAAGGCGGCCGGAACGGCGATCCCGTGCACGGCGGCGGTCGCGGCGTAGGCCTCGACGACGCGGAAGGGATCGAAGCGCGCCGGAATCGGCGGCCCACCGTGGATCGCGCGCAGCGCCCGCGCGACCCGCCGGAGCGGCTCGGGCTCCCGGATCGCCTCCGGGATCACGACCGCGCCTTCGATGAAGCGCGTGACGAGGTAGCCCTCGGGCTCGACGAACGCGATCACCTCCGGGCCGACGCCGACGGCCGCAGCGGCGAGCGAAGCCTCGTGCTCGGCGCGGCGGTCGATCCCGAGCAGCTCCGTGTCGCGGCCGCCGATCCGGAGCACGTACACGCCCCCGTCGACCGACACCTTGAAGTTGCGGTTCGTGATCCCACCGCCCAGCGTCTCGATCTCGGCGCTGCAGCCGGGCCAGACCCGCTCGACCATCTCCTCGACCCCGGGCATCTGGGCTCGATCCTAAACGGCTAGAACAGGCGGATCAGCGCGGCCGCGCCGGCGGCGACCACCATCACGGCGAGCAGCGGCGCCCGCAGCCAGACGGCGACGGCCCCTGCCGCGACGCCCGCAAGTCGCTCGTCGAAGACGAGCTCGCGGTCGCCGCCGACCGTCTGCGTGACGACGAGGGCGGCGAGCATCGCCGGCGCGAGCACCTCGACGACGGAGGCGACGCGAGGCGGCAGTTCTCGCTTCCCGAGCAGGACGGGGCCTGACGCCTTGAAGAGGATCGTCGCCGCGCCGACGACGGCGATCACGATCCAGCTCATCGTCGCAGCCCGATCAGAGCGGCGAGGCTGGCGGCGACGATCGGCACGCCGGGCGGCGCGAGGGGGAGCAGCACGAGCGTGATCAGTGCCGCGACGGCGGCGGTCAGCAAGGCGGTGCGCGTACGCAGGTACGGCGCGAGCAGCGCGAGGAAGAGCGCCGGAAAGGCGGCGTCGAGCCCGATCGCGTCCGGATCGAGGAGGTCGCCTGCGATCGTCCCGAGGGCCGTTCCGCCGACCCAGATCACGTAGAGCAGGAGTCCAGCCCCGATCAGGATCCCGTACTCGAAGCGGCCGCTCCGCCCTGCGAGCGCCCACGACTCGTCGACGATCAGCTGCGCCGCGAAGAAGCTGCGGCGGCGCGAGCCGGGGAAGATGGGCGCGACCGCGATGCTGAGCGGGACGTAGCGGGCGTTCAAGAGCAGCGCCGCGACGATCGCGGCCGCCGCGCCGCCGGCGTCGTCCAGGATCGAGGCGGCGGCGAACTGCGCCGAGCCTGCGAAGGTCGTCCCCGACATGAGCACGGCCTGCAGCGAGCTCAGCCCCGCGTCGAGCGCGAGCACGCCGAACGCGGCGCCGAAGAGCAGCGGCGCGAGGGCGAGAGCCAGTGCCGCCCGGACGCCGTCGCGGATGCGGGCGGGCTCCATGACCCGACGCTACCGCGAGAGGTGCGGGTGGGAGCGGCCGAGCCGCTCCCACCCGCGATCGATCTACGGAAGCCGCGTGATCCGGTTCTGCGGCCCCGGCGAGACGCCGGGAGGCGAGTTGGCGTCCACGTACGCGACGAGCGCGTCGAGGTCGATGTCGCCGCCGAGCGGGTTCGTGCACGTCGTGAAGACGCTGTAGCCGTCACCACCGGTGGCGAGGAAGTTGTTCATCGCCACGCGGTAGTTCGTGAGCGCGCTGATCGCAACGCCGTTGATCTTGATCGAGGCGATGTCGACCCTGCTGCCGGCCGGCGCGGAGGCCGTGTAGGTGTACCGGAGGCTGTCCGACACCTGCAGGATCCCGTTGCCGCCGGTGAACTGCTGCTCGAGCAGGGCGTCGATCTGCGCGCCCGTACACGTCAGCACGGTCATCACGTTGCTGAACGGCTGCACGGCGAAGAGCTCGCCGTACGTGACCTGGCCGGGCGCCTCGCCGCCGGCCGAGTTGGCGAAGAACAGCCCGCCTTGGCGAATGCCGCCCGCGTTCATGAAGGCCACCACGGCGCCGCCCTTCTCGGGAGCTGAGGTCGCGGCGAGCTGTGCGTCGGCGATCACGTCGCCCGCCGCCGACTCGCCGGCGGTGTTGTTGACCGACGTGATGTCCGCCGTGATGTTGCCGACGATCCGGTTCGCGAGCGGAGCCACGAGCGTCTTGTACTTGTCGACGAGCGCGGTCAGGTCCGGCGCCTTGGCGACGCCGCGATCGACAGCGACGTTGTTGACCTTCGCCGCGACGACGTCCTTCGACGCCCGGCTGATGGTCAGGTCGATGTCGGTGACGATGCGGCCGTTCGCCGCCGCTCCCGTGACGATCTTGCTACCCATCTTGCAGTTGATCGCCCAGTTCGTGTGCCCCGTGACGACGACGTCGATCTCGTCGCTCATCCGTTCGACGATCGGAGGCAGGACGCCGCCGATCCCGGTGCACTCGTTGATGCGGCCGACGCCGCCGCCGGCGCCGTTGCCGGGCACCGTGGTCGTGCCGCCCTCGTGCAGCAGCACGATGATCGTCTCGACGTTCTGCCTCTTCAGCTCGGCGACCGCCGCATTCGCGATGTCCGCCTCGTCGTGGAAGTCGACCGTCGACACCGCGGTCGGCGTCACGATGAGCGGCGTCGTCTCGGTCGTCATGCCGATGATCCCGACCTTGACGCCGTCGAAGTGGTGGATCTTGTACGGCGCGAAGATCGGCTCGCCGCTGTCCTTGTAGGTGACGTTCGCGGCGAGGAAGTCGAACGACGCCCCGTCGAACCCGTCGCCGCCGAAGCAGCCCTCGACCGGGTGGCAGCCGCCGTTCTGCATGCGCAGCAGCTCGTCGATTCCCTCGTCGAACTCGTGGTTGCCGACGCCGTTGTAGTCGAGGCCCATCAGGTTGAACGCCTCGATCGTCGGCTCGTCGTGGAAGATCGCCGACGTCAGCGGCGTCGCCCCGATCAGGTCGCCCGCGGACACGAACAGCGTGTTCGGGTTCGTGGCCCGGAGCTGCCGCACGTGCGTCGCGAGGAAGTCGACGCCGCCGAACTCGGGCGTGCCGGACGGCCCCAGCCGGCCGGCGGAGCCGGTCGGCGGCTCGAGCGCGCCGTGGAAGTCGTTCAGACCCAGGATCTGGATCTCGGTCGTCTGCGCCTTCTCCGCCGCCCGCGGCGACGGGTCGCCGGCCGCACCGGCGATCGGCGCTACGGCGATCGCGACCGCGAGGGTCACGAGCGCCAGCACTGTCTTTTTCATCTTCATCCCCTTCTCCACCCCTTGTCCCATTGGTTGCCTACAGAGCTCCGGCGAGACGGATCAACGTTGCCGCCTCCGTCGCCGTCATGGACTTTCCGGACTGTGCTTCGACTTGGTTCACGAAGGCCTTCAGGTCGGTCACGCCGGTGCGAGCCCTCTTCGCCTCGGCCGCGTCGAGCTTGTCGCAGAGCGAGTCGGCGACGTCTTGCTTGTCGACGTAAACCCGCACGAGGTCGCAGAGGCTGTCGAAGGTGACCACGACTGCGACCGTCGCCCGGTACTCGGTGACGCCGCCGTCGTCGTCGCGGACCTTGCCGCCGACACTCCGCGTCCCGACATCGTCGGTCGGGCAAGAGGCGGTGCTCGAGGCCGAGAACGCCCCGTAGCCGCTGCCGCAGTCGAACGCGTACGTGAGGCCCGGCCGGTCGGCCGGAGCTGCATCGGTCGCGTTCGTGAGCGAGAGCTCGATCGGGAAGCCGGCGAACACCGACGCGGGTGCGTTGAAGCTCGCCGTCGGCGCGACGTTCGTCACGTTCACGGTCGCGTCGTCGATCGTGCTGAGCGCGCCGTCGCTGACGCGCACGCGGATCGTCCGGCTCGCCGGCCCGTCGATCAGCGCCGCCGAGAAGCTCGCGGTCTGACCGGTCGCGTCGTCGAACTCGCCGTCGTTGTCGAGATCCCACGCGTACGTGAGCGTGTCGCCGTCGGCGTCGCCGCCGGTTGCGGCGATCGTGACCGAGCTGCCCTCGGCGACCGTGTACGGCCCGCCGGCGTCGGCCGTCGGCGCGTGGTTCATCTGCAGGCCGATGATCACCGGGTCATGGTCGGACGAACGGTACGGGCCTGGGTCGTAGAGCGTGCTGACGTGACCGGCCGACTTGAAGTTCGTGTTGTAGTCGAGCACGGTCGGCTCGTCCGGATTGATGTGCCACTCCGTGACACCTGTGACCTGGCTTGCGATCGACGCAGTGCCGAGCGCGTGGTCGAGGTAACCGGACTCGCCGTTGAACACGTACGAGTAGGCGGTCAGGCCGTTGAACTGCTTCACGAGGTTCGTGAAGCCGCCCGCCTCGAGCTCCTGGATCGGCGTCTCGAACGTGTACGAGTTGAGGTCGCCGATGATCAGGAAGTCGGGATCGCCGCTCCCCGTCGGGTCGCCGACAAGCCAGTCGGCGAGCGCCGCAGCGGCCGCGGTGCGCGTGCCGTTGCAGTTCCCGCCTCCGGTATCAGGCTGGTCGTCCGGCGCTCCGCCGCAGGCCGAGCCCTTCGACTTCAGGTGGTTCACCGCGACGGTGATCACCTGGCCCGAGCTGACGTGTCGGAACGTCTGCGCGAGAGTCGGGCGGTTTCGCGTGTCGATGAACCGAGGATCGTCGGCGGTCGTGAGGATGTCCCAGTCGCCGACCGGGGCCACGGCAGCCGGCTGGTAGATCAAGGCGACCTTGATCGCGTCTGTGCCGATCACGCCGGTGTCGATGTACGCATAGGTGCCCGGCGCCGTCGCAGCATTGAGCGCGGCAACGAGCTCGGCGAGCGAGTTGCCGGGCCCGCCGTCGTTCTCGATCTCCATCAGCCCGACGATGTCACCATCGATCGCCTTCAGCGCCGAGACGATCTTCGCCTCCTGGCGGTCGAACTCGAACTGGTTCTCGGCGCCGCGGCAGCGGTCGCCGCAGCCGAAGTCGTTGAAGTAGTTGAGGACGTTGAACGACGCGACCTTCAGGTTGCCGCCGACGTCGCCCGGAGCGGGCGTCCGCATGTTCGTCCCGATGAAGTCGACCGCGCCGACCGGCTGGATCCGGTAGTTGCCGAAGCGGAAGTCCATCACGCCGTCGAGGCCATTAAGCGTGTCGCCGACGCGCAACGTGTTCGTCGCCGACAGGCCGCCCTGCGGGTACCGCGTCGGGTCGTTGTTCTGGGTATTGCTGGCGTCGTCGAGGATGATCCGGCTCCGGGCGTTCTGCGCCGCCACGGCCTGGGCGGGCGCGCCCGGGAGCGCGACCGCGGTCGTGTTGTAGAGCCGCCCGGCGCCGGAGAGGCTGACCTCGCCGAACCGGCCGAGGTTGAAGACCTCGGTCGCCGTCAGCGTCTGGGCGTAGCTGACCAGCATGCCTTCGAAGCTCTCGTGGTCGTCGACGGTCGCGACCGGCAAGGTCACAGATGTCGCCGGCACCGACCCGGTCCCGCACTTCACGGGAGCGGAGACGGACGAAAGCTGCGTCAAAGCGAAGCTCTCGCCAGCAGTGCCGCGAACACGCACGATCTCGCCCAGGCTGACGTTGTCGACGCCCACGCCGCTGAACACGAAGATCCCTTCCGAGGTCTGCGGGTCGGTGTCGGCGTCGGCTGCTTCCTCCTGCACGTAATAGCCGTCGAACTGGCCGGCACCCTGAACGTCGGCGACGACGACGCCTTCGATCGTGACCTGGGTGTTGGCGAACAGCGTGGCGGGGCCACTGCCCTGGACGACGTGGATGCGCGTCGCCGGCTCGCCGCAGTTGCCGACCGGGTCGGGCGGCGGAGGCTCACAAGCATTCGTCGTGCCCGGCGTGATCGCCTTGATCGCGAAGTCGGCGTTGTTGTTGTCGGTGTCGACGCCGTCGGCGCAGCGGGAGAGACCGATGCCGGCCTCGCTGTTCGAGTCGGCTGCGGCGGTGCCGGTTCCCTCCGTCGAGCCGGCCGTGTCGCCCTCGTAGCTGAGCGCGTCGACCGTCGCACCTGCGAGTAGGAGGCGGATCCCGTCCGGCGACCCGTTCTGGATCCGGTCCGTGTTCGGATCGACATCGAGATCGCAATTCGCGACAGTGGCCGCGTTGGCGCAGATGACGAAGTAGTCGCCGCCGGCGAGGCTGAACGCCGGCAGGTCGAACGTGCCGTAGACCACGCCGCCGCTGCCGTTGACGAGCTCGACGACGTATGGATCGAGGTTGACCGCGGCGGTGGAGGTGTTCTTGAGCTCGAGGTACTCGGCGCCGTCGGTGCCCACCTGGTCGTAGTCGACCTCGTTGATCACGACCTTCGGGCCGGCACAAACGTTGGTCCCACCCGGCGTAATCGCTCGCAGCGAGAAGTCGACGTTGTTGGCGTCCGTGTCGTTGCCGTCGGGACAGCGGGACAGGCCCTCGTCCGCCAGGTCCTCGAGACCAACACCTGAGCCCTCGGTCGCGCCCGCGGTGTTGCCTTCATAGCTGAGTGCGTCGACGGTCGTGCCCGCCAGCACCAGCCGCAGCCCGTCGGGCGCGCCGTTCTGGATCAGGTTCGAGTCGGGCGTCACGTTGAGATCGCAGTTCGCCGTCGTCGCTGTGTCCGCGCAGATGACGAAATAGTCGCCGCCGGCGAGGCTGACCGCCGGGAGATCGAAGGTGGCGTAGACCGCGCCGCCGCTGCCGTTCACGAGCTCGACGGAGTATGGATCGAGGTTGACCGCGACGGCAGCGGTGTTCTTCAGCTCGAGGAACTCCGCGGTGTCGGTGCCGGGCTGGTCGTAGTCGACCTCGTTGATGACCACCTTCGGGCCCGCGCAGACATTCGCAGCGCCGGGCGAGCTGGTGCGAAGCGAGAAGTCGGTGTTGTTGACGTCGGAGTCGGCGCCGTCGGGGCAGCGCGAGATGCTCTCGTCTGCTGCGGCTGCCGTGTCCACGAGGTCGACGCCGCTGCCCTCAACGTTCCCGGTCGTATCGCCCTCGTAGCTGACGGTGTCGAGGACGATGACCGGGTCGAAGCCCGTCACGAGCCTCAGTGCGTCAGGGGCGCCGTTCTGGATCAAGTCGTCCGGGCCGCCGTCGAAATCGCAGTTCGCAACCGTCGCTGTGTTCGCGCAAACGACGTAGTAGTCGCCTGCGGCGAGGCTGACGGGCGGAAGATCAACGGTGCGGTACAGAGCGTTGCCGCCCGAGGCACCATTGATCAGCTCGACGCGGTAATCGTCGAGGTTGATGGCGCTACCGGAGACATTCTTGAGCTCGAAGAACTCAGCCGTGTCGAGGCCCGGCTGGTCGTAGTCGACCTCGTTGATCACGAGCGACGTCGACGCGGCGGAGCCGATCGATCCGAAGCTCAAGACGCCGAAAGCGATGACGAGCATCGCGACGACGCGCGGTAGCGATACGCCCCCTGTTGCCCCACGCGGCCGCAGACGAAGATGAGTCACCCGAGCTCCTCCCCAGTTAGTCGTGCTCTCCCCAATAACGGTTACGGCTCCCCTGCCGCCGTTCCCCCGGGCAGGACTCTAGTGGGTAAGTCCGGAAACGCCAAGCCGCGATTCGACTTCGTCACCAGTCATAGGCATACTTCGAGACGTCCCGACGACGAAGGAGGTGCGAACACATGTCAAAGCTTGCCCCCTTCGCCTTCAGAGCTCCGCGGCTCTAGACACGTCGGCAATCCTCCGGCAGCTCCCTGAGTCGCGCAGGCGCGCCACGCGCAGCCTGCTCACCCCACCCACTTTCGCTCAAGGAGCCTCGCTTGTACGCATTGCACGACTTCGGCTGGACTGACAGCCACACAATCGAGTTCGAACCACATGCCGCGGACGGCCTCCTGCCCGCGCGCGTCGCCGCACAGCACCGCGGCGCTTACGTTCTCTTCTCGGAGCTCGGGGAGCTGCGGGCCGACACCGCCGGCCGGCTCTCCCACGAGGCGAACGGCGCAGGTGATCTTCCGGCCGTCGGCGACTGGGTCGCGATCGCCGCCCGACCCGACGAGGGAGCGGCGACGATCCAGCACGTCTTCGCCCGGCGGACCAAGTTCTCACGCAAGGTGGCCCTCGACGCCGCCGAGGAGCAGGTGCTCGCGGCGAACGTCGACGCCGTCTTCATCGTCATGTCGCTGAACGAGGACTTCAACCTCCGCCGGCTCGAGCGCTACATCACGATGGCATGGGAGAGCGGCGCCCAGCCCGTGATCGTGCTGACGAAGACCGATCTCTGCCCGGACTGGGAGCTCCGTGTGCTCGAGGTCGAGGCGATCGCCTTCGGCGTCCCGGTGCACGCGATCTCGAACATCTCCGGCGAAGGGCTCGACCTCGTTCGCGCACACTTGGTCCCGGGCCGAACGGTCGCCCTCCTCGGCTCGTCGGGCGTCGGCAAGTCGACGCTCGTGAACACGTTTGCCGGCGAGGAGTTGCTCGCGACCCAGGAGATCCGCGAGGACGACGGTGAAGGCCGCCATACGACCACGCACCGCCAGCTGGTGCTGCTGCCCGGCGGCGGGCTCGTGCTGGACACGCCCGGGATGCGGGAGCTCCAGCTCTGGGAGTCCTCTGACGGGATCGCGGAGACGTTCTCGGACGTCGAGGAGCTCGCAGCGCGGTGCCGCTTCTCCGACTGTGCACATCGAACCGAGCCGGGCTGCGCCGTGCAGGCGGCGATCGAGGACGGGACGCTGCCGTTCGCACGCTGGGCCAGCTACAAGAAGCTGCAGCGGGAGCTGGCGCACCTCGAGCGCCGGCTCGACAAGCGCCTCCAGGCCGAGGAGCGGAAGCGCTGGGCGAAGGCCGGCGCGCAAGGCCGCGCGAACATGCGCGCCAAGGGACGCCGTTGAGAGCGCGTTTCGAAACTGAGGGCTGATCAGCCGGCGAGGTTCATGTCTCCTGGAGTCGGCCGTCTCGTGAACGACCAGTCCGCCGCCGCGTCGTCGGTGTCGGATCCGCTCGGAAGCCGCGCGAGCGAGCCGGTGACGACGTCGGAGTCTGAGACCGACGCCGGCAGCGGCGTTCCCTCGACGAGGCTGTAGGCGAACGAGCCGATCAGCGCGTGCTCGATCGCTCCCTCGTACGAGAGGGCGTCGAGCACGACCTGGTCGACGGTGTCGAACAGCGCCACGCCGTCGGGCGCGCCGTTGTCCGCGTCGACCGGCACGACTCGGAACGCGCCGGCGAGAACGGCGCCGCTGAGCGGGATCGTGTCGTACTCGGCCGCGGTCTCCCCGTCGACGAGCACGAGGGCGAGCCCGCCGAGATCGGCGGTGCCGCGACCCGCGTTGAAGAGCTCGACGAAGCCTGTTGTGTCGGTTCCGACCTGGTCGTAGTCGATCTCGTTCACGATCAGCCCGGGTGCGGCGTCTGGATCGACCTGCGCCCGGCAGCTGAGCGTGACGGCGCCGCTCGGATCGGTGCGCACGCCGAGCGTGCCGACCGAGCCCGCTGCCGTGGTGCACGTCGTCCCGGCCAGTGCGTCGACCGAGACCGGTCCCGCAGGACCCTGGGGACCGGTCGCTCCTGTCTGTCCACGCGGCCCGGCGGGACCGACAGCGCCGGCGGCGCCAGGAGCGCCGGTCGGGCCGGCGGCGCCTGCGGGACCTGCCGGCCCCGCGACACCGCGCACGTTCCACTGAAGCGGCTGCTCGTCGCCCTTGCAGAATGCGCCCGCCGCGGGCACGCGGAGCGTCCCGGTCGACTTGCTCCTGCAGGCGTTGATCACGTCGTCCGCGAGCAGCACCCTCACCCCCGCGCCCGCAGCACCGGCCACGAGCGCGAGGATGACGACGGAGAGAACGCAGATTCGCAGGCGGCGCGTGCGACGTCGGTCAGCCGACATTTGCGGCCCCCTGGGTGACGGTCGCCGTGAAGGCCCAGTCTGTGGCCGCGTCGTTCGTGTCGCTGCCGTTCGGGATCCGCGCGAGCGAGCCTGCGACGGTGTTCGAGTCCGCCGTCGCGGCCGGCAGGAGCGTGCCCTCGACGAGGTTGTAGGTCGCGGTGCCGATCGTCGCCGCCTCGATTGCCCCTTCGTAGGAGAGCGCGTCGAGCAGGCCGCCGTCTGCACCGATCAGCGCAGCGCCGTCCGGCGCGCCGTTCTGGGCGTCGACCTCGACCGCAAGGTACGCACCGGCGGCGAGCGTGCCGGTGAGCGCGCGGCGCAGGTACTCGTTGCCGGTACCGCCGTCGACGAGTACCAGCACGACACCGGTGAGGTCGGCCGGACCGTCGCCGGCGTTGAAGATCTCGACGAAGCCGCCGCTGTCGGCACCGACCTGGTCGTAGTCGATCTCGTTCAGCACGAGCCCGGCTTCCCCGGGCGGAGGCGGTGGCGAGCCTTCCTCCTCGCACGTCAGCACGATCGCGCCGTCGACCTCGGTCTCGACGGAAACCGCACCCTGCGTCGCCGTGCTGGTGGTGCACGGGATCCCGTTCAATGCCTCGATCGCCGCGAGCGTCCCGCCCGGGCCGGGAGGACCTGCCGGACCGGCCGGCCCCGCCGAGCCTGCGGGCCCCGGCTCGCCGCGCGGACCGGGCTCACCGTTCGCACCGGCAGGCCCGACTGCGCCGTCCTTGCCGTCGGCGCCCGCTGGACCGGCCGGGCCTGCCGGCCCCTTGACGTTCCAGCTCAGCGCCTGCTCCGAGCGCTTGCAGGCCTTGCCGGCTGAGGGCACCAGCAGAATCCCGGACTTGTGCCGGCAAGCCTTGATCACGCCGTCGGCGAGGGTTGCGTCGAGCCCTGCGGTGGCGCCGCCGACGGTGAGCGCAAGCGCGGTCACGCCGAGCGCGACGGCGCGCAATGTCAGCCTTCGGATCCGTGTCGTCATCGTTCCTCCTCGTGAGCTGGGAGGAGTCGTGATAGCCGTGGCAGTCGAGCGTGCCTAGTGTCCGAAACGGCCCGCACCGGCCGGAAAAGACAGTTCTGCGCGCCAATTTCCACACACTCGACACACTTCCGTGATCGAGCTCCGCTTCCACGTCCCCGATCCGCGCCGCCGTCTCGCCGCCGTCCGCCTCGCCCACCAGCTGCGCGAGCGGCTGCCGCACGAGCTGACCCGAAACGGCCGTGCCTGGGAGCTGAGGGCCGCCGCGCCCGACGTCGCGCGGTTCGAGTATCAGCTCGAGCTGATCGACCGCAACGGCGGCAGCGAATGGATCCTCGACCCCGGAAATCCCAAGCGCGCGTCGGGTCCCTGGGGCGACAAGTCGGTGTGGGAGGAGCCCCGTTATGAGCCGCCCGAATGGGTCGACGAGGAGCCCGTCGGCGAGCCGAAGCCGGTCACGATCGCCAGCCGCATCCTCAAAGCCGAGCTGCCCGCGCTGATCTGGGCCCATCCCGACGCGACCGAGCGGAGCCCGCTGCTCGTCGCCCACGACGGGCCCGAGTACGTCGAGCACTCGGCGCTGTTGACCTATCTCGGGCAGTTGCCCCCGCTCCGCGCTGCGCTGATCGGGCCGGTCGACCGGCCCGAGATCTACTCCGCCTCGGCGCGCTACTCGCGGGCGCTCGCCGAGGAGATCATCCCCCAGCTTCCGGCTGCTCCGGCCCGGATCGGGCTCGGCGCCAGCCTCGGCGCGCTCTCCCTCTTCCACACGCACCGCCGCCACCCGGAGAGCTTCGACGCCCTCTTCCTCCAGTCGGGCAGCTTTTTCCGCCGGGCCGAGAGCTACGAGAAGCGCTTTCCGCGCTACGAGCGGATCGCGCGCTTCGTCGGCGGCGTCCACCGCAACCGTCCCGAGCGGACGATCCCGATCGTGCTCGCCTGCGGCACCGTCGAGGAGAACCTGGCCGCGAACCGCGCGCTCGAGGAGTCGCTCCGCGCACGCGGCTACGACGCCCGTTTGCACGAGTTCCGCGACGGCCACAATTGGGTCGCATGGCGCGACTCCTTCCATCCGCAGCTGCTGCGGCTCCTGCAGAGGCTCTGACCTGACCAGGCGCCACGTCTCGCTCTACTCGCCCGCGATCGGCGCCGAGGGTCGCGTGATCGCCTACGGCCACTGGGGCCGGCCGCTGCTCGCCTTCCCCTCGCAGGAAGGACCGGCCTGGCAGTACGAGGAGCGCGGGATGATCGACGCGATCGGCGGGCCGATCGAGGACGGGCGCGTCAAGGTCTACACCGTCGACAGCTTCGACTCCGGCAGCTGGTACCGCGCCGGGCTCGCGCTCGAGGAGCGCGCGCAGCTGCACGGCCGCTACGAGGACTGGATCCTGAACCAGGTCGTCCCCTTCGTCCAAGCCGACTCGAACACGGACGAGATCATCGTCACCGGCGTCAGCTTCGGCGCCTACCACGCCGCCAACTTCGCGCTTCGCCACGCGCACGTGTTCTCGCTCGCGATCTGCCAGAGCGGCGTCTACGACGTCTCGGTCGTGGCAGGCGGCCAGCAGGGGGCAGAGCGCGGCGACGCCGTCTACTTCAACAATCCGGGCGACTACGTCCATCATCTCGGCGGCGACCACCTCGACTGGCTCCGCGGCCACGTCAACCTGCTCCTGATCTCGGGCCAGGGGATGTGGGAGGACACGACGGGCGCGCTCGAGAGCACGCGACGCTTCGCCGGGCTCCTCGGCGAGAAGGGGATCCGGCACGAGCTCGATCTCTGGGGGCACGACTCGGCGCACGACTGGCCCGCGTGGCGCGCTCAGATCGCGCATCATCTGCCCCGGTTTCTGTGAGCAGCCGTCGTCACCTGATCGGGCTCCTGCTCGGCACCGAGGAGGACTGGCCGCGCGCGTTCGAGCACTTGCTCGCCCAGGTCGGCTCGATCGAGCACGGCGGCGAGACGCACGAGCTGACCAGCGAGCGGATCATGAACGAGCCCTTCGACCTGCGCTCGAAGCCGCGCTACTCGCTCGTGATCGACCGGCTCGGCTGGTGGTACACAGTGCCGCGCGAGTGGCTGAAGAAGGTCTCGCTGATGGACGACGTCTACCTACTCAACAACCCGTTCACCTTCCAGGCGATGGAGAAGCACTCCGCCTACTGCGCGATGATGCGGCTCGGGCTGAACGTGCCGGAGACGTGGCTGATCCCCCATAAGAGCCCGCCGGCGAACGAGCGCTTCCAGCCGACCGCCGAGCGCTACAACGCTCCCTTCGACCTTGAGCAGATCGCGGCGCAGGTCGGCTACCCGCTCTACATGAAGCCGTTCGACGGCGGCCAGTGGGTCGGCGTGACGCGGATCAAGGACGCGGGCCAGTTGAACGCCGTCTACGACACCTCCGGCGAGCGGTTGATGCACCTGCAGGCATCGGTCGAGGACTTCGACGTCTTCGCCCGCAGCCTCTCGATTGGGGCCGAGACGATGGTGATGCACTTCGAGCCCGACCGGCCGATGTACGACCGCTACCAGGTCGACCACGACTTCCTCTCCCCGGAGACCGGCGACGAGGTCGTCACGATCAGCCGGCTCGTGAATGCGTTCTTCCGCTGGGAGTTCAACTCCTGCGAGACGATCGTGAAGGACGGCGTCGCCTCGCCGATCGACTACGCGAACGCGTCCCCGGACGTCGCGCTGACGAGCCTGCACTACTACTTCCCGTGGGCGATCCGTGCGCTCGTCCGCTGGACGGCGTTCTGCGCGGCGACCGGGCGGAAGATGCGGATCAACCAGACGACGCGCGACTACTTCGACGTCGGCGACCGCGACGACCTCAGCTACGAGGAAAAGCTGGCCGAGTACCGGCGGCTGGCCGACGGCTACTTCCAGGTCGCCGCCTACGACGAGTTCTGCGCCACGGCGCTGGCGCATCTGGACGAAATCCTCGTCGACTGGGTCGAGGGGCCTGGCTTCGACGGCCTGCTCGTCGACACGGTCACGTCGACCTTCCCGCAGCACGAGCACGAGCACTTCGTCGCCCACTACCGCGGCCTCCTCGCCGCCTGGTCGAAGGATCAACGCGCCGCAGCGGCGTGACCGAGGACACGCTCGAGCGAACCCAGGTCGTCCCCGTCGCGATCGAGGAGGCATTCGCGTTCTTCGCCGACCCGCGCAATCTGGAGCGAATCACGCCGCCCTGGCTCCGCTTCCGGATCGTCGAGGCGCCGGACGAGCTCGCGATCGGCGCGAGGCTCCGCTACCGGCTCACCCTCTTCGGGATCCCGATCCGCTGGCG
>Ga0190265_10001308_pt1 | contig 16253 bp, 12 predicted proteins | sample Popmic124T_FD_133135 | JGI IMG/M metagenome (GOLD analysis project Ga0190265, IMG submission 133135) | Populus adjacent soil microbial communities from riparian zone of Indian Creek, Utah, USA - 124 T | ecosystem: Environmental > Terrestrial > Soil > Riparian zone | place: USA: Utah | collected...
AGGCCCGCCCCGTCATCGACGGGGCGGGCCTTTTTGACTCAAAGCCTTTCTACTTGAACGAAGGGTTCTCGTCTGTGAACGTGTTGTTCGTCAGCCGTATGGACGCGCCAGTGTCATCCATGACGTAGATCTCGCCGGTTACGGCGTCGCGCGTGCTCGTCCAGGCGAAAATCGACAGTACGTCGAAGAACGTGTGCCCCGAGTAAGCGGGCTGAGTGTCCGCCCCGACCGAGTTGGTCGCGTTGACCTTGTCGGTCCCGTCGGGGTCCATCGTGAAGATCTCGATGTTCCCGGCCCGCACCGTGGAGTAGGCGATCTTGTCGCCATCCGCTGACCACGAGGGCTGGTTGTCCGTCCCCGCTTCGGTGGTGAGCTGAACCGGCGTGCCCGTGCCGTCGGCCTCCATTATCCAGATGTCGGCTCCCGCGCTTCCTGCGCGCGTCGAGGAGAACACGATCTCGTCTCCATCGGGCGACCACGAGGGCCAGTTGTCGATCCCGGCGACGTCGGTGAGCTGTCTCAGGCCGGTTCCGTCGGTGTTGATGATGTAAAGGTCGAAATCACCGTCGCGGTCGCTGGTGAAGACGATCTGGTCTCCGTCGGGCGAAAAGGACGGATGATCGTCATTGCCGATGTTGGCCGTCACATTGGCCTGGTCCGACCCATCGGCTTCCATGATCCAGATGTCGGAGTTTCCCGTCCGCGTCGAGGTGAACGCGATGAAATCCCCGTCGCCCCGCCAGGTCGGATTGTTGTCGGCGGAGTTGTCGGTGGTGAGCTGCACCACGTTGGAGCCGTCGGACTCCATCGTGTAAATCTCGAAGTCGCCGTCCCGGTTGCTGGCAAAGGCCAGGCGGGGCTCATCGACGTCGTCGAACGGATCGGTGATATCGTCGTCATCACAGCCAGTAGCCACGACGCACACCATGGCGATAGCGGTCAGCGAACGCTTTCCATAGGCAAGCATACTTCCCCCTTCGTTATCTGAGTACTCAATTAACGGACGGGATTTCCTAACGCAAACGTCTGGCCATTAGCCCACATGCGAACCTCTTTTCATTTGTTGTCGGCTCTTTTCCTGGCTTGCCCCCCGATTTTCGCGGCTTACGCCCAGTCACCCGCGCCATCGACCGACAAATGGGACGTCAACAAGAGCCTCGGCTTCGACCGCACTCTCGACCTCCAGACCAGCGAGGGAACCTGGATGAGCGTCGATGTGAGCCCCGATGGGCGCTGGGTGGCGTTCGACCTGCTGGGCGACATCTACAGGATTCCGATCGGAGGCGGGACGGCCGAGCGGCTGACGTCGGGCGCGGCGTGGGACCACCTCCCGCGCTGGAGCCCAAGCGGCAACGCCATCGCTTTCGTCTCCGACCGCGACGGCGCCGACAACGTCTGGGCGATCGCGCCCAACGGCGCCAACGCGCGCGCAATCACGAAAGAGAAGGAAACCCTGCCGACCAACCCGAACTGGAGCCCGGACGGCGACTACGTCGTCGTCAAGCGCCACGTCACCGACACGAGGTCGTTGGGCGGCGGCGAGATCTGGCTCTATCACGTCCTCGGCGGGAAGGGCGCGACGCTGGTCGCCCGCCAGGGATTCACCGCCGACAAGAACGAGCCCGCGTTCTCTCCCGACGGCCGCTACGTGTACTTCGACCAGGCTGGGTCGTTCGACTACAACCGCAACGTGCACGCGGGAATTTTCCAGATCGTGCGCTACGACCGCATGACGGGCGCGACGAGCCCCGTGACACGGAGCGAGGGCGGCGCGGTCCGGGCTACGCCATCTCCGGATGGAAAGCAGCTGGCGTTCGTCCGCCGCATCGGACTGAAAACGGTGCTGGTGGTGCGCGACCTCGAGGCGGGCAGCGAGCGGGCGCTCTTCGACGGGCTCGACCACGATCAGATGGAAGGCTGGACGCTCCACGGCGCATTCCCCGGCTTCGACTGGACCCCGGACTCGCGCCGCATCGTGATAGCGTACGGCGGAAAGATTCACTCCATCGACGCGGCGACGGGACAGCCCGCCGACATTCCGTTCACCGCCCGCGTTCAGGTACCGATGACGCGCACTGTGCACTTTCCGCAGTCGCTCGAGACCGGCGACACGTTCCGCGCGCGCGTCATCCGCTGGCCGACGATCTCTCCCGACGGACGGACGCTGCTCTTTCAGGCGGTGGGACGGATCTGGACGATGTCGATCCCGAGCGGACAGCCGCAGCGGGTGACACAGGGCGAGCGCCTCGAGTACGCGCCGGCATTCTCGCCCGATGGACGCTCGATAGCATTCACGACCTGGAGCGACAGCCTGGGCGGTGCGGTCTGGAAAGTTTCGTTCCGGGCGGGCGCGCGGACCGCGCCGACGCGGCTAACCACCCATGCCGATCAGTACGCCAACCCGGCGTGGAGTCCCGATGGCCGGCGCATCGCGTTCGTCGAAGGATCGGACCAGGCAAACCGCGGCTCCGACCTGAGCAACGAGTTTTTCCTGCGGCTGCGCTGGGTGAGCGCCGACGGCGGCGAGGTGCGCGACATCACGACCACCGCCAATCGCGGTGCGAACCGCCGCATGCCGCGGCTGTCGTGGAGCCCCGATGGCCAGCGCGTTCTCTTCCAGGCGACGAAGGGCGACACCACGTTCCTCACCAGCATCAGACTCGATGGCACTGACGAACGGGCGCTTGCACGGAATGATGTCGCCGACGAGATGGTGGCCAGCCCCGACGGCCGCTACATCGCGTTCAAGGAGCTGCACAACATGTACGTCGCTCCGCTGCCGCTGGTGAGCGACAAGGCGGTGCCCATCACATCGAAGAGCTCGCCGACGCCCGTCAAGCAGCTGAGCCGCTGGGGCGGCGACTGGATCGCGTGGACGAGCGGCTCGAGCGCTGTGAGCTGGAACCTCGGACCGACGGTCTATCGCCAGCGCCTCGATTCTATTTTCGCCGAGGAGCGGCGCGCGGAATCGGCGAAGCCTGATTCGGCACGAGTGGCAGACAGCGCGGCGAAGGCGCGCACAGACACCGCCGCCGCCGCACGCGCCAAGCCGAACGCCGTGGTGAAAGGCGACGAGTTCACGGTCAGTCTCGCCGTGGCGCGAGCAGCCCCGCGCGGGGTCGTCGCGCTCACCGGGGCGCGCATCGTCTCCATGAAAGGCGACGAGGTCATCGAGAACGGCACCATCGTCATCGAGAACGACCGCATCCGCGCGGTTGGCCCGGCGGGCCAGGTCACGGTCCCCTCCGGCGCCCGCAGCATCGACGTGTCCGGCAAGACGATCGTCCCCGGGCTCATCGACGTCCACGCCCACATGGGCTACTTCGCGCTCGACATCAACCCGGAGCGCCCGTCCGACTACTATGCAAACCTCGCGTACGGCGTAACGACAACGCACGATCCGAGCGCGTCTACGCACCTCGTTTTCAGCAACAAGGAGCTCGTGGACGCCGGGGAGATCCTCGGGCCCCGGATTCTTTCCACGGGATTCGTGCTCTACGGCGCCAGGAGCAACGAGCGCGCGTTCATCAACAATCTCGAGGAGGCACGCGGACACCTGCGCCGCATCAAGGCCCTGGGCGGCTTCAGCGTCAAGAGCTACAACCAGCTCCGTCGCGACGCCCGCCAGTGGATCATCCAGGCGGCGCGCGAGGAGCGCATGCACGTCTACCCTGAGGGCGGCGCCACGCTGGCGATGAACGGATCGATGTTCACCGACGGGCACACCGGCATCGAGCACTCGCTGCCGGTAGCCGAGCTGTACAATGATTTCGTCCAGCTCGCCGCGCAGAGCGGGACGGGCTACACGCCGACGCTCATCGTGTCGTACGGCGGCATCATGGGCGAGAACTACTGGTACCAGGTCTCGGACGTCTTCAGGAACGAGAGGCTGCTGCGCTTCACGCCGCGCGGGGTTCTCGACGCGCGGGCGCGGCGCCGGATGCTCGTGCCCGAGGAGGAGTACTACCACTTCGAGATCGCGAAGGCCGCGAAGAGAATCGTCGACGCCGGCGGCAAGGTGCAGCTCGGCGCCCACGGGCAATTGCAGGGACTGGGCGCTCACTGGGAGCTCTGGATGCTCCAGCAGGGCGGGCTCACCCCGATGCAGGCTCTGCGCGCGGCTACGCTCTGGGGCGCGGAGTATCTCGGTCTCCAGTCCCAGATCGGATCGATCGAGGCGGGCAAGCTCGCGGACCTGGTCGTCCTCGACGCGAATCCGCTCGAGAGCATCCGCAATTCCGAGAAGGTCAATATGGTGATGAAGGGCGGCGTACTGTTCAGCGAGAATCTCGACGAAGTCTGGCCGCGGGCGAGAAAACGGGGGGCCCTCCGCCAATAGCTTCCGCCGCGCGGCCGCGGCGAGGTTTTCGCAGCATCTGCAATGGCAACAATGAGCCTGCTGGAAGACATGACGGAACAACTGGGCTCGAACGTTTTCATGAGGACGTTCTCGTTTTCGTCGGCGCAGCTTCCGGTGCTCGGCTCGCCGCGGCCGGCGCTCGCCGATCACGTGGTTCTTCTCGACGGCATGGGCTTCATCTTCCGGCTGATCGAGCGCGACAACGGCGAGGCGGGGCCGGGCGAGCTAGAGAAGTGGTTCGCCGACGACGTCGTGAAGCAGGGTGTCCGGGAGATCAAGCACACGCGCGAGCTGCTGCGGAAATACCTCGGGCTCTCCCTCGCCAATGCCGACGGACACCGCATCTCGGTGTCGCTCTCGGGGTTCGAGGGCCTCGCCGGTCTCATTCTCTATCGCGGGCCTTCCGCCGCGCCCGGATTCGTTCCGCCCCGCTTCACGAAGACGCGCGTCGCCGGCTTCGTCCACATCATGAGCGACGCCGATTATTTCGGGATCTGCGAGTACCTCATCACGCCGTCCGAGCTCGGTGATTATCTGAGATTCAGGGAAGAGGTCATGAGCCGGCCCGACCCTGTTCCACCCGTCGTATCGGAGGCCGCGCTCGTCGGGCAGTACCTGTTCGACGACATCGCCGCCGCGCCCGACCCGAAGTACGAGGCGGCGGCGAGAACGCTGCTGGGCGATTCGGGAGACTACGTGTTCTCCTACGTGATCGAGAACCTGGCGACGCAGATCTCGCGGCGCGACGAGGACTCGGTCGAGGCCACCTATCATCCGATACTCCTCGAGATCGCGCGCCTGGGACGGAAGGAGCTTCGCGAGCTGAAGACGCAGTTTCGGCTCTGCCTCGAGGCGGTGCGCGCGGACAAGTTCGAGCTGCCCTACCGGCTCTGCTCCGACCGGACGGACTGCGCTTTTCTCACGCTGCCGGGGAGCGCGGAGTTCCGGCTGCGGTCACGCAAGGCGCTGGAGAGTCTCGCGGCGGCGTCGAAGCACGAGCTCCAGATGGCGAAGCAGGTGAGCATCGCGATGTGGAGATCGGGGCAGATCATCGACATCGACTGGCTTTACAGTGAGGGGCCGAATCCGCCGAGCGAGGAGCTCGATCGGCATCTCGAGGTTGCTTACCCGTTTCGGAGAGTCAGTCAGAAACGGTTGCCGGAGTATTATCTGTAGGATCGAGTTGTGAGGATTGAGGACTGCGGACTGATTGCGGATTGCGGACTAACTGCATACCTGAGGTGAGATAATGGCGCGATATCGCGAGGAGTTGCCGCAGCTCGGGGGCGAATTGTTTCTGGCGGATGGGGGGATCGAGACGACCCTCATTTTTCTTGAGGGACTCGAGGTGCCGCATTTCGCGGCTTTCCATTTGTTGCGAGATGCCAAGGGGGCGAAGGCGCTGCTCGGGTACTTTCGCGGCTACGCGCGTCTTGCCGCGGAGCTTGGGACGGGGCTGATTCTCGAGAGTGCAACCTGGCGCGCGAGCCGGGACTGGGGGCGAAAGCTGGGCTACTCCGGTGACGAGCTCGCCACCGCGAATCGGCGCGCCATCCAGATGCTCGAGCAGGTGCGCCGTGAGTGCGACGACACGAGTGTCACTGCCGTGATCAGCGGTTGCCTCGGGCCGCGCGGCGATGGCTACGTGCCGGGCTCAATGATGTCGGCGCAGGAGGCCGAGGATTACCACGGCGAGCAGGTCCGCACCTTCGCGGGTACATCCGCCGACATGGTGTGCGCCATGACCATGAACTACCCCGACGAAGCGATCGGAATCGCGCGCGCGGCGAGAGCGGCGAAGATGCCCGTGGCCATTGCCTTTACAGTCGAGACCGACGGCAGGCTGCCTACCGGACAAACCCTGAGCGAGGCGATCGAGGCCGTCGAGGAAGCGACCTCGGCTTCCCCGTCATACTATATGATCAACTGCGCCCACCCGACCCATTTTGCACACCTGTTTGCGGAAGGCGGCGCCTTCGTCGACCGCATCCGTGGCCTCCGGGCCAACGCGTCGCGAATGAGCCACGCCGAGCTCAATGAGTCGCCGACGCTGGATTTCGGCGACCCGGCCGAGCTCGGGGCCGAGTACGGGCTGCTCAGGAAGTCTTCGGAGCGGCTCAATATTTTCGGTGGCTGCTGCGGGACCGACGCCCGCCACATCGAGGCCATCGGTAGAGCCTGCCTGCCACTTTTTGCGGGGTAATGGGACGGCACCTCGGTCGTCTGACACAGGGACCCTGCACCCGTTTTTTTTTGCCCTCCATACCGGTCCCAACCTTTCCCGGAGCGATAGCGTCTAAAAGGGAGAGAAACCGTGAAACCTCGCGTGACCTCGCCTCGTATGGGCCCTCATAAGCGCCTGTCCAGTCGACTCGCGCCGTACGCCATTCCATTCATCGAGAGAGCTGTTCCAATGAGAAAACTCCCCGTCGTTCTCGGTCTGATGCTGATCGGCTCCGTCGGTTCGATCCAGGCACAGACCCCCGGCGCCCCTCCGGGCGTCGGAGCGCAGCCGCCCGCCCTCCCGCCGGGCGAAGTGACAGGCACCATCGTTGCTGAAGACAACGCCGCGCCGGTTGCGCGCGCAGCGATCGCCGTCCGCAACGCCAAGGACTCGTCCATGGTGACGGGCACCAACGGCGCCGACGACGGCACGTTCAGGATCCAGGGCCTCCGGCCCGGTACGTACTTCCTTCGCGTCTCGGGCATCGGCTTCACGCCCAGGAACACCGAGGAGTTCACGATCGCCCCGACCTCGCTGGTCGCGGGCGTCGGCAGCATCAAGCTGGCGCGCTTCGCGGTGACGCTCCAGACGGTGGAAGTCGCCGGCCAGCAGGCCGCCGTGACGATCGAGCCCGATCGAAATACCTATCAGGCGAAGCAAGTCGCTCCGGCAGCCACCAACGCCTCGGACGTCCTCGCCGCGACGCCTTCCGTTGAAGTCGATGCGGATGGCAAGGTCAGCCTCCGCGGCAACGAGAACGTCGTCGTCCAGATCAACGGGCGCGCGACTCCGATGCGCGGCCAGCAGCTCGGCGCGTACCTGAAGCAGCTCCCCGCGACGATCGTCGAGCGCATCGAGGTCGTGCCGAACCCGTCGGCCAAGCACGATCCCGAAGGAATGGCTGGAATCGTCAACGTCGTGCTCAAGCAGAACGTCGACCTCGGGTTGAGCGGCGGCCTCACGCTCGGCATGGCCAACACCGATCGCTACAACGGATCGGGCAACCTCGGCTACCAGAAGGGCAAGGTCACGCTGTTCGGCAGCTACGGCTACATCACCGACGACCGCGACCTCACCGGCATCAACGATCGCGAGCGCTACGACCCCTCGAGCGTTCCGCTTTCCTTCACCGACCAGATCATCGTCGGCCGCAACGGATTCGGCGGGCACAACCTGACGACCACCGTGGAATACAAGTTCAATCAGCGCGACGTTCTCTCGAACTCGTTCCAGGCCAACCGCCGCCGCTTCATGGACGCGTCGCAGACCGGCTACACGGAATTCGATGGCAGCCGCAACCCGGTCGATCAGTACGACTGGTTCCGGGACACCAAACAGAAGGCCCTGGTCCTGGACAATACGCTCGCGTTCAAGCGCACGTTCGAGCCGCGCAAGCACGAGATCTCCACCGAATTCCGCGTCAACCGCGTCGATGACGACGACAACACCACGCTGTTCAGACAGAATGATCCCGGCGTCACGGCGGTCGAGAATCAGCGCGACCACGTCGACGCGATTACCACTCAGCTCACCGCACAGCTCGATTACACCCGCACTCTGGCGCCCCGCACCAAGCTGGAGACCGGCTACAAGGGCACCAGCCGCCTGCTCGACCGCGATTTCTCGGTCGTCAAGGACATGCTCGGCGACGGCAACTGGGTCTCCAGCCCGTTGAGCAACTCGTTCGACTTCGAGGAGAACGTACACGCGATCTACGGCGTGCTGAGCCACGGCGTCGGCAAGTTCGAGCTTCAGGGTGGTCTCCGCGGCGAGAGAGCGAGCCGTGATTTCTCGCTCGCGCAGCCGGCCGAGAGCTATCCGTACGACTACGGCAGCCTGTTCCCCAGCGCCGTCGTGATGTACAAGCCGAGCGATGCGAGCCAGATCAAGGCGAGCTACTCGCGCCGCATTCGCCGTCCGGGAACCTTCGAGCTCAACCCGTTCCCGACGTTCTTCGATGCTCAGAACGTGTTCATCGGGAATCCGCAGCTGAACCCGGAGTACACCGATGCGGTCGAGCTCGGCCTCAGCCGCACCGGCTCGCTCGGGTCGCTTCAGCTGTCCCCATTCTATCGCCACACCAGCAATGTCATACGTGTCAACATCGAGCCCGAAGCCGTGGTCGATGGCCGCGAGGTGACGACGGTGACGTTCCAGAACCTGGCGACCGCCGACTCATGGGGCTCGGATCTCAACGGATCGCTCAAGCTCGGTCCCAAGTTCAACGGCTTTGCCAGCTTCAACGTCTTCAAGATGGTGACTGACGGCGGGTCGTTGTCGGCGCTGTCGTCCGATGCGGTCATCTGGTCGTACCGCGTAAACGGCACGATGAACATGTCGCCGACCGTCTCGCTCCAGGCGATGTACTTCTATCGCGCGCCGGTAAAGGTCGAGCAGGGCGAGTTCTCCAGCGTACAGATGACCAACATCACTCTGCGCAAGAAGCTCGATGGCGACAAGGCGAGCGTCAGCGTGCGCTTCGCGGATCCGTTCAACACCAACGGGTTCAGGGTGAGGGCGGGCGATGGCAACATCACCCAGATCACCGCGCGCAAGTTCGGCGTGCGGGCGACGTTCTTCACCTTCCAGTACAACTTCGGCCAGGCGCCGAAGCTGCGTCCGCCGACTCAGGATGCCGCGCCGCCGCCGGCGCCGGTATTCAACTAATGGTCTAGTTCGCTGCAGGTTTGGTTCAGGGCGAGCCCCTCGAAGAATTGGTATCTTCGGGGGGCTTTCTCTTAACCAAGAACTACCTGTTTTGAGTAATGGTTCCGGGCAGCGGGTTCCGTGTCTCTGCGCGAATCCCCATGCCTCGGGCAAAGACACGCAACCGCATACAGGCAACTACGACACAGAACAGGTAGTTCTAAGATGGTGGTTCTCTCAGCAATCTCAGTACACCCACCCGAGGTTCCCGTATTGCGAATTTGGCCGTTGCGGTCGCTCGTATTCGTCGTGATCCTGATCGGAATAATCGGTCTCTGCGCCGAGCTGCTGCTGCTGGAGCACATCGAAACCTTCACCCAGTGGATCCCGCTGCTCGTGCTCGCCGCCGGCCTGGCGAGCAGCATCTGGCTCGTCCTTCGCCCTTCCCGGCCCGCGCTCAGGACATTTCAGACGATGATGGCAGCGTTCGTACTTGCGGGCATTGCCGGAGTGTATTTTCACTATGCGGGGAACGTCGAGTTTGCTCTCGAGCGTGATTCGGACCTCACCGGCCTGAGCCTGGTGTGGAAGGCGCTGCGCGGCGCGACCCCTGCGCTGGCTCCGGGGGCACTGGCGCAGCTCGGCCTCCTCGGCCTAGCCTATACTTACGGCCATCCGGCCAATCAACGAACAACCGGAGATTCCTGATGATTCGCACCACCGCTCTTCCAATTGGCATTCTCGCCGCCGCTCTCGTCGTCGCCTGCGGCTCCGACACCAATAACGCAGCTGATACCGCGGCGGTCGCGGATACCGGCGCGCTCGCCACGCCTCCCGCGACGAGTACGACTCCCGCCGGCGGGATGATCGATCCCAACAGCGCGAGCAGCTCCGATCTCGCCGCCGTTCCCGGAATCGGCGATTCGATTGCGACGAGAATCGTCGCCGCGCGGCCGATCGCGAGCATGACCGTAGTGGAAGGACTGCTGCCGAGGAGTCTCACCGAGCGGCAGCGCGACTCGGTGTACACGCGCATCTGGAAGCCGATCGATCTCAACACGGCGACCGATGCCGAGATCCTGCTCATCCCCGGGGTCGGCTCGCGCATGCTGCACGAGTTCAAGGAATACAGGCCCTACACTTCGATCGAGCAGTTCCGCCGCGAGATCGGCAAGTACGTCGATGACGCCGAGCTCGTCCGCCTCGAGCGGTACGTCGCCGCGCCCTAGCGCGCGGCCTCGCGGCTGATGCGCAAGAACCTCCGTGAGCTGGCGGGCCCGGCGCTCTTCGAGGCGGCATTCGTCGTCCTCGGCGTCGTGCTCGCCCTCGCGGCGAACGAGTGGCGCCAGCAGCGGAAGGACGAGCACCGGGTTGCCGTGGCCACGCGCGCGATCAACGCGGAGCTCGCCAGCAATCGCACGGCGGTCGCCGCGGCATCCGCCTACCACTCCCGGCTTCTCGATTCGCTGCGACTCGGCGACTCGCCCTCGTGGCGGCCGTCAGTGATGCTGTTCTCCCGCGGATTCGTGTCACCCGCCCAGCTCTCGTCCACCGCGTGGCAGACGGCGGGAACTACAGGTGTAGTTGAACACATGCCGTACCAGACGGTGCTCCGGCTGTCGCGGGTCTACGCGAGCCAGGCGCGCTACGACCACCAGGCGCAGAGCATCGGCGAGGTTCTCTACGCAGAGCTGTACCGCACGGGCACCGAGGGTGTCACCGGCAACTACCGCAACCTCCGGAATCTCATCGGCGCTTTTCTTTACCGCGAAAGACATCTCACAGCCGTGTACGACAGCACCCTGACGCTGACCAAATGACCGACACCGTCGTTTCGGGAATCCACACCCTCGGCGATCGATACACCATCGAGCGCATGCTCGGCCAGGGCGGGATGGCGACGGTACATCTGGCCGAGGAGCACAAGCACCACCGCAAGGTCGCGATCAAGGTGCTCAAGCAGGAATTCAGCGCATCGGTCGGCGCCGAAAGATTCATGCGTGAGATCGGCATCGCGGCCAAGCTCTCGCATCCACACATCGTCCCGCTCATCGACTCCGGCGAGTTCGAGGGTGCGCTCTACTACGTCTCGCCTTACGTGCCCGGCGGATCGCTGCGCGACCGCCTTGAGGTCCAGAAGAAGCTTCCCATCGACGAGGCGCTCCGGATCGCCAACGAGATCAGCGCCGCGCTGGATTACGCGCACCGCAACGGGTACGTGCACCGCGACGTCAAGCCGGAGAACATTCTCTTCGCCGACGACCACGCGCTGCTCGCCGATTTCGGCATCGCGCAGGTCTGTTGCGACCCGGAGACGGGCGAGGCGCTGACTCTGGCCGGAATGGCGCTCGGCACGCCGGAGTACATGAGCCCAGAGCAGGCATCGGGCGAGAGGGGCGTCGGAGTTTCAGGGGACATCTACGGGCTCGCGTGCGTGTTTTACGAGATGCTCGCCGGCGAGCCTCCGTTCAGGGGGACGAGCGCGCGGGCGACGATGGCGAAGCAGGTCACCGAGCGCCCGCGGCCGCTGCGTGCGCTGCGCCCCGATGCCCCGTCGGGATTCGAGCGTGTGCTCGAGAAGGCGCTGGCGAAGGATCCGGCGCAGCGTTACTCGACCGTCACGGAATTCTGCGACGCCCTTCAGCACGCGCGATCGGAGCCGCATCGTCCCTTCGCGCTGACGACGCGCACGATCGCCGTGCTGCCGTTCGTGAATGGCAGCCCCGACCCCGGCAACGAGTACCTCAGCGACGGGATCACCGACGAGCTGATCAACGCGCTTGCCAAAGTCGAGGGACTTCGAGTTGCGTCGCGCACATCGGTCTTCGCGCTCAAGGGCAAGGCACAGGACGTCCGCGCGATCGGCGCGCTGCTCGAGGCTTCCGAGGTGCTCGAGGGAACGCTTCGCCGCTCGGGGGAAAATCTTCGCATCACCGTCCAGCTCACGTCCACGGACGACGGCCGCCTGGTGTGGTCCGAGCGCTACGACCGGCGGCTGGACGACGTCTTCGCGATCCAGGACGAGATCGCGCGCACGATCGTCGCCAAGCTGCGCACGACTTCCTTCGCGCAGTTCGTGACGACGCCGAGCGACAGGCACACGGAGAGCGTGGAAGCGTACGGTCTTTATCTGCGCGGACGCTACGCCTGGAACAAGCGCACATCGGACGGAGTGACGGAGGGCATCCAGTACTTCGAGCAGGCGATCGCGGCGGACCCTTCGTATGCGCTCGCCTACACCGGGCTGGCCGACTCCTACGCGCTGCACATCGACTATCGGAACGTGGCCACGCACGAGGGATTCGAGAAGGCGAAGTTCTACGCCCGGAAGGCGATCGAGCTGGATGACTCGCTCGCGGAGGCGCACGCGTCGCTGGCGTGGAGTCTCTTCATCTACGATTGGGACTGGGACGGGGCGGCGCGTGCGTTCCGCCGCGCCATCGAGCTCGACCCCCGCTACGCGACCGCGCACCAGTGGTACGCGTTTCTCCTGGCGTCGCAGGGAAAATTCGACGAGGCGTTGATCGAGGCGCACACGGCGCAGGAGAACGACTCGTCGTCGGTGTCGATCCGCCGCAGCCTCGGCTACACCTACTTCTACGCGCGAAAGTATCAGCCCGCGATATATCATCTTGGCCGCGCCATCGCGATGAATCCGACGGCCGAGGAGACTTACCGGATTCAGGGACTGATACTCACGTCGGACAAGCAGTATCAGGCCGCCGAGCGTGTGTTGAAGGAGGCGTTGGCGCTCGCGCCCGAGTGTGGCTCTTCCACGAGGGCGACGCTGAGCTACGCGCTTGCCCAGGCCGGCGATCGCTCTTACGCGAAGAAGCTGGCTCCGGAGCTCGAGGAGAAGCGTCACAGCGAGTACGTGTCGCCGGTCGAGCTCGCGACCGTCTACATCGCGCTCGACGACAAGCAGAAGGCACTCGACTGGATCGAGGCAGCAGTCGATGATCGCCGCGGGTGGGTTGCCTATCTGCGCGTCCATCCAATCATGGATCCCCTCCGCGGCGAGCCGCGCTTCGCATCGATCGTGAAGAGAATGCAATTCGAGGGGGCTGGTTCCTGATCTACCGCGCGCTCGCGGATCTGGTGCTTGTCGTCCACCTCCTGTTCGTCGCGTTCGTGGTTCTTGGCGGCCTCCTGGTGCTGCGGCGCCCGCGGCTCGCCTGGCTCCACCTGCCGGCCGCGATATGGGGTGTGCTCATCGAGTTCGCGGGCTGGGTCTGTCCGCTCACCCCGCTGGAGAACGCGTTGCGGGCCCGCGGAGGCGAAACCGGATACGGCGGCGGGTTCATCGAGCATTATCTGACCGCCGCACTCTACCCGGCGGGACTCACCCGCGAGGCGCAGTTCGTGCTTGGAGGCATCGTCCTGGTCCTGAACGTGGCGGTCTATGCGGTTCTCGTGGCGAGATCGCGCGCTCGGCACCCGGCGCCCTGAGCAAGCCTTCACAGCGGAGCGTTGTTCCCTCAACTGACCAACCAATGCGCTATCCAACGCGAATCTCGCATCTCCTTTTCATTCTCGTCGCGGCGTGCTCCAGTGGAAGCGAACAGCCGCCCGTCGCAGGCACTGACACAACGCCCGTCGCTCAGACTCCGGACACATCGCCTCCAGCGTCAGCGGCACCAGCGCCATCCGGGTGCACGACCACCATCCTGCGCGGGACCGGCCTCGGAGAGCTGCGGATCGGGGCGAGTCTCGCATCCGTCAGGAGCGCCTGCCGCGTAGTGCGCGATACGACTGTGCCCGGCGCGGAAGGAATGCCCGCGCGTATCGCTTTCGTCGAAGTAGCCGGCGAGCCGGTCGAGGCCGAGATCGTAGCTGACAAGGTCTGGCGTCTTTCCGTCACGTCACCGCGCTTTCGCACCACCGATTCACTCGGCGTCGGTACGCCGCTGTCGCGCCTTCTCGAGCTGCGTCAGCCGCGCGGCATGATGGGCGAGGGCGCGCTCTACTTCGCCTCACCCGCGCACTGCGGCCTCAGCTTCAGGTTGTCGGAGAGCCGCCCCCTGCCCCCCTCCGGTCAGAACTGGAATGCGGCAGCGCTTAGACGGCTGCCCGCCTCTACCAGAGTGACCGAAGTCCTGGCCGTCGGCTGCTGACTAACGAAAAAACGGATAACGCGATAACGGAAAACGCTAAACGCGAAAGGGTTCCCGGGCCTAACCTGAAGCGATCAGAGGATGTACCGCCTCAAATCCTCGTCGTCCGCGATTGATTTGAGTCGGCTCTGCACTAGAGGCTGATCGACCCGCACTGTCTTCACCCCGCTATCGGGCAGCCCGAAGAGAACCTCCTCTAGTAGCGTCGTCATCACCGTGTGCAGCCGCCGCGCACCGATGTTCTCCATGCGGTCGTTCACGTGCGCGGCGATCCTCGCGATCTCGGCCACTCCGTCCGGGGTGAACTCCAGCGTCGCGCCTTCGGCGGCCACGAGCGCCGAGTACTGCTTCGTAAGCGCGTTCTCCGGTTCGGTCATGATGCGGACGAAATCCGATTCCGTGAGCGACTGAAGCTCCACCCGGATCGGGAATCTCCCCTGTAGCTCCGGGATCAGGTCGCTCGGCTTCGCGACGTGAAACGCGCCCGCCGCGATGAAGAGGACGTGGTCGGTCTTCACCATTCCGTGCTTGGTCTGGACGTTGGAGCCTTCGACGATCGGCAGCAGGTCGCGCTGCACGCCCTCGCGTGACACGTCCGGTCCGCCGCCAGCGGGGCCACGTTGGCCCGCAATCTTGTCGATCTCGTCCAGGAAAATGATCCCCATCGTCTGGACGCGCTCGAGCGCATCGGCCGTCACGTCCTCCTTGTTGACCAGCTTCGCCAGCTCCTCGTCGAGCAGGATGCGCCGCGCTTCGGAGATCCTGACCGTCCGCTTCTTCTTTCGCTTGGGCAGCATCTCCTGGAGCATGTCCGAGATGTTGTCCATCCCCTCGGGCGCCCCCTGCGGAACCATCATGTCGAACATCACCGGAGCCTGCTGCGTGACCTCCACCTCGATCTCGCGCTCCTCCAGCTGCCCGTCGGCCAGAAGCTGTCGCAGCTTTTCGCGCGTGCGCTTGTAGCGCTCCGCCACCGCGTCGCTCTCCTGCGACACCGCGCCGCTCGGCGACACCACGAACAAGTGCGCGCCTCCGCCTTCGGGCGGCGGGTTGGCGTGTGAGGATTGCTTCACATCGGCCGGAACGGGGAGCAGCAAGTCGAGAATGCGGTCCTCGGTCTTCTGTTTCGCCACTTCCTTCACTTCGACTTCGCGCTCGGCGCGCACCATGGTGATCGCGCTCTCGACCAGGTCGCGCACCATCGACTCGACGTCGCGGCCGACGTAGCCGACTTCGGTGAACTTGGACGCTTCGACCTTGACGAACGGCGCGCCGGCGAGGCGGGCGAGACGGCGCGCGATCTCGGTCTTGCCGACTCCCGTCGGGCCGACGAGGATGATGTTGTTGGGCGAGATCTCGTCGCGAATCGCGGCCGGAGCGCGCTGGCGCCGCCACCTGTTGCGCAGCGCAATCGCCACGGATTTCTTGGCGTCCGATTGTCCGACGATGTAGCGGTCCAGCTCTTCCACGATCTGCTTCGGCGTAAGCTCGGCGAGGCGCTCGAGCGCCTGCTGCGTGCGGGTGGAGTCCATCAGGCTGGCGTCGGCTCTATCACCGTGATATTCGTGTTGGTGTAGACGCAGATCCCGCCCGCGATCTCCAGACTCCGGCGCACGATTTCGCGCGCGGGAAGCTCCGTGTTTTCGAGCAGCGCCCGCGCCGCGGACAATGCGTACGACCCGCCGGAGCCGATGGCGAGGATTCCATCGTCGGGCTCTATGATATCGCCGGTGCCCGATATGACGAAGCCGTGGTCGCGGTCGGTCACGGCGAGCAGCGCCTCGAGCCGTCTCAGCACGCGGTCGCTGCGCCAGTCCTTCGCCAGCTCGACGGCGGCGCGCGGGAGGTTGCCGGGATAGCGCTCGAGCTTCTCCTCGAACTTCTCGAACAGCGTGAACGCGTCGGCCGC
>Ga0190265_10001309_pt1 | contig 16248 bp, 13 predicted proteins | sample Popmic124T_FD_133135 | JGI IMG/M metagenome (GOLD analysis project Ga0190265, IMG submission 133135) | Populus adjacent soil microbial communities from riparian zone of Indian Creek, Utah, USA - 124 T | ecosystem: Environmental > Terrestrial > Soil > Riparian zone | place: USA: Utah | collected...
GCGTCGGCGCCGGCGGTCCGGATCGCCGCGGCCCCACCCGTGGTGCCCTGGACGACGGCATGGTGCGGGCGCACGCCCTCACCTTCGAGGACGATGGCGCACCATGGCGCCGAGCCTATGACCATGTCTCCGGTGGCGACGGGTATCCGCCGGCCACCGACTTCAAGTTGCATCATCGATCGGTTCCCGAAGGTTAACCGGATGCCAAACGTATCCCGGGCTCCGGGGGCAGGCAAGCAAAATGATCCTAGGCAATCCGCCGGACCTCCTGTCCCCGTAACTGCAGTTGATAGAGCCGTTCGTACAGCCCTCCCGCCGCGAGGAGCTCCCGGTGGGTCCCCCGTTCCCGAATCTCCCCGTGGTGCATCACCAGGATCTCGTCGGCGTGGAGAATGGTGCTCAGGCGGTGAGCTACGACCAGGCTGGTCCGGCCCGCCATCAGCTCCGCGATCGCCCGCTGGATCTGGGCCTCCGCCTCGGCGTCCACCGAGCTGGTGGCCTCGTCGAGCACCAGGATGCGCGGGTCCAGCGCGAGCGCCCGGGCGAAGCTCAACAGCTGCCGCTCCCCCACGCTCAGGCTCCGGCCCCGCTCGCCGAGGCGATGCTCGTAGCCGGCGGGAAGCCGCTCGATGAACCGGTCGGCCCCGACCCGCTCCGCCGCCAGCCGGGCCTGCTCCCGTAAGATCGGAGCCCCCAGCGTGAGATTGTGGTAGATGTCGCCGGTAAAGAGGAAGAGGTCCTGCTGGACGAACCCGATCGCCGAGCGCAGGTCAGCGGTCGAGAGGGTCCGGATGTCCACCCCGTCCACCGTGATCCGCCCCTGATCCGGGTCGTAGAACCGGAGCAGCAGGTTGACGATCGTCGTCTTCCCTGCCCCCGTGTGGCCTACGAGCGCCAGGGTTCGACCAGGCTGCGCCGTGAAGGAGATGTCCTTCAGCACCCAGGGGCCGTCCGGTGAGTACCGGAACCACACGTTCTCGAACCGCACCTCGCCCCGCACCGGGCGAGACAGCGTGGCCGGCCTGGTCGGCTCCGGGACGGTCACCGGTTCGTCCAGCAGCGCGAACACCCGCTCGGATGACGCCATCGCGCTCTGGAGCAGGTTGAACTTCTCGGAGAGGTCCTGGAGCGGCTGGAAGAAGCGCCGGGTGTACTGGATGAAGGCGGCCAGCACGCCGACGGTGAGCGTATCGGACAGCACGCGCAAACCGCCGTACCAGAGCAGCAGGGCCATCGCCACCGCCGTGAGGACCTCGACGGCCGGAAAGAAGATCGCGTAGACGGTGATGGACTTGAGATGCGCGCTCAGGTGCTCGCGGTTCAGGTCGCCGAAGCGGCGGGCCGAATCCGCCTCCCGCCCGAAGAGCTGGACGACCCGCATGCCGGAGAGGCGCTCCTGCAGGAACGCGTTCAGCCGGGCCAGCCGGTAGCGGATGTCGCGAAAGGCGTCTCGAACCCTGCGGCGGAAGATCGCGGCGGTGAGCCAGACCAGGGGAATCACCGCGAAGGTGACCAGGGCCAGCCTGACGTCGATCACCAGCATCATCCCCATGATGGCGACGAGGGTGAACACGTCGCCGAAGATCGTCACCACGCCGGAGGAGAACAGCTCGTTGAGCGTCTCGACGTCGGACGTCACCCGGGTCATCAGCCGGCCGACCGGATTCCGGTCGAAGTAGGTGACGCTCAGGCGCTGCAGGTGGCCGAAGATCTCCATGCGGAGGTCGTACATCACCCGCTGCCCCACGAAGCTGGTGAGCAACGCCCCGGCGTACTCCACGACCAGCTCGAACAGCAGCGTCGTCAGGTAGAGTCCCGCCAGCAGACCCAGCAGGCCGAGATCGCGCCGCGGAATGGCGGCGTCGAGCGCGTGCTCCGTGAGCCGCGGGCCGACCAGCGCCAGGGCGGACTGCACCAGCAGCAGCAGGACCGCCCCCCCGGCGAGCCACTTATAGGGCCGCAGATAGCGGAGCAGCCGCCGCATGAGGGCGGCGTCATACTTGGGTGCGGGGGTGTCCTGGTCGTCCACCATGGGAGCTACGTTCCGGCGGGCTCGGCCAGCGAACTCTGGTCGATGGACTTGAGTCCCTTCCGGAGCCAGCCGGAGAAGATGAAGAAGCCCGTGACGAGAGTGAAGTAGGTCAGCGTGAGCCGCCAGATCAGGATGTAGAGCGGCGTCAGCTCGCGGGGCACGAACGAGGACATCACCGCCGCCGAGAGCAACTCCCCGATGCCGGACGCGCCCGGCGTCGGGGCGAAGTAGAGCAGGAACATCACGAGCGTCTGCACCAGCAGGATGTCCACGAAGTTCGCCGTGAGCCCCAGCGCCCGCAGCGCGACGTATCCCGCGAGCAGTTTGTTCGCGTGGGACACCGCGGAGAGCACGGTGGACCAGAAGATCACCAGCCAGCCGCTCGGGCTGTTGAAGGCGACCACGCTGGCCTGCGCTTCGTCGATCCCCACCCGCAGCCGCTCCAGCCGGCCGGCGACCCGCTCGCTCCGCCGGCCGACCCACTCCGCGGCCCGATGGAGCAGGCCGGCCACCAGGCGCGGCGCAAAGATCACCAGCGCCATGAGCACGCCGATCCCGACGATGATGGTGAGGCTCCCGCGGAACAGGTCGTACAGCGAGAGTCCGAGGACGTTGCCGCGCGTACCCAGTCCCTTCCCTGCACCGAAGGCGAGGGCGGTCGGACCGGCGATCGTGAAGAAGAGGACGGTGGAGACGAAGCTGATGAACGTGGACGTGACGGCCACCGGCAGCGGAATGCCATAGCGCCGGAGCGTGTACATCGTCATGGGCCCGGCCGCGGAGTTGACCGGTGTGAGGAAGCCGGCCCAGGCGCCCATCCCGCCCGCGATGATGCAGCCCTTCAAGGAGGGACGGGGAAAGACGTGGCGGGCACAGATCCACAGCCGCAGCCCGCCCCCGATCCAGTCCAGCGACGCCAGCGCGGCGCCCACCAATACCCACAAGAAGTGCACCCGGCCGAGCCCGCGAAGGAAGGCGGGAAGGTCGTTGCCGTAGACCAGCGTGGCCCCAAAGCCGGCGAGCGAGGCCAGAACCGAGATCTCGAAGCCGCGGAGGAGGAATTTCGGGGTGAGCAATCGGGGCATGGGAGAGAAGAAGATAGCCGGGGAGCTGGGAAGGTGCCTTCCCGTGGTACTGCCCGAAACTATCCCGAAACCTCACCCTCCCTTAGATTCCGTTCGTGGCCGATTCCGTCATCCGCATCGTCAACGCTCGCCAGAACAACCTGCAGGGCGTCACCGTCGATCTGCCGCATCGCGCGCTCACGGTGATCACCGGTCCCTCGGGCTCGGGGAAGAGCACGCTCGCCTTCGATACGCTCTACGCCGAGGGGCAGCGGCGGTACATCGAGTCGCTCTCGACCTACGCCAAGCAGTTCCTCGACCGCATGCCCAAGCCGCTGGTGGACCGGCTCGAAGGCATCGCGCCGTCGGTGGCGATCGAGCAGCGCAATCCGGTGGTGTCGAGCCGGTCCACCGTCGGGACGGCAACCGAGGTCTACGACCACCTGCGCCTCCTCTGGGCTCGCATCGGACGCAGCTTCTGCCGCGCGTGCGGGGCCGCCGTCCGCGTGGACACACCACAGTCCGCCGCCGACGATATCGTGGCCGCCGGGCTCGGCCGGCTCCAGATCGCGTTTCCGCTGCCGCCCATCGCCCGGCTGGCGCACGCGGCCGTGGTCGAGAACCTCCGCGCCCTCGGCTTCGTGCGCGTGGTGGCCGATGGCGTCGCCCATCACCTCGAAGAGCTGCCCGCCCGCCTCGATCTCACCCGGGCGCGCGAGCTGCTGGTCGTGGTGGATCGGCTGGCCGGATCGCCGGATTCGCTCGGCCGGATCGCGGAAGCGATCGCCACCGCCTTCCAGGAGGGTGAAGGGGTCGCCCTCGCCCTTCACGATGGCGGACGGCTTCGCTTCACGCGGTCTCCCTCCTGCAGCGCCTGCGACACGCCCGCGGCGACCATCACCCCGGCCCTCTTCTCCTTCAACAATCCTCGGGGCGCCTGCTCGGCGTGCAACGGATTCGGCGCCGTGCTGGAATACGATGAGTCGCTGGTGGTGCCGGATCCCAATCGCAGCCTGGTGGAAGGCGCCATCGATCCCTGGACCAAGCCGCGCTACGAGACCCGGCGCCGGCTGCTGCAGGAGTTCGCCCGGGGCATCGGCGCCGACCCCACGAAGCCGTGGCACAAGCTCAAGGCGGGCCAGCGACGGGACCTGCTCTATGGCCGCAAGGGGAGGTACGTCGGGATCTTCCCCTTCCTCAAGGACCTCGAGGAGAAGCGATACAAGCAGTACATCCGCGTGTTCCTGCGGCAGTACCAGCTCGCCAAGACCTGCACCGACTGCGGCGGCAGCCGCCTCAATCCCGATGCGCTGGCGGTACGGATCGGCGGCGAGACCATCGCGGCTGTTGCCGGGCGTCCCGTGGACCTCATTCACGAGTGGCTCCGCGCGCTGGAGCTGACGCCGTTCGAGCGTGAGGTCGGCCATCTCATCGTGGACCAGCTCGACGCCCGGCTCAGCTTTCTGCGCGACGTCGGCCTGGGCTACCTGTCGCTCGACCGGCAGACCCGAACCCTCTCCGGGGGCGAGGCGCAGCGGATCTCCCTCTCCAATGCGCTCGGCGCCAAGCTGGTGGACACCTTGTACGTCCTGGACGAGCCGTCCGTCGGACTGCATCCAAGGGATACCGACCGCCTGCTCGCGCTGCTCCGCCGCCTGCGCGACGGCGGCAACACGGTCATCGTCGTCGAGCACGACCTCTCGGCGATACAGCAGGCCGATTTCATGCTGGAGCTGGGGCCGGGTGCCGGTGATCGAGGCGGTCGCGTGGTGCACGCCGGACCGGTCGCCGCGGCGTCGCACACGCTCACGGGGCAGTATCTGACAGGGCAGAAGCGGATCGCGGTGCCGAGCGCGCGCCGGCCCGCCGGACCGGTGTGGCTCAAGGTGCGCGGTGCCGAGCTGCACAACCTCCGCGGCGTGGACGTGGACGTACCGCTCGGCACGCTCACGGCCGTGACGGGCGTCTCCGGCTCCGGAAAGAGCACGCTGCTGTACGACGTGATCTATCGAAACCTGGAGAGCAAGCTGCGCGGCGGGCACTCCGCGAAATCGCATCTCGGCGAGGCAGTCGGACGGGTCGCGTCCATCACCGGGTGGGAGTTCCTCCAGGATGTCCTGCTGATCGATCAATCACCGATCGGCCGGTCGCCCCGTTCCAACCCGATCACGTACATCAAGGCGTTCGACGAGATCCGCGAGCTGTTCGCCGCCCAGCCGCTCGCACGGCAGCGGAAGTACAACGCCAGCACCTTCTCGTTCAACATGCCGGGCGGCCGCTGCGACGAGTGCGAGGGCGCGGGCCACGTGCAGGTGGAGATGGTGTTCCTGGCCGACGTCTACGTGCCGTGCGAGGCGTGCGGCGGCAGCCGCTACCGTCGCGAGGTGCTCGACGTGCGGATTCACGGCTATTCCATCCATGACGTGCTCCAGTGGACGGTGGACGAGGCGATCGGTCGCTTCCGCCATCAGCCGAAGCTCGGCACCTCGCTCTGGCACCTGCAGCAGGTCGGCCTGGGCTACCTGCGGCTGGGCCAGCCGGCCACGACGCTGTCGGGTGGCGAGGCGCAGCGGCTCAAGATCGCCCGCGAGCTGATCCAGGCCGGCAAGCGCGATGGCCGGAAGCTCTACATCCTCGACGAGCCCACCACCGGCCTGCATCTCGACGATGTGCGGGTGCTCATTCAGGTGCTCGACCGTCTCGTGGATGCGGGGCACACCGTCATCGTCATCGAGCATCATCTCGACGTGATCAAGCGTGCCGATTGGATCGTGGACCTCGGCCCCGAAGCGGGCGACGGAGGCGGACAGGTGGTGATCCAGGGTGTGCCGGAGAGCGTCGCCGAATGCGAGCGGTCGCATACCGGCAGATATCTCCGGGCGCTGCTCGCCGCGCCGGCGCACGCGCTGGCGGGGTAGGAGACAGAATGTCACCCGCATTACAGCTCGGCCGCGGCCTCCCGTATAATCCGCCACGCCGCCTCCACATGCCGCCGCTCCGTGTCACGCTGTCCGATCACCAGCCGGATCGTGTACCGCCCCGCGAGTCTGGTGTGCGTGAGAAACACGCGCCCCGACGCGTTGATCGCGCGCAGGAGCCGCTCGTTCAGCGCGTCCAGCTCGTCCTCCGGCTTCCCTGCCGGCTTGTAGCGGAAGCACACCAGCCCGAACGGCACCGGCGCCATCCGCTCGAAGTCGTCCGCGTCGTCCACCCAGCGGGCGAGCTCCGCCGCGAGCGCCACGTGGCGCCGAATGACGGCTTGCAGCCCTTCGACCCCGTAGCTCCGGATCACGAACCAGAGCTTGAGGGCGCGAAACCGCCGGCCGAGCTGAATGCCCCAGTCCCGGTAGTTCACCACTTCCGCGTCGTGAGCGGTACGCAGGTACTCCGGCGTCAAGCTGAACGCCGCCAGCAGCGCGTCGCGGTCGCGCACGTAGTACGCGGTGCAGTCGAAGTTCGTCAGCAGCCACTTGTGCGGATTGAGCACGATGCTGTCGGCCGCGTCCATTCCCGCGAAGTACCCGCGCAGCTCCGGCACGATGGCCGCGGCGCCGGCGTACGCCGCGTCCACGTGGAGCCAGACGCGGTGCCGGCGGCAGAGCGCGGCGATGGCGGGCACCGGATCCACGGCGGTCGAGCTGGTCGTGCCGATGGACGCGACGACGCACGCCGGCGTGATGCCCGCGGCGAGGTCCGCCTCGATCGCCCGCTCGAGCGCCACCGGGTCGAGCGCGAAGGCGGCGTCGCCCGGGATCCGGCGTAGCTGGTCGAGCCCGTAGCCGGCCAGCTTCACGCCCTTGTCCACCGACGAGTGGGCCTCGAGTGAAGCGTAGACCGCCAGCTTCGGCCCGGCGACCATGCCGGCACGGCCGCTCACGCCCTTGGTCGCATGCTCCCGCGCGGACAGCAGCGCGACCAGCGTGGCGGTGGACGCGGTGTCCTGGATGACCCCGACATAGTCGCCCGGCAGGCCGATCATCTGCCGCAGCCAGTCCATCACGACCTGTTCCAGCTCGGTCGCGGCGGGCGAGGTCACCCACGACATGCACTGGGCGCCCATGGTCGCCGTGAGCATCTCCCCCAGGATCGAAGGCGGACTGTTGTTGCCCGGGAAGTAGGCGTGCCACCCGGGATGGTTCCAATGCGTCATCCCGGGCACGATCAGCTCGCGAAAGTCGTCGAACAGCGCGGTGAACGCCTCGCCCTGACTGGGAGCGGATGTCGGGAGAAGGCGGCGGATCTCGCCCGGCCGGATGTCCGGCATCACCGGCAGCGCCGAGACGCCGCTCAGGTAGTCGGCCATCCAGTCCACGAGCTGATGGCCATGGCGGCGGAATTCTTCAGGGTCCATCGGCCAAAGCGAACGCGGTGCGCAGGCGCCGTCAAGGAGGGTGTCGCCTACACAGAATTACCCATCGCACCGCATGGCTCGTGGTGGGTCGTTCGCCCGACGCGGCGGCCAGGAAGTCGGTCCTATCGTGGTGGCCCAAAGCAACCGCGAGAGGTGCCATGCCATTCCGCTTCGCTCTGCCCATCCTGCTGGTGCTGACGGCCTGTGACCCTGAGCCCGCCGATCCATCGGCCGCGCCGGCGACATCTCAGGACGTCGCCCGCCGGAACCAGCCCAATCCGGTGATCCGCTGGAGCAGGATCGCCGGCAAACTCATGATCGATCCCGGCCCCGTCATCGATTCGAGGGCGTACGCCATTCTGTATGCCGCGATCCACGATGCCGTGAACGGCGTGGACCGCCGCTACGCTCCCTATGCGGCCGACCTGTCGTTTCCCGGTGCGTCGTTGGATGCCGCGGTGGCCACGGCGGCCAGTGACGTCCTGATCGCCCTCTCTCCGAGCACGCGCTCCGATACGGAGGCGGAATACGCGTCGGCGCTGGCCGGCGTTCCCGACGGCACCGCCAAAACCGACGGCATCAAGCTCGGCCATCGGGCCGCCAGACTGAATCTCGCTCGGCGTGAGGGAGATGGAATTCCGGTCGGGCCATGGCCACCGGCCGAAGGTCCGATCACCCGTCCCCGCTATAGCCCCAACGGCCGGCCCGGCGACTACGCGTTCACCCCGCCGTTCGATGCGCCGCCGCTCGGGCCCGTGGCCTTGTTCCCCGGCTGGGGCCGTCTCACGCCGTTCGTCAGTGACCTCGAGCAGGTCACCCTCGATGGACCGCATCCACTCCGCGGCCGGCGCTACGCCGAGGACGTGAACCAGGTCAAGAGCCTCGGCCGGCGAACCGGCTCGAGCCGCACGCCGGACCAGACGCAGATCGCGCACTTCTGGTTCGAGGATTTTCCCGTCTGGAACTCCATCGCCACCGGAGTGATCGAGCGGAAGGCGCTCGGCGCCTGGCGCGCGGCGCGGATCCTGGCCGTGGTGCATTTCGCCATGGCGGACGCGGGCATCGCATGCTTCGAGGCCAAGTATCGTTACCGGTTCTGGCGACCCTTCACGGCGATCCGACGCGCGAACGAGGATAGGAACCCTGCCACCCAGGCCGATCCGCGCTGGTTGCCGTTGTTCTGGCCGGGCCAGGACACCACGCCACCTGTCTTCCTCATTCCGCCCATCCCCGACTATCCCTCGGCGGCCGCGACCATCTCCGGCGCCGCGGCGGCGGCCCTGATCCATCACCTCGGGGACACGGTGGCCTTCGAAGCCACCAGCAGCTCCACTCCAAACGTGGTCCGCCGATTCGAGAGCTTCACGCAGGCCGGTCGGGAGGCGAGCATGTCCCGGGTCTACGGCGGGATCCACTTCCTCGACGCGGTCGACGACGGGTATGAGCTGGGCAGGACGGTCGGCGCCGAGGTGAGCCGGGCGCTGGCCCCGTCGCACTAGCGAAGCCATTCGCACAGCCCCTGGAATCGGCTAGCTTCCGCGGCCATTCCAGGGGTCACCGTGCGCACCATTCCCGCCCTCGGCGGTCTGGGCTGGATGATCGTCGCCCAGCTCTGCTTCGCCGCGATGAACGTCTGCACCCGTCTCGGCTCGCGCCACGTTCCGTGGCCCGAGATCGCGGCGGCGCGGTTTCTGGTCGGCGCCGCCATTGCCGTTGCCCTGGCGCACGTCCGGGGCACATCGCTCGAGGTGACCGACCGGCGCGGCACCTGGCGTCGCAGCATCTACGGCACCATCTCGGCGCTGGGCGCCTTTTACTCGCTCTCCTCGCCGAAGGTGGCCGTGGGCGACGCGGCCACCCTCGGCGCCACCGCGCCCATCTTCGTCGCCCTGCTGTCGGGACCGTTGCTGGGAGAGCGGGTCGGCCGCCGGCTCTGGCTCGCGGTGGCGATGGCGTTCGCCGGCATCGTCCTGCTGCTGCGTCCGTCGTTCACCGCCGCGGCGCCGGTCGCGGCGGTGGCGACGGGAGGCGCGTTCTTCTACGCCCTCGCCATGATCTGGCTTCGGAAGATTGGCCCCGGAGAGAGCCACGAGGCCGTCGTCCTGCACTTCTCGCTGGTCGCGTTCGGCACCATGATGGTGCTGGCGATTCCCTCGTGGACCTGGCCCGATGCGCGGAGCGGGGCCTACCTGCTCGGCGCGGGCCTCGGCGGCGGAGGCGCGCAGCTCGCGATGACCCGGGCGTACTCCCTCCAGCGCGCCATGCCGGTCACCGCGCTGAGCTATCTCGGTGCCGTGTTCACCTATCTGCTGGCCGTGCCGCTGTTCGGGGAACGGCCGGTCGCGTGGCAGATCGGGGGGGCCCTGCTGGTGCTGGCCGCGACCGCGGTAGTCGGCGCCACCAGCGCGAGGGCCGCGCGCCGCGGATGAGTTCTCCGGGCAGGGCCCCCCGTTATGTTTCCCGCATGACCGCCACACCGACCATCGCGTCGGGGCTGGACTACGATCCGGTCGTCGCCTGCCGGCATCTCACGGACGCCGATCCCGCGCTCGGCCAGCTGATCGCCCGCGTCGGCCCCTGCGATCTCCGTCCTCGTCCGACTCAGACTCTCTTCGCCGCCATCGCGCGGGCCATCGTCTATCAGCAGCTGTCCGGTGCCGCCGCCGCCACCATTCTGGGACGCGTCCAGGCGGTCTATGCACCCAAGCGCTTCCCCACCCCGCGCGACATCCTCGCGACGCCGCCGGAGCGGCTCCGCGCGGCGGGGCTCTCCACCGCCAAGACCGCCGCGTTACGCGATCTGGCCGAGCGGTGCCTGGACCGCACCGTGCCTTCGATGTCCCGGGTGCGATTGATGCAGGACGAAGAAGTCATCGAGCGACTGATCCAGGTGCGTGGCGTGGGTCGCTGGACGGCGGAGATGCTGCTCATGTTCCGGCTCGGCCGGGGTGACGTGCTCCCCGTCGGCGATCTTGGCATCCGGAAAGGCTTTGCGCTCACTTTTGGCAGCCGTCGGCTTCCGGCGGCGATCACCATCACGCGGCGCGCCGAGCGCTGGCGTCCCTATCGTTCGGTCGCGTGCTGGTATCTGTGGCGCGCGCTGGACTCGTGACGTGGAGGAACCTGTGATGAGCGAACCGACACAGCGGACGGTCGGGCACGAGCCCAGCCTCCAGACGGTAGAGATGCTCTGCGATCGCCTGGCGGAGATGGGCCTCGCGGTTGGGCCCGATACGGCGCGGACCCTGCTGCGCGAGATCTTCGACGCCGAAGCCCCGCGCATGGACGCGCGGCTGCGCGACGCGCTCGACACCTCGCTCCAGACGATTCGGATCGCCGCGCAGTCCGCCATGGGGCTGCTCGCGACGACCGGCTCCGAGCCCGGCCGCAAGCGCGAGCCGGCCCAGCCGGAGCAGCTCCACGTGTCCCGTCACGCGCCGCCGCGCAAGCCGCCTCCGCCGCCGGAGCCCAAGCGCGCCGAGCCACGGCCCTCGGGGCCGCGGCGCCCCCGGATCGAGCTGGATGACGATGAGCGGCGCCCGGTCTTCCGCCGCCCCGGACGCCGTTAGTGCTCCTGCACCGCATCTGGGATCCGAAGCTCGCGCAAGCCGGATATCTCATCGGCTGTAGCGAGGCGCGGGAGGCGCTGGTCATCGATCCCACCCGCGACATCGAGCAGTACCTGGCTCTCGCCGCTTCGCTGAACCTCCGCGTCGCCCACGTCACCGAAACCCACATCCACGCCGACTTCGTCTCCGGCAGCCGCGAGCTGGCGGCGAAGGCGGGTGCACGGCTCTACCTCTCCGACGAGGGCGGCGCCGACTGGCGGTACGACTTCGCGGGACCGGACGGGGCGGTGCGGCTGCACGACGGCGATCACTTCCAGATGGGGAACGTCCGGATCCAGAGCCTGCATACGCCGGGGCACACGCCCGAGCACGTCACATTCCTGGTGACCGACGGCGCCTCGGCCACCGAGCCGATCGCGGCGGTCACCGGCGACTTCGTGTTCGTGGGCGATGTGGGCCGGCCCGACCTGCTGGAGCGGGCGGCGCGCGTGGAAGGCTCCATGGACGCGGCCGCGCGCACGCTGTTCCGGAGCCTCCAGCGCTTCAAGGCCCAGCCCGACTATCTCCAGATCTGGCCGGGACACGGCGCCGGCTCCGCCTGCGGCAAGGGGATGAGCCCCATCCCTCACAGCACGGTGGGGTACGAGCGCCGGTTCAACTGGGCGTTCGGCGTGAGCGACGAGGACGAGTTCGTGCGGCTGGTCCTGGAGGGGCAGCCCGACCCGCCGAAGTACTTCGGCACGATGAAGCGGATCAACAAGACCGGGCCCCGCTCGCTCGGCGGGCTGCCGAAGCCGACGGTGCTGGCACCGGAGCAAGTCGTCGACCTGCTCGATCAGGGCGAGGTGGTGATCGATACCAGGACCGGCGCGGAGTACGCCACCGGGCACCTGCCGGGCAGCGTGAACATTCCGTTCAACAATGCCTTCACGACCTGGGCCGGCTGGATCCTTCCGTATGATCGCGACGTCTATCTTGTCTCGGCAAAGCCGGACGGCCGGCAGTCGGAGCTGGCGCTCCGAGACCTGGCGATGATCGGACTCGACCGGATCGCCGGATCCTTCGGCCTCGATGCTCTCGGCGCGTGGACCCGGGCCGGGCGGTCACTCAGGAGCTTCGGGCGGATCTCCATTCAGGAGCTGGCCCAGCGGCTCGATGCGGGCGAGGTGGCGGCGCTGGACGTGCGGAGCCGGACGGAATGGGAGGCCGGCCACATCGAAGGCGTGCCCAACATCTTCGCCGGCGAGCTCATGGACCGTCTCGGCGAGCTACCGCAGGGCCGCCCGTTGGTGGTGCATTGCCAGGGCGGCACCCGTTCGGCCATCGCCGCCAGTCTGCTCGACGCGGCGGGGATCCGCGAGATCCTCGACGCTCCCGGCGGATTCGCTGAGTGGGAGGGGGAAGGATTGCCCTATGTCCGCGAGCCGCAATCGCAGGCGGAGCTGGTGCTCGCGCCGCTCGAGCGCGCGGCGAGGGCGGGCACGCCGCCAACGCTGTCCAAGTAAATGGTCATCCTGAGCGAAGCGAAGGAGCCGAGCCCAAGCGTCGTAGAAGATTCACCACGAAGGCACAGAGGGCACGAAGGATTCCGTAGGCATCCCAAGTGACGTCTCATTCCGCTTAGGGCCGGGCATTGAGAAGGGTTTTTGGGGGGTGCGCGAAGCTGGCACAGGAGACCACTAAAAATACAGCTCCACGCTCCGCCTGATGCGGAATGACGCGATGACTTCCGCCCAAGGAGTCCTTCGTGGCCTCCGTGCCTTCGTGGTGAACCTCCAACAATTCGAGCTTACCGCCTGCCGGGACCGCGCTTCGGGGATCTGCCCTTCATCTCGACCAGCAGTGCATCGAGCCGCTGGAAATTTGCCTCCCACATCTGCCGGTAGCGTTCCAGCCACTCGGTCGCTTCGGCCAGCGGCTTCACCTCCATCCGACGCGGGCGCCGCTGCGCGTCCCGCCCCCGACTGATCAGGCCGGCCCGCTCCAGCACCTTCAAGTGCTTCGAGATGGCGGGCTGGCTCATGGCGAACGGCTCGGCGAGCTCGCTCACGGAAGCCTCGCCGGTCGCGAGCCGGGCGAGAATCGCCCGGCGAGTGGGATCGGCCAGTGCCGCGAAGGTCATGTCGAGACGCTCGGAGGCGAGTTGCACGGAAGCTCCGATCAGGACTTGTAGGCCTTCTCCAATGCCGCGATATCGAGCTTGCCCATCTGGAGCAACGCCTCCATCGCCTTGCCGGGATTGCCGGACTTCGAGTCGGTCATCATGCGGCCCAGGCTCTCGGGAAGCACCTGCCATGATACGCCGAAGCGGTCGGTGAGCCAGCCGCAGGGCCCTTCCTTCCCGCCCTCGCTCAAGCGGCGCCACACTTCATCCAGCTCGGCCTGGGTCTCGACCGTGGCGACCATGGAGAACGCTTCGGTGAACTTGAAGTGCGGTCCGCCATCGAACGCGGTGTATTTCTGCCCGTTCAGCTCGAACGTGGCGTGCAGGACTCTCCCTTTGGGAATCGCCTGGCCCTCCGCCTCCATGCGGACCATGCTGGTGATCTTCGCGTTCGTGAAGACGGAGACGTAGAGATTCACGGCAGCTTCGGCCTGGTCCCGGAAGGTCAGGCAGGGAACGACGCTGCGGACGGCGATCTTCTCGGCGTGGGCGGGGGGAATGGCGGTACTCGGCATGGCCTGCTCCTCTAGATAGAGTCTTCTTTATAACCCACTAGTTCTATAACGTATCAGTTATATATCACGCGCAGTTCGTGCCGTCAAGAGCAAGACTGACAGACGCAAAAACCCCGGCCGAAGCCGGGGTCTGGTCGGAAAAACTGAATTGATTCGCGGAGCTCCCGAGGAGGGACTCGAACCCCCGACCCGGTGATTAACAGTCACCTGCTCTACCAACTGAGCTACTCGGGAAGGCGTTCCACCAAAAGCGGATGCAATCTCGCCTTGGGGCCAACAGGGGTCAAGCTGCCCTCTTCGATTGCGTTCTGCGGACACCCCTCCGCCAGCCTTTGCACCGACCAGATGCGAGTATTTGCCCACTTGTCAGATGGGACGCCGAAACAGTGCAAAATCAGGTCAAAAATGCCGCAGGATACAATCGCGTAACGCATTGCTGAATCGACTGTTACGCCAATCCGCTGGCTTTTCGACCCCCGTGCCTTACCTTGTGGCCATGCTTTTGCCCCCCCTCACTGGGCAGGTCGAGGCCAGGCGTCGTCTGGCCAGGGCCGTCCGTGCGGACGCCCTGCCCCAGGTCCTGCTGTTCAGCGGACCCGTAGGCATCGGCAAGCAGCGGTTGGCGTTATGGCTGGCACAACTGGTCTTCTGCGAGCGCCGGGGTGATGAACCCTGTGGCTCCTGCCGCGCCTGCCACCTGGTGGATGGCCTGTCACACGCGGACCTCCACTGGTTCGTCCCGATCCCCCGGCCCAAGGCCGGCGATCCGGACAAGCAGGTGGAAGAGGCGGCAGAAGCCCTGGCGGAGGTCATGGAGAGCCGGCGGAAGCAGCCGCTGTACACGCCGCCGGATGGGATGGCGAGTCACCCGATCGCGATGGTGCGCCTGCTCCAGCGGCGCGCCGCGCTGACCTCGGTCGAAGGTGGCGCTCGGGTGTTCATCCTCGGCGAGGCCGACCGCCTCGTGCCTCAGGAATCGAGTCCCGAGGCGGCGAATGCGATGCTGAAGCTGCTGGAAGAGCCGCCGCCGGGTGCGCTGTTCATGCTCACGACGGTGGACCAGAGGCGGATGCTCCCGACCATTCGGTCGCGGGCGGCCCCGATCCGGCTCAACCGGCTGAGCGACGACGAGGTCCGCGGGTTCCTGGCGGCGCACACCGAGCCGAAGTGGAGCTCGGCGAAAATCGAGGAGCGGGTCGCCTTGGCTGATGGATCGATCGGCCAGGCACTCGGCCAGGGCGAAGAAGTCGGCCGTGCCTACCGCTCGGCGGAGCAGCTGCTGGCGGCGGTGATCGAGGGACGAGGACCGGCGCTGGAGCGCGCGCTGAGTCAGGCAGCCTTCGCCGCGCGAGGGGAGTTCTCGGCGATGCTCGACGCGCTTGCGGATACGCTGGGCGAGGCGGCACGGGGCACCATGGGCCAGGCGGTCCGCCGGCCAGTGCCCGAGCCCCTGCTCAGGCACCGGAATCCGGCCCCGCTGCTCCAGGCCATGGAGAAGGTGGCCGAGGCGCGCGAGGCGGCCGCGGGGAACGTGAATCCGCAGGTGCTCCTCGCCGTACTGGGCGAGGACCTGGCGGAGGTGCTGTGAAGCTGAGCCACCTCGACGCGGAGGGACGCGCCCGGATGGTGGACGTAGGCGACAAGCCGGTGAGCGATCGCCGGGCCGTCGCGACGGGAGCCGTCCGGATGTCCCGGGAAGCGTACGAGCTGGTCGCCGGCGAGGGCGTTCCCAAGGGGGATGTCCTGGCGGTCGCGGAGGTCGCCGGCGTCATGGGAGCCAAGCGGACAGGCGAGCTGATCCCGCTCTGCCATCCCTTGGGTCTCGACCATGTGGAGGTCGAGGCCCGGCTGGACCCCGAGCTGCCGGGGGTGCAAGTCACGGCAGCCGCCCGCGTGACGGGGCGCACAGGTGTAGAGATGGAGGCGCTCACAGCGGTAGCGGTAGCCTGTTTGACAGTGTATGACATGGTCAAAGCAGTGGATAAGGAGATGGTCATTCAGGATGTCCGGTTGGTGAGCAAGACCAAACGGCCTTCTCACGACTCAGAGACTGGAGGTTAGCCCGTGGTAAGACCGACCGACGAGTACGGCGATCGGCGCGTCAGCCCCCTGGAGCGGATCCTCACCCGAGGCGCCCTGCTCCTGGTGACTGCCGTCGTCATCGGCGCCCTGGCCGGCTGGACTAAACGGGTGGGTGCGGCAGATCAGGTGAAGACACCCGACACGCGCTTCGTCGCGCGCCGGTTGGGCAACCTCGAGCAGCAGCTGCAGTCGACTCGGGGAGAGATGGTGCTGGTCAGGCTTCAGCTCGAGCGGACCAACGCCATCATGGCCAACTCGGTGAAATATCAGATCCCGGCCGACTTGGCCGAGGACATTTACGATATTGCCTTGAGCGAGGGCATCGACCCCGCGCTCGGGTTCCAGCTGGTGAAGATCGAGAGCGGCTTCAAAGGCAGCGCGCGTTCCTCGATGGAAGCGTACGGCTACACTCAGTTGCAGCTTCCGACCGCCCGGTTCTACGATCCGGACGTGACGGTGAAGGGATTGTAC